>Ga0315298_1002630_pt1 | contig 30045 bp, 28 predicted proteins | sample WHS_1_MG_FD_203077 | JGI IMG/M metagenome (GOLD analysis project Ga0315298, IMG submission 203077) | Extremophilic microbial mat communities from Washburn Hot Springs, YNP, Wyoming, USA - WHS_1_MG | ecosystem: Environmental > Aquatic > Thermal springs > Hot (42-90C) | place: USA: Wyoming... | reverse complement strand
GCGGAGAGCGTTTACTACGTGGTGGCCCAGTGTCTTGGTGCTGCTCGGATTTTGGCTACTGGTTCGCAATGGCTTGGCTCCGTCGGCTCGTCGGGCAGTTGGGGCTGTGGTCACGGTGGTCGTGCTCATTACGGTCGCTATTGCTCTCGCAGTGTCCAGTGGGTTGAGATGATCTGAGTGTGGATTCAGATGGGTAGCGAAGCCTAAGCGGCTCCCTGTCGGTGAAACCGGATTTGGGCAGGATATCACGGCTTCTTGGAGTATTTCTTGACGCACTGGATCAGCTGGTCTATGTCGAATGGTTTTGGCAGCCAGCCGGCTGCGCCTACCTGCTGGGCCCAAATTCTGGCGTCCTCGGCTGCAGAGACGATAACGACAGGGGGTACCTCGGCGTGCTCGGCGCGGAGAAGCCGGATGAACTCCCAGCCGTCCATAACGGGCATTTTCATATCCAGAAGGATTATGGATGGCATTTCGCGGCGCACTTCCTCTAGGCCGGCCTTGCCTGTAGGTGCTACACGCACCTGGTAGCCCTCGGCCTTCAGGATGAGCTCCATCATTTGCACTATGTCGACGTCGTCGTCGACAATCAGGACTGAGCCGCTCGCCATCTCAGTTCTCCTTAAAGATATAGTATAGTACAAGTGAGACCGATGTAAAAGGTGCGGCCAAGCGAGCTAACACCAATTGCCTTTGGACGCGCCCTTGTTCCGTGCAGGGTGAGGCCTTGTAGCGGCACGGCTTCATCCTACCCAGGGTAAGGCCATTATAGGAAGTTAGCCAGCACAGTTGGTATTATTGGCCCTTGGCTGCGCACATTGCGCGAAACACACAGAAGGCTAGCCCAAAATGCCCGAGCTGCCTGAAGTGGAAACCATCAAGAACGACCTGCGTGCCCTGGTGGTGGGACGGCGCATCATTGGGGTGGACGTGCTCGATCCCAAGATCGAGCGCCATATCGACTTGTCTGCCTTCACGTCTGGATTGGTAGGCCAGCAGATCGTGGGTGTCGACCGTCGGGCGAAGTACCTTCTCATAAGGCTTTCAAGCGGTCGTATTCTGGTGGTGCAGCTAATGGTTACGGGGCAGTTGCTGCTCGTTAGTCCTAGCGAGCCGCGAAGAAAGTCTACGAGGCTAATCTTTCACCTGGACAGCGGCCAGGAACTCCGTCTGAACGATAGCAGCAATCTCGCCCGCGTTCACCTCATGACCGAAGAGGAAATCTCGGAGAGAATATGTTCCAAGCTAGGCCCCGAGCCGCTTTGGCCCGAGTTCTCCCTGGAGGCCTTCCAGCGTATGCTTCAGCGGCGAAACACAATGATCAAGCCTCTACTCCTTGACCAGAGCTTTGTGTCTGGACTGGGAAACATCTACGCCGACGAGGTCCTCCACGCGGCCCGCATCGCTCCGACGAGGAAGGCATCCAGCCTCACGCCCGACGAATCGAAGCGCCTTTACGACGCTATTCGCGCCATCATCCAGGAGGCCATTTCCCTACGCGGGACGACCATCCGGGCCTACCGTGACGTGCTGGGAAGAAAAGGCCAGTACCAGACCAGGCTGAAGGTCTTCCGGAAGGGTGGTCAACCCTGCGATGAGTGCCACGGCGTAGTAGTTGAAACCAGAATCGGCGGGCGGGACACGTTCTACTGTCCATCTTGTCAGAAATAGCTAGACCTGACCTTCTCCGCTACTTTCCTCACGTCTTCCGCGAATGTCCTGCGGAGTTCGGCTGCGTTGGGCCCTATCTGCCGTAGGACGTAAGCTGGGTGATAGGTGGCCAGAGCCTTGGAGCTGAAGGGGCCGTCGAACCACATACCGTGCTCGGCGCCCATCTTGAAATCCTTGTGTATCAGCGTGTTCGCGGCGAGGTTCCCCAAGCCGAGGATTATCCTCGGGCGCAGAATATCCAACTCGCGCATCAGCCAGGGCTCCCAAAGGCTGGCTTCAGCCCTGCTTGGCGCCCGGTTTACCCTTCGCCCGCCCGATGTTCGAGTCGGTCGGCACTTTACCACGTTGGTTATCCAGACAGAAGCGGGGTCGATCCCTTGGTCCCGAAGCGTATTGCGCAGAAACTTCCCTGCCGGCCCGACAAACGGCCTGTGGGCTCGCTCCTCCTGCTCGCCCGGCGCCTCGCCCACGATAACCAGACCAGACTCGGCTGAGCCTTCTCCCGGCACAAGCTGGTCCGGTACCTCACAAGGCGGGATCGGACCTGCGGCCCGCATTTGCCGTAGGAGCTCTTGTATCTGGGTCACTATCTCCGCCTTACGATTCTCTTGGCTCACTGATTAACCTGGTTCGCTATCTAAATCCTCCGGAACCGTTGCGTACGGAGCAAAAAGTATGCGTGCCTCTTCCAGCGGTCCTTCGCCGAAGATGGCCCGGTAGCGGGCCGACGGAAGGCACATGTCGGCCAACTCCTCGGCTTCTTCCTCTCCGATTGGTCCCCCTTTTATCTCCCCGCGACCAACCCACGGTCTTTTCTGCACGATCAGCCAGAGCCGAATGGCCTCGCTGATGGTTGTATCCACTTGGACCCCATCCTGCGTACATCGCTCCATCAACATATTCCAGAGGAGCGCATCCAGCCTGATGCTCAACGGAACTTCGCACACGCCCATGTTTCACCTCTCCCACCATATGTTACACCCAAATCCTGGCTTTGGTCGAGGTGGATACCTCAAACTACGTTGATCTCGCGAAGTTCAGGCTGGCCAACAAGCGCTGTGCTGAAAAGCGTTGGGTTCTCTCCGATAACGAGTTTCTCCCCCTGGCGATGGTGCTGCCAACCCCCAAAAAGTCAGCACTTGTACGGCGAAAATCTACTCACAGGAGATATGTATTCCAAGAGAGACTAGCCTATACTATGCTATACTGTGCGCAAGCCAGACGTTGCGGGCTGAGGTAAAGCGGTGCGAGGGCAGGCCGGCTATCTGGCCTTGATGTTATGAACTTGACGTTCCGAGGCCGCGCTACTTCGCACATTCGGTGTTGGGGAGGCTAGAACGTGTCTTCGCAACAGTCTACAGGAGGCCTTGAGGAGAAGATGGATAAGCGACTGTACAGAAGCCGAAAGGACCGTATGATCCTGGGTGTCTGCGGAGGACTAGCCGACTACTTCAACATCGATCCCGCTATCGTGAGGGTAGTCCTCGTGCTTCTTGCTCTGATCCCTCCGCACGGCATTGTAATACTTGCCTATATCGTATTGGCGATAGTTGTTCCCGAGGAACGAGCCCGGTCTACTCAGCCATCAGACGTGGTGAAACAGAACCTGGAGGACATTGGGAATTCGGCCAGCCAACTTGGATATGAGATTCGGGCAACGTTTAAAGACGGGTCCTACGCGCGCTCCCGCGAGAGGAATAGAAACCTGGCGGGATCGATCCTAATTTTAGTCGGCGTGATCTTCCTTTTGGCCAACCTGAGCCCCTTCTGGTGGTTAAGCTTCAGCTTCCTCTGGCCGTTGGTCTTGGTGGTTGTTGGGCTGGCGTTGATCTTTAGCTGGCGAAGGACGTAGACTATGGATAGCAGCAAGGCAGGCGCCGATACGCGCTGCCCGCATAGGCCAATTGCGTGGCCTGTGATTCTAATCGCCATGGGTGTCCTCTTTCTGCTAAACAATCTCGCACTGCTGTCGATCAGCTTTTGGCGCACGCTCTGGCGATTGTGGCCCATAATTCTGGTTCTCATAGGCATCGAGTTGCTGTTTGGCCGGTCCCATCCGTGGATAGGCACGGCCATTGCCGTATGTGTTGTGGCTGCTGCCGTTGCTCTCGCCCTGATTACGTCGGGCGGGGTCGCCAGTATTACTGTGAGGTAAGCACCGATGGGAGAGATACTGCAGAACATGCTGCGCCGCAAGATGCGGACAGGTCTCACGATCCTGGGAATCGTGGTGGGTGTCTTCGCCCTCACGGTGATGGGCGGGATGAGCGAATACTTCAACGTAATGCTCGATAGCGCCGAGAAGCTCGCTCAGAGGACGATTCAAGTTGAACCCACTAGCAGAGCCGTGGAATCGAGGCCCAACGAAACGACAGTGCGGCAGATTGAGCGGGTGAAAGGGGTGCAGGTTGTCATCCGTGTCTTCGGTGACATACTGGCCGATAGTATGAACACAGTTCAGTTCGGACCTCCAGATCAGGTTCTGGGCTTGGCGCCAGAGCACTGTCCAGTGATGTTCAAAGGAGTTGGCCTCCAAGCAGGGCGCTGGCTCCAGGCCTCCGATACCTACAAGTACAACGCGGTTATCGGATCGAAAATAGCCCTGAACAAGAAGATAGGACTTGGCGATAGCATCGAGTGGCGGAAGAAGAAATTCACCGTGGTGGGAATCATTGAACCAACCAACACGATGCCTGACCAATACGTCGTTATCCCATACGACGTGGCGCGGAAGGAAATGAAGATTCCGCCAGATGTGATCGGAGGTATCGCAGTGGTGCCGCGTGAGGATGCCGACGCGGATGAAGTGGCCAGGAGAATCAATCGTGAGATTCCCACCGTAAAGGCGACGCCTCCGAAGGAAATGATCGAGGAGATTCGCCAGGGGCTACTGATCTTCAACGTGATTATGCTCAGCGGTGCATTGCTGGCGGCCATCGTCGGTGGGCTTTCGGTGGTTAATACAATGATCATGTCCGTGAACGAGCGAGTCAAGGAGATAGGGATCAAGAAGGCCGTCGGGGCGTCCGACATGGATGTTGTGATGGAATACCTGACAGAATCAACTGTGTTCGGTTTTGTCGGCGGGCTGATAGGACTGGCACTAGGGTGGTTAATGGCCACGCTTCTGAATGCTGCCGCGTCCCCTGCATTGGGGGGCGTCGAGCTTTGGGCCATCACTCCGAGGCTGGCGTTGACAGTGGTTATCTTCGCAATGGTTCTTGGCTCCATAGCCGGGCTCTATCCAGCCTGGAACGCTTCACGGCTCGATCCGGTCAAGGCCTTGCGAAGCGAGTAGGGCCATCTTCTAGCAGAGCCATCGTTTAAGGAGGATGCGCAAGTGAACAAGAAGGTCCTGGCTGGCATAGTTGTGCTGGCCATCGCGGTCGGCATTGCGCTAACACGGGGCCAGGCCCCGAGCAGTTCCGTAGCAAACCCGAAGACTGAGAACGATCAACCCATTACCATCACTGCGAAAGCGTCGGTTGTGCCCGTGACTCAGGCTAAGCTCGGCTTCGTGAGCGGAGGCAGGGTTGAGTCAGTGCTGGTGAAAGAGGGTGATGTCGTGAAGCGTGGCAAAACCCTGGCGAAATTGGAAACAGCCGAACTGGAGCTCCAGTTGAAGGCGGCTGAAGACGCTCTGGCTCTCAACGAGGCCCTTCTGCGCCAGGTGAAAGAGGGCACGACAGAGGTGGACCTCAAAGCGGCTGAGGCGGCGCTCGAGGCGGCGAGGGAAAAACTGGCTCAGACCCAGGCTGGCGTCGAGGCGGAAGCAGTTGCTGCTAAGGCAACGCTTGATTCCGCGCAGGCAAAGCTGGCTCTCTTGAAGAAGGGTCCTACGGCTGAAGATATCCGTGCTGCCGAGCTCCAGCTCGAGCAGGCGAAGAACAGCCTTTGGGCTGCACAAATAGATAGGGATGGAATAAAGGGCACATTTGGTAAGGATGACTACCGCGGCAAGGCAGGTGATGCACGAGTGGCTGCGGCCGAAACGTCGGTAAGTATCGCCGAAGCGAATCTCCTAAAGCTTCGCAAAGGCCCGAGTGAGGAAGACATCACGATTGCCGAGGCGGCGGTCAGGCAAGGCGAGTCTCAGTTGAAGGCGAAGCAGGCAACGGCGGAAACGGCCATAGCCGCTGCGCAGGCGGCAGTCGAGAGCGCGGAGGCTAAGCTGGCGGAGACCAGGGCAAACTTGTCCTTGGCCAACGGAACATCGGTGACCAGCGAGCCGACCTCTGCCACTTCTGCTCTGGACACGAAGAAAGGTCCTTCGCAAGCTGACATAGACGTTGCTCTGGCCCGTGTGGAGCAGGCCAAAACGGCCGTCAAACAGGCCAGTGTTTCGCTCGCAAATGCCACGCTGACAGCTCCGTTCGAGGGAGTCGTCGCTAGCCTGCAGATTCGAACGGGTGAGATGGTGAGCCCAGGAGTGGTGGCAGCCATCCTGGGGGACACAAGGGAATTCCAGGTGGAGACACTGGATCTGGATGAAGCCAGCGCCACTAAGATACAGGTTGGCCAACCAGTCCAGGTGATCATAAATGCATTCGACGACAAGGTGCTGAAGGGCAAGGTGGCGAAGATGGCCAACTACGCGACGATCACCACTACCGGTGATGCAAACTACACCGCTACCATCGCTCTGGATGAACAGGACAGCAGCTTGCGCTGGGGAATGACCGCCAAGGTGGATTTCGGGGTGGAGAAATGACGTCCACGATAGTTAGCGCTCGAGATCTCACAAAGACCTACACAGTGGGGAAGAGTCAGGTTAGAGCACTAGCAGGGGTAAGCCTGGAAATACAGCGCGGCGAGTTCGTGGCTGTCGTTGGCCGGTCAGGCAGCGGAAAATCCACGCTGCTGAATCTGCTTGGGTGCCTCGATCTGCCTACTAGTGGCACCATCATCATTGATGGAGAAGACGTCGGCAGCGTCCCTAAGAGCAGGTTACCAGCGATTAGGCGAGAGAAAGTTGGTTTTGTCTTCCAGCAGTTCAACCTGGTTCCCACACTGACGGCTGTGGAGAACGTCATGTTGCCTCTGAAATACGCTGGCGTCCCCCGCGGGCAGCGAAGGGAGCGGGCGAAGAAAGCCCTGGAGATGGTCGATTTGCGGGAGCGTGACGACCATCGACCAAGCGAGTTATCCGGAGGTGAGCAGCAGAGGGTCGCGATAGCTCGCGCGCTGGTAAACAATCCCGCGCTGATTCTCGCCGATGAGCCAACTGGTGAGCTGGATTCGCAACTTGCGGTGGCGATAATCGATATGATGCGTGATCTCGGGAAAACCTACGGCCAGACGTTCGTGATAGTGACCCACGATATGCTGGTCGCCAACGAAACCGAAAGGGTCATCCGCCTTCAGGATGGCAGGATAGTCAGCGACGAGAAGACGGACAATGGCAGCCGGCGGTGACAAATCAAGGGAAGAAGTACTACCGAAGGCGGAACAGGAGACACTGCTGATTTCGCCTTAACGCTGTGTATGCTATGCGCAGCAATCCGCAACTCGAGGATCCGCCAGCGAGACTGATTATAGCTCAATGGGGCTCGCGGCCAGTGGATATGTGGGCAATCCTGAACAGTTGTCCACATATCCACTGGCACTACCAGGAAAAGGACTTCCCTTCACGTGGTGGCCGGGCGGCCCCGAGCGCGTTGCTCCTCCTTGAACTCGTACCAGGCGATACCCGCAGAGCCGGCGATTAGGCCAAGCATTCCGATGGCTAGACAGAGTAGCAAACTGCCACGGTGATGACTTATTTGGGTAGCGACGTACCTATCTGTCTGGTCCTTGCTCAGGCGCACGACGGCGTCTGCCTCGCCGAACATGCCGAGTTCGTCTACAATCCAGGCATCCCCAGCGCTACTTCGCGCGACAGGGGTATGCAGGTCCCAGGACAAAAACGCGGTGAGCCCGAGTAGAACGGCACCAACGAAGAAAACTAGCAGCGCTGGTTTAGTGGCTCTCACGAGACATTTGGCCCAATCCCGCGCCGAGGCTCGCGCTGCGTGAGCTGTCTGGTATCTGCCAAACCTCAAATCAACTTTCGCGTTGTCCACGCTTACCCCTCCTTGAGGAATTGCCCAGCTTGCGCCGGGTCGCGCACTGCTCTGAACAAGCCCAGGCAGTTCTTCAGCGAGTCTATCCTTAGCAGCCCATCTGGCTCCCGCCTTGGCTACTGCAAGTCGATAGCTCTCATTGTCGTCTGACAATAATACCACAACTTCGAGATCAGGAATCTCCTGCTTCAGTTGCCTAGCAACTGCTAGGCCGTTGCGTCCGGGTAAGTGAACGTCGACCAGCGCAATGTCTGGCTGCACTTGCAGCGCCTGTCCCAGCGCTTCCGAGCCCGTACTGGCCTCTGCTGCCAGAACGAGTCTAGGACTTCCTGCGAGTACCTGGCGTATTGCCTCCATATACGTGCTGCTGGCCTCGGCTACAAGTACACGCAAGCTCTCCACAGCGTTCTCCGTTGCCGTTCAGTTCTCGGTGCGAAACTGGCGTGTTGCCTTTCTCCCTCGGATATGGCCCTCCGCCACTACAAAGTGCGTTTCGCACCAGAGGCCTCTAGTCGACTACAATGATTATGATGCAACTGTTAGCCTGAGCGTAGCGAAGGGTCTCGCGGCACTTGCGGGCTGAGATTCTTCGCCTCCGCTGCGGCTCAGAATTATGTCCCTTATTCTACGTATGATGGAGTGCTGGTCGGCCACTCACCCGATCAAACTAGTGAACCAGTTCAGGACTCGTCGACGCTTCCGGCAGGACCGCTGCTCCGCGGGCTTCCTCTGCCGCTCTTTTGCCCTTCAGCATAGCCACAATGATCAGAACCCCAGCAGAGATGAGGGTTCCGTAGAGCACTACTGAGCTCAAGAGTGTGAGAAGTCCGGACGTTGTCTCGTCAACTGCCAGAAGGCCCACGCCAGAAAGGTACACGGGAACCATCATTGCCCTGCTTACGGCTGCCAGAATCATAACCAGGGCGCTGACGAGCTTAATCATGTACTGCTTCACGTACGTGGTCCCTAGGGCCCCGATTTGCACGCCAATAAGGGACCCTGCTAGGATCAGAAGCGTGAGCCGCAGGTCGACAAAGCCGCGCATTCCCCATTCGATGGTTCCCTCCAGGCCGGAAAAAACAGCGATGACCAGTTCCGTCCCGCTAGCCACAAAGGCTGGCGCTCCAATCACGTAGATCATGCCTGGCACGCCGACGAATCCACCTACTGCTATGGTGGCGGCGAGCATTCCAGTGGCGAAGCCAAGCGGCACCGTGATCCAGAGAGAAGTTCTCACTCTTGCTGCGCCGAAGCGAACCATCGGGGGGATGTTCAGGTTGGCTACCCGTTTCGCCAGGCCTGCTGTGCAATCATCGGATCCGACCCGCATTGAGCTGCGCACATCTCTCAGCATCGTCCAGCCTACCACGAGCAGCACGACCACGAAGGCCACGCTGATGTATAGGTTCGAGCCCGCTGTGCCCCAGGCTTCCAGGATGGCGTTCTGCACTTCCACGCCAACCCTCACGCCGGCGATGGCTGACACAGCCATAATGAGCCCGAGCTTCAGGTCCACGTGGCCAAGCTTCCTTCTCTTCCAGGAACCGACGATGGCCTTGGGGAATTTGTGGCACATGTTGCTGGCCACAGCAACTGACCCCGGTACCCCAAGATTCATCATACCTGGAGTCAGCACGAAGGCTCCGCCGCTGCCGATGAACCCGCTCAGCATTCCGCCGAGGAATCCCAGCCCCAGCAGAGCCACCACAACGAATGGGTCGATGTTGATGAATACTGCTCCAGCCGCAGTGGCTGCATCGCTTCCCATCGCCAATCCCCTACTTCAGCGCTCGAATGCCCAGTAGCTCCAGCAGGTAGTTGGCAAAGGTGCCGTAAACGAGGCTGAAGACGAGCGCCAGGGCAATCACTGATCCGGTCCCGGCGAAAGTTCCTGCTGTCAACTTGGGCATAAGCACATCCAGTGAACCGAAGAAGACGGCGTACATAGCGGCGGAGGCAACCGCGAAAACGATGAACCCGATGATGGTCCTCCGTGCCACTTTCCGCCTTGAGGCCGCTTTTGCCTTTCTGCGCCGCACTTGGGTGCCCTCTCGCGGGACAACCATGCTACCTCGCAGTTCATGCACTCCATCGAGCGTGTTGGTGCTCATTTCTTTGATACCCCCACATTCAGTTTTGAACGCAGCTTGATGGCAGGCGACTGCCTCGACATGCTAATCATACGAAGACACATGGCGTCTGTCTGCCGTGCAGTGCCAGACTGTTTTGTTCGGATTTTCAGCTAATTGGGAGCTGTAATTCGGTGACGAACGGCTGCGAATGGAGGATGTTAAGGCTACACGCATGGCGCCGATTGTGTGACGGAGGATGCACTGGAGTAACGCGCTTGGCACAAGATGGTGTCACGACGGGCGTGACGTGGGTTCCGTGGTCCAGTTGGAGTGAAGAGCCGCTGAAGAAATGGCCGGATGGCTCTTCCAAGCCGTCTTAAGGTAGAAGCAGGCCCTTTTTCAATGCATAGCGCACTAGCTCGCTCCGGTGCTGAATGCCCAGCTTTTCGAAACAACGTCGCCGGTAGGTATCTACCGTGTTGGAACTGAGGCACAGTTTTTCGGCGATCTCAGTGCTGTTGTATCCTTGCGCGGTGAGCTGCAGGACCTCCTTCTCTCGCTCCGAGAGCTTGTCGTAGGAGTCTTTTTCTTCGCCGTGGCTGACCCGGTCGAGGTAGTCCCCTATGAGCATCTTGGCGGCATCAGGGCGGAGGTAGGCAGCCCCGGCAGCTACCGTACGCACTGCTTCTACGAGTTCGCTGTGGGCAGCCGTTTTGGGCACGTAGCCGAGCGCTCCAGCCTGGAGCACGTGAAACAGATATCTTTCGTGGTCGTGAACGGTGAGGATCAGTACACGGCAGGGCAATCCCAGCTCGCGTATGCTTCGGGTAGCTTCCAGGCCGTCTTTGCGTGGCATAGTGATGTCCATAACGACCACGTCTGGCTGCAGCTCCTGCGCTCTCGCCACCCCCATTTCCCCGTCTTCGGCGTCTCCAACGACCTCCATATCGGGTTCAGATTCCAGAAGTTCCTGCACTCCTCGTCGCAGCGCAGGATGGTCATCGCATAGCAATACTCTAATCTTGGTCACGTCGCTATCATCTCCTTGGCCTCTGCCGGCGTCTTCGCCGGAAGAGGAATCTCAACGCGCACCGTCGTTCCGCTGCCCTGCTGAGAGCGGATGTTGACTGTTCCACCTACTAGCGCAGCGCGCTCAGACATGCCTAGAATGCCCATGCCGGCGGTGTCGCTTCTTCGCACGGCCATTGGGTCGAATCCTATTCCGTCGTCCTTGATAGTCACTTTCAGTTTGTTGTCTACACGCTCTAGGGATATAACGACAGTGCTGGCTTGGGCATGCTTGGCGACGTTTCTCAAGGACTCCTGAACGATGCGATACACTACTAGCTCAGTCTCAGGATCAATGCGGTCAGCGCAGCCGCTGGCTTTAAGTTGAATTTGCAAGCCCTCACGCTTGGTGAAGCGCTCGATGTACCACTGTATCGCCGCTACCAGGCCCAAATCGTCGAGGGCTACCGGTCGCAGTTGAGTGGCCATTCTGCGGATGCTCTCCGTTGCCTCTGAGGCCAGGTTCATCAACTCAGTGCATCGAGTGCCGAGGTCCTGCAAATTCTGCACGCCTTGCAGCAGCTTGAGCCGCACCAGCAGTGAACTCAGCAGTTGCGCCGTATCGTCGTGCAGTTCTAACGAGATGCGCCTGCGTTCCTCCTCCTGCGCGGTGACGGCGGATCGAGTGAGGCGCTGCAACTGGCGGTTAAGGTCTTCCACCTCAAGCAAATGCTCTAGTTCGAATATTTGCAGCGTTCTCACCACAACCCACGCGATGACCGGAGCAAGCAGAAGGCGCACGACTTGTACCGGCAGTTGGGCAATTGCAGAAGGTGGTGCACCACCCGTTGTCTCGCTCCAGAAAAGTATGCTCGTGGGAACGAGTATGCCGCCGGTTACTCCGTAAAGAGCGAACGTAATGGCCGCGAGGCGGCAATCGCGCCTGAGGTTGGGCAGCCTGTCGAAGGCGCGGACCTTGCCCTGCAGATAGAAGGCTAGTGCGCTAAGCAAAGCTGCGGGCAGATAGACGATGTAGCGAGCGATGGCCTCAGCGATAACCAGCCCGCCAATTGGGAACCATTCACCCTGCACAGCGACAAACGTGGCTGGGACGGCTGCCCAGAGGAACAAGACCAGCGGAAGCGGGCGGACCCAGCGGTAGTTGGGTTTTAGGGATCCGACCACGTTAGCTCCAAACTGCGCCAGGAACACACTACACACGGCCATAGCGGCAGTAGGTATAGGCTGGATTAGATCGACCAGCGTCCCATCTGCTGGGAGCGTCTGCTGGGCTAGTTCCACCCAGGCTGCGGCGCTATGGACGAATCCGAACGCCGCTAGAAGCCACAGGTGTCGCGCAATGGCCAGCGCTGCCCTCGGCCTGGCAGCGATCAGGATGCTGACGCTCATGGTGTAGAACGCAAGCCCCTGCACGAAAAAGACCGCTATCAATATGGCGGAACTGGACAGGTGCATTTCGATGTTTCCACCTAGGTCGCCATCGTTAGCCGATTTCGACACCACGCCACAATAAGCGTAGGGCACTACTGTAGAGCGGACAATCTGCAAGAGTGACTAAGCCTGAGCGCAGGAGTACCTATAATTGGGGTAACAGGAGAACTTGACAACCCTGATGGTAGCAGTGATACAATTAGGCCACGCTTGATTGGTGCCTGGAAGCACGCACTTCGCGCGGCGGAGTGCGCGTACGTTTTTGATAGACCACATCCGGTCCAGCGTCTGGTAACTCAGGATTAGGTGGCGATGAGGCGGTACGAGGTTCGCTTGGCGGGAAGCGGAGGACAAGGGCTGTTGCTGGCGGGGCTGCTGCTTGCCGAGGCGGCGATCCACGATGGGAAACAGGTTGTTCAAACCCAGTCGTACGCACCCTTTGCTCGAGGAGGCCCAAGTTCCTCGGAGGTAATTATCGGTGATGAGGAGATCGACTATCCCAGAGTAACCAAACCGCATCTTATCGTGGCTCTTAGCCAGGGGGCTTACGACGCTTACGCTCCCAGTATACGTAGGAATGGTATCTTGATAGTCGACTCCTCGGCGGTGCAGACGTTTGAGGTAGAGAGCTCGCACCATCGCACGTTTCCAGTGCCGATCACCGACGTCGCGGTGGAATCCACCGGGAGAGAGTTGACTGCCAGTATGGTTTCCCTGGGGATCATCGCCGAGGTATCCGGGATCGTGACCCGGAATGCCGTACTGCGCGCTGTCGCCAATCGATCACCCAAGGGCAGCGCCGATGTGAACGCGCTTGCAGTCGAGGCGGGCTTCGCCGAAGGGGCAAAGCTTAAGGAATCGGGAGAGTTGAGTCATGAGTAGAATTCGATTGACTGAAACCGTTCTTCGCGACGCTCACCAGTCGCTTCTGGCGACTCGAATGAGAACAAGGGATATGATTCCAATCGCTGAGCGTTTGGACCTAGTGGGCTACTACTCTCTCGAGGTCTGGGGCGGGGCAACCTTCGATGCTTGCATCAGATTTCTTAACGAAGATCCGTGGCAGAGGCTGCGAGATCTGAAAAAACACATTACGCATACTCGTCTGCAGATGCTGCTCCGAGGCCAGAACCTGGTCGGCTACCGACACTACGCCGACGACGTGGTCGAGCGATTCATCGGCAAGGCTATCGATAACGGCATCGATATATTCAGGGTCTTTGATGCGCTAAACGACCTTCGCAATATGGAGCACGCCATTCGGGTCATCAATCGTGAGGGCGGGCACGCACAGGGGACGATCTGCTATACAGTCAGTCCTGTGCACACTGTCGAACGTTTCGTCGAGATGGCCAAACAACTCGATGAACTCGGCTGCAAGTCGATTTGCATAAAGGACATGGCTGGCCTGATCACGCCGCACGTCGCGCGCGATCTCATTCGGGCAATCAAGAAGGATACCGATCTCCCCGTGGATCTGCATTGCCACTGTACTAGTGGTGTGGCACCGATGAGCTACTACGCGGCTTGCGGAGCGGGCGTAAACATCCTGGATACTGCCATCTCGCCATTGAGTGGTGGCAGTTCCCAACCTTCCACGGAAAGCATAGTAGCTGCGCTGCACGAGACACCGTACGATACAGGCCTTAATATGGAACTTCTCCTGGAGATCAAGCGATACTTCGAGGGGATTAGAGAAAAGTATGCCTCCTTGCTGGACCCGATAGCAGAAAGGACCGATGCGGGCGTCTTCTTGCATCAGATTCCCGGGGGGATGCTGTCTAACCTGGTTTCCCAGTTAAAGCAGCAAAATGCCCTGGATAAGTACGATGAGGTATTGCGCGAACTGCCTCGTGTGCGGGCCGAAATGGGCTATCCACCGCTGGTAACGCCAACCAGCCAGATAGTTGGTACCCAGGCAGTGTTCAACGTGCTCACTGGCGAAAGATACAAAATCGTGTCTCGCGAGGCCAAAGACTACTTCAAGGGGCTATACGGTCGACCGCCGGCTCCATTCGACGAAAATATCAAAAGGATCGTGATTGGCGACGAGGAACCTGTCACTTGCCGTCCTGCTGACCTTATTCCTCCCCAGCTGGCTTTGCTTCGCGCGGAAGTCGCCGACCTGAGCATTTCACCTACTGAGGAAGACCTTCTCACCTATGCTCTATATCCTGACGTGGCGGTGAAGTTCCTCCGAGGTGAGGTGACCGAAGAGCGACTTGAGCCGGTTGCCAGCGCGCCTCCGGTGCCGGTGGAGTTTCCGGAAGCGGTCAGGACGTTCGAGGTGGATGTCGAGGGCGAAGTTTATCAAGTGAAGGTCACCCCAACCGGCGCAGTGTCCTTATCTGAAGGGCAGACAATCTCGGCCAAGCGCTCATCAGGCCGCATTGTGGGTGGGGTGGTCGCTCCGATGCAGGGAATCGTTCTCAAAATCAAGGTTCACGTCGGGCAGTGGGTGCACAAGGGCGATGTGCTGGCCATTCTCGAAGCGATGAAGATGCAGAACAGCATTGTGGCGCACGAGGCGGGAGTAATCAGCGAGATTCTTGTGGCAGAGGGCGACACGGTGGTCGCGAACGACGTGATCATGGTGATCAGCCAGGAGGAACTCAAGACAACGGCCAGTTGAAAATGGGGGGAGCCCGGATGTTCAAGAAAGTGCTGGTAGCCAATCGAGGAGAGATAGCCGTCCGCATTATGCGGGCTTGTCGAGAGCTTGGAGTCAGGACTGTCGGAGTGTATTCCGAAGCCGACAACCGGGCGTTTTTTGCGCTCTACGCCGACGAGGCCTATCAACTGGGTCCGGCGCCAGCAAAGGATAGCTACCTGAACATAGACAAGATAATATCAATCGCCAAGCGGTCGAGTGTGGACGCCATACATCCGGGCTACGGCTTTCTCGCGGAGAACTACGAATTCGCCCGTGCCTGCGAAGACGAGGGTATCACGTTTATTGGTCCCTCGAGCGAGGTCATCTCGTCGATGGGGAGCAAGGTCCGGGCGCGTGAGATAATGAGCCAGGCGGGCGTGCCGGTGGTCCCAGGTACGGGAGCGATATCTGACCCGATGAAGGCCGCGGAGGCGGCGCGAGAGATCGGCTACCCTGTGCTCATCAAAGCTTCGGCTGGTGGCGGGGGCATAGGGATGCGCGTGGTGGAAGATACCCGCGAGCTTCTGCACGCTATCGAGCACACGCAATCTTCAGCGTTGTCGGCATTCGGCGATCCGACCGTATACATCGAGAAGTACGTGCGGCATCCACGCCACATCGAGTTCCAGGTGCTAGGTGACCACTACGGCAACCTGATCCATCTATACGAGCGAGAATGCTCAATCCAACGTCGGCACCAGAAGGTGATCGAGGAATCACCCTCACCAGCTATCACTCCCGAGCTGAGGGAAGAGATGGCCGCTGCAGCACTCCGCGCCGCTGGCGCAGTCAACTACACTAACGCCGGAACCGTTGAGTTCATTTTCTCCGAAGGCAAGTATTACTTCCTCGAAATGAATACCCGGCTTCAGGTGGAGCATGCGATCACGGAGGTCCTCACAGGAGTGGATTTGGTCAAATCCCAGATACGGATAGCAGCCGGAGAGCCCCTTACGCTGCGCCAGAGCGACATCTGGCATCACGGTTGCGCGCTGGAGTGCCGGGTCTGCGCCGAAGACCCACTGGCCAACTTTACTCCCACGCCGGGGATTATTCGAGGGTATCGCTCGCCAGGCGGTATCGGTGTGCGCGTGGATAGCGGCGTACACATGGGCTATCCCATTCCACCTTATTACGACTCTCTGATTTCCAAGCTAGTGGTATACGGACGTGACCGGCGCGAGGTCATCGAACGGACCCGACGGGCTCTCTTTGAATACGTCATTCTCGGAGTCACGACCAACTTGCCGTTTCTCAAGGCGGTGGTCGAGAACGCGGATTTCCAGAGCGGCGACTACTCCACCCATTTTATAGAGGAACACCCGGACCTTCTGGCCGATGTCGACAGAATCAAAGGCGAGAGGTCGCTGGGAGATATCTTCGCTGCTATCAAGAACCACCAATCCGTCGCGGCTATATCCGCAGCAATCGCTGCGTACCTCGCCGACGAACGAAAACAGAAGGTGTAGAGCTTTGGCACATAAAGTAACGCTAGTCCCAGGTGATGGCATTGGTCCCGAGATCACGGAAGCAACTCGGCGTGTTCTGGAAGCTACCGGTGTACACTTTCAATGGGAGATTCAAGAGGCTGGGCAGCTAGCTATTCAAAAACACGGCAATCCACTTCCCGACAACGTACTAGAGTCAATTCAGCGGAATAAGGTTGCTCTCAAAGGACCGATCACTACTCCTGTGGGAACCGGGTTCAGAAGTGTTAACGTGTCCCTCAGAAAATCCTTGGACCTGTATGCGAACTTGCGCCCAGCCAAGTCCTATCCTGGCACCAACTCGCGGTTCCGTAATCTCGATCTCGTCGTCATCCGTGAGAACACGGAGGACGTGTACGCGGGCATCGAATTCGCCAAGGGCTCCCCAGAACTCCATCAGATGGTCGATTTCATCCGAAATCTGACGGGGGAACAAGTGGCGGCTGATTCCGCGATAAGCATCAAGTCCATCTCCGAGTCGGCTTCCCGGCGAATCGCGCGGTTCGCCTTCGAATTCGCTCGCGCCAACGGCCGTAAGAAGGTTACGGCTGTACACAAAGCGAACATCATGAAATGTTCCGACGGCCTGTTTCTCGCCGCTACCTCAGAAGTGGCGAGGGAATACCCCGGCGTGGAGTTCGAGGACCGTATAGTGGACAATATGGCCATGCAACTCGTGCAGAAGCCCGAGATGTACGATGTGTTGGTGCTCCCGAACCTCTACGGTGATATTATTTCGGACCTTTGTGCCGGTTTAGTGGGAGGTCTTGGCCTGGCCCCGGGCGCAAACATAGGTGACCAGTGCGCCGTGTTCGAGCCAGTACACGGCAGCGTACCCAAGTACGCTGGCAAGAACGTGGCTAATCCGATGGCCATGATGCTGTCAGGGGTTATGATGCTGCGCTATCTGGGCGAGCCAGGTGCGGCTGACTTGCTTGAGCGCGCAGTTGCGGCGGTGATCGCGGAGGGGAAAGTCGTGACTAACGACCTCAAGGGAAGCGCTGACAACGGGGTTGTGGCAGGGACCCGGGAGGTCGCCGATGCGGTGATTGAGAAAATGAGAATTGGAGTCTCCTAGCGTTGAAATCCATTGCTACCTGGGATATAATGGGTTCGACGGTTAGCCGTGGGGCGATGAAGCTCGCCTAACGTCGAGTTGTCGACTGATGGCTTCTACTGGTAATGTCCTTGCCGGTAGAAGCCTTTTTTGTTGCGCCAGTTCTTAGATTCTCACGGACTATTCTCGCTTGGCGCCGATCAGGCAACCGGTGAAGGTTACCAGATAGGCTCTTAGCAGTTGAGGTGAGAGGTACATATGAGCAGTTCCAAGAGTTCTCTTTCCTTCGATGTCGTTATTCAGAGGCCGCAGGCGCACCACAATAAATACGTCTATGATGAGAGACACCGTGCCATCCGGTTGGACCAAGTTGTATACAGCCGCGAGAGCGTGCCTGCTGACTGGGGCATAATCCCACGAACGGTCGGCGCGGATGGCGCCCCTCTAGAAGCGCTGGTTCTAGTGAGCCAGCCGACGTTTGCCGGGTGCCTGATCGATTGCCGGCCGATAGGCGCTCTCGAGATCCGCTGTGGCGAAGACGTATGGTCCCGAATAATCGCTGTTCCAACAGTTGATCCGTTCTTCGCTGATGTCAGCGATGTGCCGCCAAGCCGGAAGGAGCAGCTACAGTCCTTCTTTGAGCAAGAAGAAAGCGACGGCAAAGTGGAGTTCGTCTGGCATGCTGCCCAGGATGCTGAGAAGACCATCTCCGACGGACTCAGAATGGCGCGCCTGCTAGAAAAGGAGACGAAGGAGCGGTCGGGTCCTCCTCCTGCCTGGAAATCGTCTTCGTTTTCTCCACTGACAAACCCATTCGCGTCGGACTTGTGGGTCAGGGAGACAGATGCCGTAACCTACGCTGAGTCCAGCGTGCGCAAACTCCCCTATCGCTTTCAGAACTATATGGACCAGTGTCTGCTGCCCGATGAGCGGGTTCTCATCTGGATCTATCGGCCGAGGATGCTCGCGTCGGCTGGAGGATGGCGACTTCTGGCGAGAAAGCAACTGAACGACGGATTCCTGGTGATAACTGATCGCCAGGTTCTGATAATCACGGATGCGTTTCCTCCGGATGCTACTCTGGTCAATTGGGGTTACGTCGCTCGGGTGGCTGCAGTGGAAAGGCTTTGCCGTGTGGAAATGATGAGGTCTGCCAACACCGGCCGTTTGGACATCGGAATTGATGCCGCCAATGGCATCGAGACCATCTCCACTGAGTTCCCGGAGAAATCGCTGCCACATCTGGAGGAGGCGGCTAACGTACTGCGTCAGTTCGCGCCGAAGGAAAACGATCGAAGGCTGAGGCGAGTGCCACAGGATATCGTCAGCGCGCTCCCTGGTGAGGAAAGAGAAGAAGAGGACTCCCTGCCAACGGCGTTGGTTGACCGCCTTGGCAGCGCTCTTTCGGAGGGGGAGGAGGTGCTGGCCCGGGCTTTGATTCCAGCCAGCGAAGAAAAAAACAGCGGGCCGAAGCTGGTTGCCGTAACTGCTGACCGCGTTCTGGTCGCTGGCGAACGCGCCGCCTCCTCGAGTTTCAGCTCTTATCGTATTTCCGATATCTCCTCGGTCGAGCTACGGAGCTTCCTGCTTGGCTGTCACTTTGAGCTGTCCGTTCCAGCGCAAGGTCGCGTGGAGAGGGTAAGACTTGACTTTGAGTACCCTTCTGTGCCGCAGTTTGTTCGGGTTGTTCGTGTTATCAGGCAGTTGCTTGCAAGTCCAGCGGTAGGGACTTCACCCGCAGGGTCGTGGAAAGAAAGGCTCATACGGAATATCGGTCTGAAAAAAGCGGTGTGAATCGACGCTTCGGACCGAAATTCTGGGATTTCACTTCCAAAAGGCGCAGCGCCTGGCACTGTCGGAATAGGTACTTACGTACTTACAACCGCAACCGAGCCCCAAAGCGGTGATGTGCGTAAAGAGAGCCGATCTTGCATCCACTCATGCGGCCGGGGGCCACGCTACACTGCAAGGCAAGCCAGAGATTCATTTCAGCCAGACGATGGTGTATAATAGGCGGGCCAAGGTGGTGCTTGGGGCAGAGCAGCGAATCGGAAGCAAGGAGGAACAGGTGAAGCTATTTGAGCCAGTGACATTCCGGAATTTGAGTCTACGCAACCGCATCGTCTGGCTTCCAATGGTCAGCTGGCTGGGGACGGAAGATGGTTTCGTGACCGACGCCGTCGTGGAACGGTACCGCCGCCGAGCGGAAGGCGGCGCCGGAATGGTCGTGGTGGAAGCGACGGGAGTAATTCCAAGAAAGAGCCCTATGCTCTTGCGCATTTACGATGACAAATACATCCCCGGCCTTGCGCGCCTCGTGGATGCTGTCCACAAGGAAGGTGCCAAGGTGTCGATTCAGCTCATTCACTTCTTGCGGCAGTCCCGTTCGGGGTACAAGGAGCAGCCCGAGGATTTGAGTGTTGATGATATCCATCAGGTGGTGGAAGATTTCGTGAACGCCGCGGCGAGAGCCAAGAAGGCGGGTTTTGACGCCGTGGAACTCCATCTGGCCCACAGTTACACGCTTTGCTCGTTCATTTCCCTGCTTAACAAGCGCCAAGACGAATACGGCAAGTCGATTGCGGGCCGGGTGAGAATCGTTTCGGAGATTATGCACGGGTGTCGTGAGGTTCTGGGACGGGATTACACTATTGGGTGCCGCTTCAATGCCGAAGATTTCGTTGTTGGCGGAAACACGTTGAAGCAGACGCGGGTGATCGCCAAGATGCTGGCAGAGATGGGCATCGACTACATCAACGGGTCGGCGGGCGGCAAGACCGAGGATGGCGCCTGGTATACAGGTTATAGCTCCACGCGCAGCATGCCCCCTGATTACGCGCCGGAAGCGGTCAACGTGTACCTGTTCGCGGACCTTCGCCAGATCGTGAAGCCCTACGGCGTGCCCTTCATCGTCGCTGGAAGGATTCCCACGGCCGAGCTTGCGGAGTCGCTCCTGCAGGAAGATAAGGCCGATCTTATTGGCTTGGCCCGGCCGTTGCTCTGCGATCCGGACTGGCCGAAGAAATACATGGAGGGTAGGCCGAAGGATATCCTCAAGTGCATCTATTGCAACGAGTGCTTAGACCGCGATCGGAGGTTCGAGCCTGTAGAGTGTACAACGGCCGAAAAGGCTGCAGCTAAGAAAGCTGCGGCGCGCTAGATAGAATCGAGAGAGGGAGGCTCAATCCCCTTTTTCGTCCAGGTGGCGTCTTCTGGTTCGCTCTGTCTGTTGCTTGAGTGAAGTCGTGCCCCTAGCAGCTCTCTCGGTGGTTACTCGGGGGCCGAGCACCTTCTGTTCCTCGTGCAGTCTATCGCCAATTCCGCTCCAGACGGAGTTTGGCAGGAAGTCGATTACTTCCCTAGCGCTATAGAACTTCTTATTTGCTGGCAGGTGGTGGTAGAGCTCCTCATCTAACTGCCGATTGGCCTCGTGAAGATCGAGAATAATCTGTTCTTTGGTCAATCCTCTCGTCCAATCTAGCCTGTTAAGCTTCTGCCAGGTTTCCGTCTTATCGAGGGGCATATGCAATACCTCCGCCGTCATTCTTCCTTTGGGTGCTCGGTTAGTTCACGGATTCGCGCTCGGGCCCACTGGCGCTCGGCAATCACATCCTCGGCAGGGTAGCCTCTCTCCCGCGCGTAGATCTCACGGGCGTCCTTGTATCCCAGCTTCTCTACATCGTCCAGGAAAGACAGTCGGTCCAGAAGCGTTCCTCTGCATATCTTCTCTCGAGGTGTGGGTTCGGCCATCTGGTCCTGAAGGTTACTGATCATCTTGTGCAGAACCCAGGTAGGTATATAGCGCTTGTTGCTGGGATAAACGAACAAAAACAGGTTTATGTACAAAAAGAGCAGTTGCCAGTGGTTTCCAAACCGGTCGAGCAGGTGGTGCCAATCGATAGCTCCCTTGCTCGCGCGTATCAGGTGCACTATGTCAGAGCCGTCGAATCTGTCGCGGCTGGCCACGTAGGCTTTGCTCCATATTAACTCCTCAATGGCAGCGATGCGCACCGGCTCACCGAGCAGGTGCTCCAGACTGGACCGGTCTATCCACTCGCGGTCCACAGGTCGGGTCCAGTTTCCCTCCCCAAATACCAGGTCAATTGTGTAGCCATTCTTGAAGGCCTTGGCTAGCCAGTGCTCGTCTTCTATAGCGGTGGTAAACCCCGCGGCTCGCAGGCTGCCCAGGGCTCTGCCGACATCGGGAGGTAGGAGGAAGATATCCATGTCCTTTGTATCGCGCCACGTGCCGGTGTGGAAGTAAACTGCGAACGCGCCTCCCAACACATAGGAAATCCTGGCCCGGTTCAGGGCCACAAGGGCGTCTCTGAAGACCGATTTCTCGCTCTCTATCGTCTGCAAATCGACCATATGTCTCCCCCTCCCATCCGCCTTCTCCCCGGATGATTCTCCACGCGGTTATGGCTCGCCGTGTTACGGGCAGCAATCCAGGCACAAAGTCACACCGGCAAGGCGACAGCTTGTGCAATATCTGTGCCGCTTTCGAGGATTAACAAGTGGCCCAAGGGCGACAACTGCGCAGCTCTTGCGCAGCTCTAGCGTGGCACGTTAAGTGCACCACCCTTCAAGACTTATTGAGGTAAACAACAGCATGCATTACTGCAGCAACTAACGGCCTTGGCGATGTTTGGGGGTGGGTTGAAATGTCGATCTTGGGAGACATAAGGGTAAGACTTGGCAAGCTGAAATGGAAAGACGGGCTCAATCGTGATGAGATTCGGAAGCAGTGGCGAAACATGCCTGTGAGAGTGTACGATCTGCTTCCCACCGATTACCAGTTCAAGGACGCCGGTGAAGTGATGAGCTACTTTGAGCACCTGCTGCACCACGGCGTGGTGGATGAACTCGATCTTACCGAAGAGCCTTCGGAGTCGATCACCTCGACCACCGTGGTAAGGATGCCCCTGGCTTCCAAGCAGCACGGCGTGGGATCAGGTGGAGGCTCAGGTTACACCGGCGGTGGCTCGGTGCAGACCGGCGTTGGACGAACGGGAACCACGTATGGCGATTCTGAGGACCAGCAGGTGGTGCCCGAGGAGCACCCTACGGAGTAAGCGGGTGCGTAAGCTGGACCTGGGGCAGGAGCGTAGCCTTCTTGTTTCACACAAATCAATGGTTATCTTCTTCGATCTAATCCCTGGTTTAGCGCAGGTGGAACCCTGAGACGAGTCGGCCCAACAGCGCGGGGTGCAGATTGAGAACCGGAAACGCGGAGTAGACGCCTTCCGCTCTATACCGTAAACTATACGGAGGAGTGAATCGGGGTGGAAAGCCAGAGCAATCCTGCGCTTGAGGCAGAGATCAAACGTCGAATCATTGAACGAGGCAGGATAACCTTTGCCGAGTTCATGGACCTCGCGCTCTACCATCCTCGCCACGGGTACTACCGGACGGCGCGACAAAAGATAGGGCCTCGTGGCGATTTTCTTACCAGTCCGGAGACCCACCCTGTTTTCGGTGCCCTCGTCGCACTGCAACTGGAACAAATGTGGAGAATCCTGGGTTGCCCGGCCAGCTTCTCTGTGGTGGAGATGGGAGGCGGAACAGGGTCTCTTAGTCGGAGCGTATTGGAGTACTCACGTAAATCCCTACCTGGATTCTACGAGGCTCTCGAGTACCGCATCGTTGAGCGAAGGGAGGCCGACGAAGACCTGGAGATAGGCTCTTCGACAGGATTGATAGGCTGCTTCATCTCCAACGAACTGGTCGACGCTTTTCCGGTGCACTCTGTCACCTTTGTCGATGGACAGTTGATGGAAGTGTTTGTGGGACTGTCTGGCGATACCTTTGTCGAGGATGTTGGTGATCCGTCTACTCCCGAGTTGGTAACCTACTTCGAGCGCTTGGGTCTGTGGCCAGGGAATGGCTTCCGTGGGGAGGTAAATCTGGAGGCGGTGCGCTGGATGGAAAGAGTGGCCAGAGCGCTCGAAAAGGGCTTCGTACTGACCATCGACTACGGTTTTCCCGCCGAGGAACTGTACTCTGATAAACGCCGCGCGGGGACTCTTATGTGCTACTACCGGCATACCTACGGCCAGAATCCCTACGTGCGGGTGGGTGCTCAGGATATGACCACGCACGTGGACTTCACCAGTCTGATCCACGCAGGATCGAGGTGCGACTTGAGATTCACCGGCATGATTTCGCAGGCCGATTTTCTGTCGAATCTGGGTCTGGAAGGCTTTGCCAACGCGCTTGGGAAGGCTGGCCTTTCGCCTGCTATCTTCTACAACAACAAGTTCGCGATGCGAAGGCTGGTAGAGGCGCAGGGCCTGGGCAAGTTCCAGGTGCTGGTCCAACACAAGGGCATCGTCGAGCCAGCGCTGGATTGCTTCAATCCCTGCAACGACCGTAAACGCTCGCTGATAGCCCAGAGATGGATGCCGTTCGTCCCTTTAAAGGATACGACGGAGGAGTGATGGCAGGCGCCTGAACGGCACCGCTTCGAAAGCCGCTGGCAGTGGATTGGCGCGCAATTAAACTAGCGTGAGGCAGCTACTATGGTCATATCATCTCTCCTGACACCCTTGACAGAACTCGACCACTTTTTCGCGGGTTGTCGTGGTGATGGCATATCCTACAGATTCCAGTCCTCGGATAAGCTCGCACGCTGGCAGGCCGACCACGTTCAGATAACAGCCCTCTATCCTATCAACCAACCTCATTCGTGTGCTTTGGATAGCATATGCTCCGGCCTTGTCCATGGGCTCCCCCGAGCGCACGTAGTCCTCAATTTCAGCGTCCGAATAGTCGCGCATCCAGACAGTGGTGGTGACGCTGGAGACGCATCGCTCGTGCGTCTCGGCGTTCTCGACAGCGACTCCGGTTATTACCTGGTGGGATCTGTTGCGGAGAAGTCGCAGCATCTGCCGTGCTTCATCCACGGAGGCTGGTTTTCCGAGAATGCGGTTATCGACGACCACAATGGTATCGGCCGCTACCACAATGCCAGCTGCCTGGGATAAGGCAGCTGCGCTTGCTTTGGCAGAAGCGAGGCGTTGTGCGGTTTCCTGTGGCTCCTCTCCTGGCAGAGGCGTTTCATCGACGTCCGCCGAACGAACCTCGTAATCGAGCCCCATCTGGCGCATTATTTCCTGGCGGCGCGGCGAACTGGAGGCCAAAAACAGCCTGCTTGCGTTGCTTCTCTTCCCAACGGCTGGCCGTTCCATAGGCAGGCCAAGAGCAACTTGCCTGGGGGCGTATTCGGACGAAACGGATGGCATCCCATCTTCGAGGAGCGCAACGCATTCGATATGGTACGTCTGTGGGAACATGTCTACGGGCTGGACGTGTTTCAGAGCGAAGCCTCTATCCCCCAGCAGCCTGAGATCGCGAGCCAGCGTAACCGGGTCGCACGAGATGTATACGATGCGTCGCGGACGCAAGCTGGCCAGAGATTCAATCGCCTCCGGCCGGCAACCTTGCCGTGGCGGATCAAGAATGACCAGTGCCCCAGGCTGAGCCACCTCTCGCAGCAGCTTCTCGGTCGGTCCGTCGACGAATTCGACGTTGCGGATTCCTTGGGCGTTGTGCTGAGCGTTCGTTATCGCGGCTGCGGAATCTTCAATGCCGATGACTCTCCCTGCGTGATCGGCCAGCAATAGCCCGAAAGTGCCCACGCCACAGTACGCATCGATGACAGTATCTTCCGGCGAAGGATCGAGCAACCTGATGACCTCCCGAGCCATAACCTCTGCCTGAAGGGTGTTCACTTGGAAGAAAGAAGCAGCAGATATGCGGAAGGTTCTCCCCAGTAGTTTTTCCTCAAGGAATGCCTGTCCTGATTCCATGGAGAAGCCCTCCAAATCTAGCTTGGGATTGATCAGGATTTGGCCTGTGTGAACTCCGCAACGCACCATGATTTGATGGAGATGCTTGGCTCCCTGGACGAGCGCCAGTACTTCGTTGATTGCTGGATACATAAGGTGGCAGTCATCCACGCGGAGTATCTGGTGAGTTCCTGCTCGCGTGAAGCCTACATCGCCCTGGCGCCGGCCTACCGAGAACCGGGCGTGGTTACGGTAGTTCCATGGTGCTTCGCAGCCGATAGTAGGTCTCACTTCGACGTCGGCAAACCTACCGACCCGTCGCATCTGGTCGAGCACGATTTGGCGCTTTAGGTCAAGCTGCTTCCAGTAGTCGACGTGCTGCCACTGGCATCCCCCACACTGCCCAAAGTGCTTGCATCTGGGATCGGCGCGGAAAGGCGATGGTTCGAGGACTCTAGTCACGTTGCCTCGAAGGAAATCCTTCTTCTCAGCATAGACCTCGACCTCCACAACCTCGCCAGGCAAGCCGAAGCTGGCGAAGACTACCCTGTTATCGAGGCGGCCTACCGCCTCTCCCCCGTAGGCCATATCGTGCAGTTTGAGCTGTATCTTTCTTCTTTCCGTTTGTCTGTGAACCATTGCCTGCCTCAGTGCAAATTATAGATGGTCTAGCGCATACGTGCCAGGTCATCAGCGATATTAAGAAAGGAAGCCTGCCTGCTAGACTTGACAGCCAGGCTTCCACGGGGTATAAAGGGCGAAAGTGAAACTCTTAATTCGCACTTGTCCCGGTGGAGATGCATCTGCAGCGAGTGCTGGGACACGCCTCACCCGTAGGCGCTGGAGGTTGAAGCTATGGACAATGACGAGCGTGCGATTACGGTGCGGGAGGCGGGGAAGAGGGGCGGCCAAAGCGTCGCGGCCAAGTATGGCCGCGAGTATTTCTCGAACATTGGCAGGAAGGGCGGACTGGCCCTGAGCGACAAGAGCGACAGCAGTTTCTACGTTGAGAACGGTAAGAAAGGTGGCAACGCCTGTCGTCAAAAGCGTGGCCGCCAGCACTATGTAAGAATCGGCCAAAAAGGCGGCGAAGCGCTCAAAGAGAAGCGCGGAAGAGAGTACTACTCGGCGATAGGCAAGAAGAGCGCTGGCTAGTCGCCAACGAAGCGCTGGAAGGACGGCCCCCTCTCGTGGCGGCGACCCTGCGCCTGCCGCCACGGCATCGGTCTGTTCAAGTGCCAAGAAGCTGTCTTCGCACGATGTTGAGCGCTCTAAGCACGGCTATGCGCTTTAGCTCGGGGCGACCGGCGTTGTGCCTTCCGCTGACTGCTTTGGTTGACCCGCGTATGTCTACTCCAATATGGATCGTCCCCACAGGCTTTCCTTCCAGTTCATCCGGGCCGAGAACACCAGTAATGCCCACGCCCACATCGGTGCTGAGGCGCTCCCGCGCAGCGGTTGCCATCGCTACCGCCGTCTCGGCGCTAACCGCCCCGTGCCTCTCCAGTATCTCTGCGTTCACGCCGCACGCCTTCTTGGCCTCTATTGAATAAGCAACGAGCCCGCCCTTGAAGTAGTCTGAAGCGCCAGGGGTATCCGTGAGAGTGCTGGAGAGCAAGCCACCGGTGCACGATTCCATCGTCGCGATGGTCATCCCGCGCTCTCGGAGCAGATCGCCGACCACTTTCTCCATCGTATCCTCGTCCACGCCGTAAATAAACGTCCCGAGGATATGTCGGAGCTGAGACTCCATTCCTGCGATCCGGGCTTCGGCTTCCGCCCGGTCTTTGGCCTTGGCCGTCATCCGCAGGTGGATGCCGTCCTGCTTGGCATAAGTGGCCAGCGTGGGATTGGTGGACGATACGAGAGGTCTGACCATCTCTTCGACCGCCGACTCGCCCTTTCCAGCAACCTTGAGAGTGCGGGAGACGATGACTGCTCCAGACCCCAGCGCCCGCAGTCGTGGATATGCCTGCTCGGACCACATCCGGCGCATTTCCGCCGGAACCCCGGGCATGGCCACGATCACTCGTCCGTCGCGATGGACGTACCAACCGGGCGCGGTGCCTATGGGGTTGGGCAATATTTCCGCCGAGGGGATGAGTGCAGCCTGCTTGATATTCGTCGGAGGCATTTCCACTCGAAGACGGGCAAACATCGCTCGCAGGTCTTTCTCCAAACCTGGGTCAATGGCCATAGTCTCACCAAGAAGCTCGGCGATGGACTCGCGCGTGAGATCGTCTTCGGTAGGGCCGATGCCGCCGGTAATGACTGTTACGTCGGACCTGGACCACGCCCGGCGAAGAACCTCTACAATGCGCGACTGATTGTCTCCCACCTGGGATATCCAGTAAACGTCGAATCCGAGCGTCGACAGTTGCTGGGCCAGATACGACGCGTTTGTATCGACGATATGCCCCAGAAGTAACTCGGTACCCACCGAGACGATTTCAGCTTTCATAGACATGCACCTACCCAGGTCATTCTCTCTCCGGTCATAGAGAATAGCACATAGGTGCGTCGGCAGCAAGCTTCTAGGTGAATGGCTGGGGCCTTCTCATATTATCAACCTACCAGGCAGTGGTGGCTGCTTTGCTGGTATTCGAGGTGCATTTGGGTACTTTGTTCCTCAACTGACTCGTGCCTTGCGCAGAGTTTGCCTAGATAGCCAGGGTGGCTACGGTAACACCGTCACCGCCTCCGCTGGGACTTGCGGGCTCGAAGGACCGAACCAGTGGGTGTTTGGCGAGTTGCTCTCTCACCACTTGCCGTAACACGCCGGTTCCTTTCCCGTGAATGATCCGCACGGTCGTCATTCCAGCCAGATAAGCGTCATCTATGTAGCGGTCGAGAACGGGGAGAACCTCCTCGACACGCCAACCGCGCACCTCGATTTCTGACGCCGGCGGATTGGACAGGGCGGGCAAAGAAACCAGAACGTCCGTGGAGTTCTTCCCTGCCTTAGGACGCCCACGGGTTTTCACCAGTTCTCTGGTTCTGACCCTAACCTTGAAGTTGCCCAAGCTCACCTCGGCCTCACTTTGGCCTGGCCACAGGGCCACTATGTCACCGTGCTGGTTTAAGCTCCGCACTAGCACGTAGTCCCCGACCCGGAAGTTCCTGTCCAATGCATACTCCACGTCTTGGAGATCCTTTCGTCCCCTTCCCTTTATCTGTGGCTCCTTCTCTTCTAGGTGCCTCTGAGCCTCCTTGACCTGAGCCAAGGCTTGGCGCAGCTTCTCGCGATCTGGGTTGGGCTCTCGGATCAGGTCCTCGGCGGCGCGAAGTCGTCTCCTGACTTCGGCTATTTCGAGCTCCGCTTCTTCTCGCGCCTTCTCCAAAATAGAATCTCGTTCGTCGTGCAGCCGTAGCCTTTCCTCCTGAAGGCTTCTCTGCAGCGCCTCGGCTCCCTGCCGAATCGAGGCAGCGGTCCTCCGGTCTAGAGCAGCTCGGTCCCGTTCGAGTTGAATCTGTTGAAGCAGACTATCGACCTGGGATTCGGAAGGGTTGATGAACCGCTCAGCCTCACGTATTACTTCTTGAGGAACACCCAGCCTTGCAGCGATAGACAGCGCGTTGCTTCGGCCAGGCAGGCCGATGGTCAGCCTATAGGTGGGCGCCAGGGTTTCAGGGTCAAACTCAACACAGGCATTCTCCACTCCATTTACGGAGTGCGCGTAGTTCTTGAGTTCAGAGTAGTGGGTGGTAGCCAGAGTGGGCACTTTTCGCCTGATCAGAAACGATAGTATCGATCGGGCCAGGGCTGAGCCCTCGGCTGGGTCAGTGCCCGCTCCTAGCTCATCCAGCAGGACCAGCGAATCTTCGTCCGCTTGGTTAAGCACTTGAATGATGGTTTTCATATGCGAGGAGAAGGTTGACAGGCTTTGCTCGATGCTCTGCTCATCGCCGATATCGGCGTAGACGCGCCGGAATACGCGCACCCTGGAGCCCTCGTCGGCAGGGATGTGCAGCCCGCACTGAGCCATCAGCGTCAACAGGCCAACCGTCTTCAGCGCAACTGTCTTACCACCTGTATTTGGGCCAGTGATGAGCAGGATCAGGAAATCTCCACCCAGGTGGATGTCGATGGGCACGACATTGCCCTGCAAGAGCGGGTGTCTGGCCCGCTTGATGTCGAGGAACGGGCCACCACGTCTCTTAGCCTCATCGTTGCCGACAAGAATCGGCTCGGTTCCCTTCATAGCGATACCGAGCCTAGCCTTGGCCAGGATAAGGTCGATTTCGGCTAATGCGCTCACCGCTTCCTGAATAGCCTCGGCGTTTGCGCTCACCTGAGCCGAAAGAGACCTAAGAATGCGCTGCACCTCTCTTTGCTCCTGAGACTGAAGGTCGCGCCAGTGGTTGTTGAGATCGACCGTCGCCAGGGGTTCGACGAAAACGGTTGCGCCGCTGGCGGAATGGTCGTGGACGATGCCTTTGAACTGGCCCTTGAAATCCGCCTTTATAGGGATCACGTAGCGACCTTCCCTCATAGTCACAATGGGTTCCTGGATGATGTGCTTGTAAAGGGGGGATTCAAGCATGCTCTCAAGCCTTCCGATCAGACGCTGGTGCGCTATCTTTACCTCCAAGCGCACCCGTTTGAGGATGGCAGATGCATCGTCTACCACCTCGCCCTGAGCGTCGATGCATCGCTTGATTTCCAGCTCGAGATCATCCATCGGCGCTATTCGTTCGGCAATCTCGATCAGTCGAAGCAATGGGGTCCCGCCTGGCGAAGCGCTAGCTCTGATTATGGCTCCTCTAACAGCTCTGGAAACAGCGAGTGTCGA
>Ga0315298_1002629_pt1 | contig 30055 bp, 23 predicted proteins | sample WHS_1_MG_FD_203077 | JGI IMG/M metagenome (GOLD analysis project Ga0315298, IMG submission 203077) | Extremophilic microbial mat communities from Washburn Hot Springs, YNP, Wyoming, USA - WHS_1_MG | ecosystem: Environmental > Aquatic > Thermal springs > Hot (42-90C) | place: USA: Wyoming... | reverse complement strand
ACAGCGATGCGGCGCGGTGAGCTGTCTGGGATGCGATGGGAAGATGTGCAGTGGACCGCTCCATCCATTTTGTTACAAGACACGAAAAACGGGGAATCACGCGAGGTGCCGTTGTCGCGTGCCGCATTGCAAATTCTCCATGACTTGGGCGGAACTCCAGAAGCCACCGGCTCGGTATGGAAAACGATGGCTACCCACTCGTTCAGCCAAGCCTTCATTCGGGCTTGCGACCGCGCCAGTATAGAAGATTTAAGGCTGCACGACCTCCGCCACGAAGCCGCGAGCCGTCTGTTCGAGAAGGGCCTGAACCCCATGCAGGTTGCGGCCATCACCGGCCACAAGACGCTGCAAATGCTCAAACGCTATACTCACTTGCGGGCTGAAGACTTAGCGAAGATGCTGGGGTGAAGGATGCCGAAGGGCCGGTAAAGACTGAAAGCGGACATATGGGTAGACCAATGTTCTTCTCTGCTTGTCATGACCCAGAGGGGGAGCTTTATCGTTTAGCCTTAATATAGTGCTGCCGCTGCAAGCTTGCTTGCAGCATCAGGCAAGCATATACCGTTAGCCACTCTCTATTGTTGCGCAGGCCGATGAATTTCCACATTGGAGGTATTGCCCGTGATTACTAAGGAGTTTGCCGAACATTTCGCAAAAGAATGGATTGAATCGTGGAATACGCATGATTTAAAAAAAGTTTTTTCGCGCTACGCCTACAATTCTTTTGATGTCATCGCCGTTTATAACCAAAATCACCAATGATATTTCTAGGTTCCAAATCTCCACAACACAGGTTTCTCGAGGCACCCTTAAGGTGAAGCTGCAAAACTCAGCGGCATAATGCGTAAGGCGAGGCAGCGGAGGATTTAACGATGTGTGTAGCCAGGGTAGAGACCAAAAATATCGATCAGCGCCATCAGGTAAACAGTTATTGGCACACAAATAAAGAGCATATATCAAATTTCTTTGATACTTTAATACACCTTTTTAAGGATCGAAAAACAAGATTTATCGCCATCACATCATTAATATTATGTCTAATAGGCTGTTCCCAAAAAGATGCCAGATATACCGTTATTCATGCATTTAAGATTGGTGAGCGTGGGGGCGGTCCTATGGGCGGCCTTTTGATGGCTAATAACGGAAACCTCTATGGAACCACGGCATTTGGTGGCACGAACCACGCCGGCACTATTTTTAAGATCGCGACAAGCGGCAAAGAAACCATACTTTACTCTTTCAAGGGTGGTACGGATGGTTTCTATCCTGAAGCGGGCCTAGTAATGGGCCGTGCAGGCAGTATCTATGGAACCACCAGTGAAGGCGGAGCTAGTAATGCAGGCACAGTCTTCAAAATCACCCTGGCAGGTAAAAAAATCAAACTTTATGACTTCAAAGGTGGTTCGGATGGGGCCGTCCCAGAGGGTCGTTTAGTGATGGGTCGTAATGGAACTTTGTACGGGACCACATCATCGGGAGGAAATGGCAATGGCACTGTTTTTGAAATCACGAAAGATGGCAAAGAAAGAATTCTCTATAGATTTGAGGAGGACACTAATAATTCGGATGGTTCTGCCCCTAAAGCCGGGTTGGTGTGGAGCCGTGATGGCAACCTCTATGGAACCACCTCTCAAGGCGGTAGTGATGGCGTGGGTACCATCTTCATGATCTCCCCTGCAGGCAAAGAAAAAGTTCTCTATAGTTTTAAAGGTGAGACAGATGGAGATTTCCCTGAAAGCCCATTACTCATGGGGCCAAGTGGCAACTTTTACGGCACCGCCACTGGAGGCGGAACTAGTGATTCAGGTACAATTTACAAAATCACTCCCACAGGAAAAATAAGAATTCTTTATAATTTTAAAAGTGGGAAATATGGAGCAATTCCAAAAGGCGGCTTGATATTTGGCAGAGACGGAAATCTTTTTGGAACTACAACTTTCGGCGGAAATGGCATCGTTTTTGAGATTACGCCTCAAGGTTCGGAAAAGATTATTCATACATTCGGAGATGGATCGAACGGGGCTTGCCCTGAAACAGGTTTAGTGATTAGCCGAAGAGGCAATCTCTATGGAACCACCCCGTCTGGCGGGGCACATTTGAGAGGCGTGATATTCAAAATTACAACATGATTACAAATCAGAGGAGATAATGGCACCTTTTATGGGTGGGCTGCCTTTATTTTAAAGCCCCTGCCGGCAGACTCTGTTTGGCTTGAGCCATTGCAGCCATCGCCTTTGCCGATAATGCTTGAAGGGCTTGCATTTGTTTTGAGGGCTTGAGTGTTTGCTCCGTTGGCACCGGTTGATGAGCCAGGCAGGCTCCACTGAGCCATTTACCGTGCGTCGTATAGGCTTCAAACAATTTTCCATTGTTGATCAGGCTGCCGTGACCCTGCATCTGGAAATGCTTGCCTTCTCCGGTGTACCGCGTGTGAGAAGTGACCACCTCCGTGGTTGTCGAACCATTTTCCTTTCCGATGGAAATCGTCCTGCAATTCCGCAAGGTCTCATGCAGAGATGGGTGCGAAGTCACACAATGCACCGTCGCAGGGGTGGAACCGGGTGTGGAGAGTGTGGCGTTGGCCGTATCCTGTGGTTGATAGAGACTATGGGAGCACCGCATGGTGGTGGCGCGGGAGGTGCCTAGCAAGGGACCCGTGGTGGTCGTGATAAATTGCCATTCGCCGGGACGGAATCCGTAGGCTCCAGAAAAACCTCCCGCCACCGCTGAACGCGTATGCGCCGACCCCTCATTGATCGGCAATGCAGACAGTATCGTCAACGCGGTTACACTTCCCAGTATCACTTTGACCTTAATGTGCATGGATATCCTCCAAAATTTCGTGGGTACTGGACAACCCTTCCCATCGCACGGGAAAATGGTGGCCTTTTTGTTTTTTTATGGCTCAGTGTCGGAGAAAATATGCGTATTCGTCAAATAGTGCTGATCGCTTGTGTGACAGCGTTTTCAACGGGGGCGTTCGCGCAAGGACTGCCGCACATGAAGCGCGGTGAATGGAAAGATACGAGTATTGCCACTGGGCACGGGATCAAGGACACCTATACCGTCTGCAATCACGGTCAAGCCTTTACCTCCTGGATGATGGCAAAGCAGGGGGCGACCTGTATGACTACCGGGGTGCCGGTTATCGAAGGCGGCGGGCGGACGGTCTTTCAGGAAAAATGCCTCTCAAAGCAACCACAAGGCGGTGCCGCGCATATGCACATGACGGTTCATCTGGCGGTAACCGATGCGGGGCGTGCTTTCCAGTCCACCGTTACCGGACAGGGAAATGCGGATGGCTATAACTTCCCAATCAACGACACGGTAACTGGGCATTATGTAGGGGCTTGTCGTCACGGTGGCTGATGTGGTCTGATGGGATTCGTGCGCCCGGAATCCGTGAAATGGCCGCAAAAGACCATGAAAACAGTAAAAAAGGCTCGACCAGAGCCCATCATTAGAAGATTTTCCCTCGGATTCGCGGAACAGAAGAGATTTTTTACGACTTTTTCAGCGGCTTCTTAGTGAGGCAAAAATCCGCAAGGAAAGAAATAAATGTCAAATTATTTTAGCATTGTCACGGGCCGGCAATATGGCGCCTCTCTGGTGATTATGTTGCTATTTATCCCAGCGGGATCATCGGCAGCTGTAAATCTCACTGGAACTTGGCAATGGGGTTGGCATAAGATTGTGCAGAGTAAGGAAAAAACATATTCTGCTGGCGGAACTTTGAGGATTATTCAAAAGGGAGACGATGTTCATTTTTTGCTTAGCCTTACCGCTGGGCCACCTGGACATAATATGGGTATTAACGGAGGGAGGTTCGTGCTGCATGGAACGCAGGGTGCTTATAGGAATGCTAAAGAAAGATGTATTATTTATTTTACTGTTATTAACAGAAAAGAAATAAGAGTTCGGCAATCAAATAAATACGGGTGGGACGCCATGCCTTGCAACTATGGTTATGGAGTTATCGCAAATGGAACGTATAAGCTGGTTTCCAGAAATAGACCATCCGTGAACGGTGGAGGTGGGCCTTACAAAAAGCGTGATTCATCATAGGACTTGACTAACGACAGCTCTCGCTGCAAAAGAGTCATTGGGCTTGGCATCTATAATTGGCGTTCATTTTCTCCACAAGATCAATGGGCTATGCTGGCAAGCCATCCTCCAGTCGCTTCAGTAACGCGCTATTGCCCTGCTTTCTTAGCAGATATCGCGACTGACGCGGCAACGCGCCCAGAATCCCGGCCGTGTCGAGCTCGGCCAATAGGCGTATCAGAATCCGTGACAAAGACGTCTCATTTTTTGATACGGCAGGAGCCGCGTTTTCCTCGGTTATTTTTTAGTGATGCTGCCATGACAGTGCGTCCTCAATAATGGCGATCCCTTAACGAACCGCTATCTCGTTTATTCATACGACGGCGCTGGCCTGGAGCGATGAGCGGGCACCGCCTGAAACCAGCCTCCAACGCATGTCTACCAGGATCAATTTGATCCCGGACGTCTGTTGCCAACGGTCGTTATCTTCCTGAATCTTTAAACTAGGCGGAGATGATAATATGTTAACGGTTGTCCGTGCAGTTCAAAAATGCCAGGATTATTCCCGATTATGTTTTACATTGAGGCTATTGCAGGGCTGGGTGGGCTGGACTGACTTCTTGTTTCGGGTTGCTTCCCTGGCCAAATAGTGGCCCTGCCTTCCGCCCGCGACTGAACCGCCCCAGGAAACACAGCCCAGGATTTATCCTCGCACCATTACCCCATCTCTCCACCACGACCAGCCTATCCAGCGCCGGTTAGCACCTAATTGGCGGTCCAATTCCTTATTGGATTGGTTGGGAGTGCTCCTGCATGCGCGCACGGTGAAATTGCAAATAGGATTGATGTTCGGGTGCGAGCCAGCGTAGTCGGAGTTCCGGTGAAATGCCCAGCAAGTGCAGATCGGCAGTTGCCAGCACTGGGGAAAGTAGCAGGTGGCCCTGCGCATTAAAGCTGATCAGAAAGCGGTCGAAGAGGGCATCGAGGTTGGCGGTGAGCAAAAAACCGTTGAAGACATCCAGCCGTTCCGCATCCGACTCGCATTCTGCCCAGGGTTTGGCATGGCTGGCGCGGAGCACATCGGGCAGCGCCAGGCCGGTGACGGCGCAGGCGCCGCCCCAGTAGGTCAGCATGGCTTCGCGGAATTTCTGTTGGCCGATGCGCTGGCGTACCATGCGTTCGACTTCTGTGTGCAGCGTCTCTGGCGGCAACGCGGCCAGTTCCTCGCTCACGGCATCTTCGTAGCTGCGGGCAACCTGATTTGGCAAGGCCCGCGACAGACCGGCGGCACGCAGTAGCAGGGTGGCGAGTTCCGTATTTCCGGGGATCAGAAAATGGTTATCGACCGGTGTCCACTGAGGAAAACTACGGGCCAACTCTCCCGGTAGTATGGCTGACATTGTCTCAAAATAGACTTGGTACCCGTCATCCGCAGTGCCCGTAACCGTGGCGCGGGTGGAGTGTCTGGCAGAGGCGAGGCAGACGGCTTGCGGGTTGGCGGACAGGACATGCTCAAAGCCGTGGTCATGGCCGGTTTTTTCAAGCAGGGCTATTTTCAGCGAGTCCATGCGAGGGTCTCCGCTTCACTCCCGAGCCGATTCCAGTCGATGCGACGACTGCGCCAGTGTACGTCGATGGCCTGGGTAAAATCCGGGCGTACCAGCTTGGCGCGTGCTTCGCAGGTGTCGGCGGATTCGCGGCGGATGACCAGCCCTTCCAGTGGCCCGTGGCGGTAGCGACTGGGTGTGCTGAAGACCTGTTGTTCCAGCTCTTTTAAGGTGCTGTGGCCGTGCATCACCTGCGGGACAAGGGCTAAACCGGCCTGTTCCGCGAGACGGTTGCGTCGCCGCGTGCTCCAGAACCGCCCGATACCACGGTCATAGACATCGAAGAGCAAAAACCAGTCGGGCAAGGCAGCGTAATCCAGCGAATGGCGGGCGGCACACCATTCGCCAAACAGGATCAAATCGGGTGTAAGCACGGCACGCAGAGCTTCGTCATGCTGCGCCAGCCAAGCGGGCAGGCGCGTGAACTGGCCGGCATGCGGTCCGACCAAGTATTGGCCGCGATTTTGTGCGCGCAGGGTGCCATCGGGCGCGAGTGAAAGGCCCAGATTGGCGCCATCGAGCTTTTCCTCCACTACTACTTCGCCCGCAAGCAGTGCTGCCACCTCATTGGGTGAAAGCACCTTGTCACCGCGCGGGGCGCTTTCGCCCAGCCAAGCAATGTGAGGAGTGGGGGGGAAGCGGAAGAAATCAGACATCTGTTAGTTCGGCAATGCAGGCAATGGCTTGTCTGGAAACTTTTTTATATAAAATTCTCGGGCGTTGTCCGGACACAAAAATTCGACACGAACGTCCTTGACCTGCAAGGCTGGCCACCAGTCCAGCCATTTGCAGTCTGTCGCTTGCAAGACGGGTGGCTTATCCGGATGAGCATGAGCTACTGCCGCGAACTTGCGATCAGGCGGATCGAATACTAGCTCCAGGGTAGGATCGGGAAATTCGACAAAGCAATTTTCTGCCGTTTCTGTAAGCCGTACTTGCTCCACTCGCGCTTGGTTTCCTACGTTGCGTAGCAGCGACTTCAGGAACACATCGCCGACGCCCTTGGGCGGATTAAGGCTTGTCTTGTGCTGATACTCACCGAGTATCCGGTAATTATCGTCAATGATGGTTACGCCAGATTTCTCCATGGCTTGCAGGCGCCGCACACACTCGGTCACACAGTCCGTCGATATGTCGGCATGCTGCCCATTGGCAACCAATAGCACATTGGTATCAATGACAGCCTTCATCATTTATCGGTCACCTTAGCGAGTTCCTTCTTGCGCTGCATGGCAGCCAATGTGCGGCCAGCAATGTCGGCCATCTCGTCGCCGAAGAAGTTTTCTGGCCAGTTTTCGATTTCGCCAAACATGTTAAGCCGCAGCGGCTCCAGCTCGGTGGCGAAACCGGCGCGACGGCAGAAGTACACGGTCACATCTTCTGGTGCCACAGCACCTTCGGCGACGCGGCGTTGCAGGCGATTGAGAAAATGTTCGGAATGGCTTTCAACAATCAACTGAACACGGCGCTCCTTGCCATTTTCGCGGGCCTGCGTGGCAGAAATGAACACATCTGCAAGCTCTGCCTGTACCTGTGGATGTAAGTGAATTTCCGGTTGCTCCATCCAAATGGTGGAATTCGGAGGGCAATAGAAGGCCTGTACCAGTGCTGGCAAAACCTGCGACACACCAAAGCCGACATCGGTAATTTTCACTTCGCTGGCTGTGGTGTGAGTTTTAACCACAACCTCATATTCTTTCCGACCTTCTGCCACGGGTTTAACCGCAAAACTTTCGATGATTCCCAACTCTTTGAGCCATTGCGCGATAAATGCATCAAAGCGAGTTAGACGCTTTTTAGGGCCACGATTTAGTTTTCGCTCTTGCGCACTGGCCGCTAAAATAGCAGCAATCGCAAACTCGCCCTTCTGCCCGACACTCTCGGGAGTTTCTCCTGACCATGAATAAATACGTTTCGGATGATCACGCAGGGGGCCAAGGTAATAAACACTGTTCAGAATCGCTTCCGTACTCAGGGCGAAATCCGACAAAAATTCCGCATTTTGAAAGCGGGCGCGGCTCTGGTCTGAAATACGGTAAAACTTATCCGGCTCATCCAGTGGCCAACTTCTTCCTGTATTGCGCACAAACTTGTATTCGCTCGATGAAATATCGAGTTTGTTTTTATCGTCTCGAACGTAATTAACCGCAAGCTGGCTTTCGGTTTTGCGCAAGAGTTGATAAGTCAGCTTATCAACTCTGGGCTGTTCTTTAGCATCCGCCGAGAGCGTGACGGCCAACTGTAGTTCATCCCCCGCAAATTTTTGCTGACTTAATGGATTTCGTGCCTCTAGCTCCTTGCCAGGAATTTTCCATCTCAACTCAAACGCCAAAGTATTCTTCAAATTGTGGTTATGCAGACATTCGGTAAAGGTGCCCAAATCAATCAAGGCGTTTTCGTCACCCAAATTCAGCGGGCGTTTACGGTCAGCCGATAAGGCGGTTTGTTTGAGCGCGAGCAGCAAATGCCCCAGGCTGCTTTTGCCCGCGCTGTTCGCACCAAAGATCACCGTCAAAGGTGCCAATCGGATGGGGCCAGTATCTTTCCATGCCTTGAAGTTTTTGATGTGTAAAGAAGTCAGCATTAGTGCAATTCTCCAGTTTCTAATCTGTCCCACGCCGCCAGCACTAGGCGTTGGGTGCGGTATTCGCCGAATTCACGCATTTCGTTTTTTTGCAGCACGCGGAAAGTTTCGGAGGGGTAATCTTCGCCCATTACGTCGCTGGGGTCGAGGATGTAGCGGAGTTCGTCGCGGGTGAGGCCGTAGAGGCGGGCGTAGTACGCATCGAGTTCGCCGCGCAGCAGCGCGCGGCGGTCGGGGTCGAAGGCGTAGGGCGGACCGTCGTAGCCGAGGTCTTGCGCCCAGGGCTGCAAGTCCCAAGCGGTGTAGGTGAGTTCGAGCACACGCGGGACGATGAAGGCGAGGTCGGCTTCGGAGTAGCGGTCGGGGGGCAGGATGGGGAATTGCTTGAGGTAACCATAGGTCAGGTGCGTGCCGCCCACTTTGACGCGGGCGATGAAGTCGAGCACCAGCGCACTGAAGTTGGCCAGCAATGTGGCAGCAAGCTGGGGTTCCTGCGCGGTTATAAACAGTGGCATGGTGTGCCCCACCCCCACCCTCGGTACCACCGCCGCAATCACGGTGCGTTCGTTGGTGGCATTGGTGATGTCCCGCCAACCCATCATCCAGCCTCGGGTCCAGCCTTTGTCGGCTAGGCGCTCTTCCACTTCCGATGTGTCCACCCAGTAGCGCGGGGTGACGGTGAAATCGGGGTCGCGGTGTTCGGCCAACGTCACGTCGCGGCTATTGCCGTCGGGGGTGTAGGTGGCCCAACGGTGATCGAACTGGTGGATCATTTTCGCTTCGTACAACGGCAGGCGGTCGGCGCCAGGCGCAGCGTGGTAGAGTTTTTTGGTGAGTTCGGCGTCGCGCGCGCTGCGGAACACCGGGCAGGTGAGGGTGTTGGGGTTGAGGCGGCGGAACTCCTCGGGGGTGAGGCGAAAGCGGCGGCGCGGGTCGGCAAGCTGCTCGACGCGGGTGGCGAAACACACGAACTCGGCTTGCGCGGCTTGTCCCATGGTGAGCAGGCAGAATTTCATGCGGCTGTCCACAGCGGGGAATAGCCGTTCGCGGTTTTCGAGGTCGAACAGGCTGACCAGCCGCGCGTTCTGAGTGATGTGGGCAAAAAACGCCTTGGTACTGTCGTCGGTGGCAATGCCGGTGGGCACAATGAAACCGGCGCGGCCTTGGGGCACGATGAGTTGGCTCATTGTTTCGGCAAACAAGGGATAGGTGTTGAGCTTGCCTACGGCTGTCAATGTAAAACGCCCGGATTCTCGGTAGAAGTTATTGCTTGCGGCGATGCGCTGACTTTCCGAAACGTAGGCTGCCCACAGTCGAGGATCGGCCTCGGGCAAAGCGGCAATAGCCTGTTTGCGCTTGTCTCCGGCCTGTTGGGCGATATGCGGCGCACGCGTGGTGAAAAACTCTTCCTCGCCCATCTGTGAAACTTCCCACGGCGGGTTGCCCAGCACGCAGTCAAAGCCCCCCGCCGCGAACACCTGCGGAAACGCCAGCGGCCAGTGCAGCACGCGGGCTTCGACGCAGGCGGCGTGGGCGGCGGCACGTTGCGCATGGTGCAGGGCGCCGGGCGCGTCGGTGAACAGTTCCAGATACAGGGTCTGGCTGGTAGGAATGGCAGGTGGCGGCGTAGCGGCGAACAGGGCGAGGCCCGTCAGTGTGTCGGTGCCTGCTTCTTGCGTGGTGTCCACCTTGGGCAGAAGAAAGGCACCGACCAGCAGATCGGCGGCGTGGGCAAGGCGGCTGTTTTGAGCCTGCTGCAAGAAGGCGTGGTAGGCGGCCTCCTTGGCGGCGATTTCGGTGGGCGTGTCTTGCGGCAGGGCTTCGAGCCGGGTGATGGCGGCGAGGCCGTCGGAATCGGCCAGGCGCAGCAGGCGTTGATTACCCCGCAGGTCGCGCTCCAGTTGCTTGAGTCCGGCGGTGTTGGTCTGCGCAAGGGCTTTGCAGACGGCTTTGTCGTCTCCGGAAAGCGGCTTGAATGCTTCTTTGGGGATACCGTGCTCCAGCGCCTTGAGGTCGGTGAGGCCAAGCAAGGCATCGCCCACTTGCAGGTGGTGATCGAGAAAGCTCAGGGGGCGGCCTTCTTCAAAACCTTCCAGCCACAGCGCGGTGCGCGCCAGTTCGATGGCCATGGGATTGCGGTCCACACCGAAAATGCACCGGGCGATGACTTCGCGCAGGGCGTGGCGGTAGTCCTGCGGCTGTACGGCGCCGTCCGGGGCGCGCAGTTGAGCGAGTTGTTCGGCCAAGCGGCGCGCGGCGGCCAGCAAAAAGTGGCCGCTGCCGCAGGCGGGGTCGATGACGCGCATCGCCAGCAGGGCTTCGACCGGGTTGGCGGGGTGGCTAGAGAGGCGCTGGGCGATGACAGGATCAAGGGCGGAACGGATGAGTTCCTGCACCAGCGCGTCGGGGGTGTAGTAGCTGCCGGTGAGTTTGCGCGCGTTGCCGGCGGTGCTGCCTTCGCTGTCGCCCATGCCGATGAAGCCGAACTTGCGCGCGGGGAGATCGATGTCGGGCACCAGTTCCAGCAGGCTTTCGTAGACGCTGCCCAGTTCTTCGGAACCCATGTTGCGGTAGTCTACCGGGGCCAAGCTGCCGCTGTGGTTGGACCAGCGCAGTTGCTGCATGGCGGCGAGCAGGTAGGCGTTGTCGAGGCTGGCGGTGTCCAGCGCCGGGCACTGGCTTGCGGCAAACAGGCCGCCGAGGGCGGGCAAGGCGAGGCGCGACTCGCCCTCGGCCAGGCCCTTGAACACGATGCACAGGGCTTGCCAGTGGTCGTCGAAGCGGTTGCGGGCGCGGCGCTTGAGGCAGAGGTCGCGCAGGCGGGCGACGGCATATCCTTCGGCGTAGGCGCTGCGGGCGGCGATGGCGGTGGCGCTATCGTCCGCCGGATGCAGGAGGCCGCGTTCTTCCACGTTGAACAGAAAAATCAGGCGGTAGATGAGGCGCAGCAGTTGCTGGAAATAGGTATCGGCGCTGAGGGTGCCGGTATCGAGCGCCTGACGCAGCGCCTCGTTGGCGGGGTGCTGGATGAAGCCTTCGCCGAAAATCAGCAGGGCTTCGGTAACGCCCTGGCGCAGACCTTCGCGGACCCGGGTGCCCTCCTCCTGCCCGGCTGCGCGCCACTGTTCCCAGATGCAGGGGCCTTCCTGTTCGCCGCTTTCGGGATGGAGCGCGGGTTGCGGGGCGCGGCTGGCGTGCAGCAGGCGCCAGACGTTGGCGAACTCGGCGTAGCGTGCGCCGCCGAGCAGGTCTTGCAGATCGATTTCCAGAAAACTGGGTCGGGTGAGCGTGGCGGCGTCGCGCAGCAGGCGTAGTTGGCGGCCGTTGCTGACCATGGCCCAGGTGTAGTCGGGGCTGGCGTTGAGAAACTCCTGCGCCAACTGGAACGCGGTTTTCTTGCGCGCGCCGCTGCCGGTGACGGCGAAACGCGGGTCGGCCTCGTCCAGCCCCAGGGTATGCGAGGCGACGACGACGGGCAAGGCACCGGCCAGAAACGTGATGGGATAGTGCTGATCGCCCACGCTGAGGCCCGTGACGGGGGCGATGTGGGTATAGCCGAAGGCGTCGCGCAAGAGCTCCTGTACAAAGTGGCGGGTGAGCGCGTCGGCATCGATATCGTTGCGCTCAAACTGGTCGGCAAAGTGCTTCCACTGCGCACTGGCGATCTGAAAGGCGCGGCTGGTGTCGTCCTTGAGCTTGAGGCCCTTGGGCGTGTGATAGTCGGCTTCGCTCTGGAACTGGGCCGCCCCGAGGGCCGCTTTTTCCAGTTGGTCGGGCAGGAATAGGCCGCCCTCCAGACGCAGGGTAGCGAAGGAGAGGTGGTGACGCGGCTTGTGTTTCACAGCGATACCACCTGCAGACCGAAGGCCTCGGCGGCGCGACATTGGCGGGCGTCGGCTGAGATGAACACTTCGGCGGTGCAGGCGAGGGCGGCGCCCAGGTGGATGGCGTCCATGCCGCGCAGCGTGTAGTTTTCCAAAGCTTTGACGGCGTGCTGGATGACCTGGGGCGTGGTATCGCAGATCAGCGCATCGGCGATGTCGAGCATAAGGGCGCGCTTGATGATCTGGTATTGCGCGTCCGTCAGGCGTCCTTCCCGTTGCAGGCGGCAGAAGGCCGAGATCAGTTCAGGCACCGCGATGACCGACAGGGCCAGTTCACTGGCCCGTTCGCACCACGTCAGAACGTCAGCGGTGCCGGTCTCGTCGATGTAGCGCTTGGCAAAGGCCGATGAGTCGAAATAGACGCGCATCAGTCTCCGCGCTCGTCGAGGATGAGCCGGCTGATCTCCTTGCCGCCGATGGCCAGCGGGCGTGCCGGACGCTGCTTCCAGGAGGGCAGTTGCGCCGGGATGGGGTGGATTTCGGCGATGGGCTTGCCATTGCGCAACACGCGCACGGTCTGCCCGGCCTCGACCAGATCGAACCAGGTCTTGGCGTGGTTGCGCAATTCGGTGAAGGTGGTTTCCGGCATGAATGTGCTCCCGTACAGATTATGTACATCAAAGTGTACATTACAGAGCGTCCGGCAACAACACGTAGACGCCGATCACGTCCACCGGCAGGCAGGCGCTGACGCTGTACTGGCCGACATCGCGCGCCGCCTCGCGCACGCGGCGGTGGTCGTCGAGGAGGGTGACGGCGCGGGTCTGCGCCAGGGCTTCCAGTTGCTGCGGGTGGGCGCGTAAAAAGTCCAGTGCGGTGCGGATTTCGCGCTGCACCCCTTCCGGCGGCAGGTTGCCTGTAGGCGTGCATTCGAGCAGCGCATTGACGGAATCGCTGCTCAGCCATTCGGGTTGGCTGCGGCCCCTGACCGCGAGGGTAACGGTTTCTTCGGCCATCATCTGGAACGGTTCACGGCGGCGCACATAGCTGAGCTGATGGCGCAGACGCAGCAGGTAGAGCGTGGTGACCACGTCCACGGCATCGGTGAGGGTAGCGGCGCAGCGCGCGGCAATGGGGCTGCCGTCTGCAAGGCTGGTTTCGAGGAGATAGTCGGCGAGGACCGTCACCAACGGGTGGCTGCGGTGCAGTGCGTTGAAATCGATGGTCAGGGCTTTGTTAATGCCTTCATCGGCCAGACGCAGCCGTAGCGTTTCCGGCAGATGTTGCGGTAGCAGGCGGAACTGCTCCTTGCGGGCATTTTCCAGCGGGGCGTTGAGGCGGGCGCAGGCGCTGTGCACGAAGCGCTGCACGTCGGCCTGGGTGCCCAGCGCTTGTTGTTCCTTCTGCCATTCGGGCAGCACTTCGTCGGGACGGATGCGGCGCTGGGCAAAGACGGTGCGGTTGGCCTTGGCTTTTTGCAGGGCGTCTTGCCAGCGGGCTTGCAGGGGGGCGAGGATCTGTTCGGATTCCCCAAAGTCGAAACCCAACTGCGCGGTATGGGCGTTGCTGCGCTTCATCAGTGCTGCCTTGACCAGCGCCTGCTTGATGCGGGCTTCATCTTCGGGCATGGGCACCAGCACGCCGAGTTCTTTCTCGATGGCTTCGCCCTTGCGCAGGATGACGTTGAGCACAAAGCCATCGACCGGGTTGTCCTGCCCGTAGAGCATGGTGCAGCGCACTTCGGGGGTCTGCTGGCCGAAGCGATCGACGCGGCCTTCGCGCTGTTCGTGGCGGGTCGGGTTCCAGGCTAGGTCGTAGTGGATGACGGCGGTGAACAGGTGCTGTAGGTTGATGCCTTCGGAGAGGCAGTCGGTGGCGACGAGGATGCGGGATTCGCCTTCCGCCAGCGCCTCCACCCGCTCGCGGCGTTCCTCGGGGGTGTATTCGCCTGTGACGGCGTCGATGGCCGCTTTGGGGAAAGCTTGTTTGAGATGGTCGGCCACATAGTGGGCGGTGGCGATGTAGCGGCAGAAGACGACGGGGTGAAAGCCCTCTTTCAGCAGTTCCCGGAGATGCTGGATCAGCACCGCCAGCTTGGGGTCGCCCGCCTGGCCCGAGAGCCGTTCCGCTTCGCCAATCAGCGTTTGCAAATGTCCGGCATGGGCCATTTGTGCGGGCGGTTCGAGATCATTGCTGTCCAGGTCGTCGGCCTCACCGTCGTACAAACGCTCGTCGGTGAGCCATTCGTCGTCGCTGAGGGTATTGTCCAGCCGGGTCGTCAGAGCTTTGACGGCGGCGGCCGGAGAAGAGGCCACGCAACGCAGCAGCGCGAGGGTGGCGTACCAGACCAAACGCGCATGGCCAGCCTCTCGCGCTTCGATGTCTTCGGCGAGTTCCCGGCAGTAATTTTGAACCGAGTCGAAGAAGCGGCCCCAGTCACCGCTCAGCGGGTAGGTGATCTCGGCTTTCATGCGCCGCGGAAAGCCCCGGCCATCGCCGGTTTCCGCCTGCCATTCGGCGATATCCTTGCGCCGACGCTGCACGAAATGGCGGGCCAGCTCCAGCCGTAGCGGATCATTGGCTGCGGTGTGTCCTTGTAGCTCAAGAAAGCGCGGATCGAGGAGCGAAAGCAGGTTGTAAAAGGCGGCCTCGTCCCCCGAGTGCGGGGTCGCGGTGAGCAAAATCAGGTGGCGTTCCGGGTTTTGACTGAGCTGCTGCAAGAGTTGGAAGCGCAGTTGTTTGCCCTGTCCGCTGCTGGCGCAGGTATGGGCCTCATCCACGATCACGCACTCGGGAGCAATGGTGAGGAAGTGGGCGCGGTGGCGCTCGCTCTTGATGTAATCCAGGCTGACCACGACCACCGGATGATAATCAAAAAGACCGATTCCATGAGGCAGGTCGCGCTCGATGCGGGAGGCGGAGGCGGAGGTGAGGGCCACGGTTTGCAGATTGAACCGACTTTCCAGTTCGTTTTGCCATTGCTCGACCAGGTGCGGCGGGCACAGCACCGCTAGGTGGCGGATTTCGCCGCGATCCATCAGCTCGCGGGCGATCAGCCCGGCTTCGATGGTTTTGCCGACGCCGACGTCATCGGCGATGAGCAGGCGCACCGTGGAGAGGCGCAGGGCCATAAGGAGCGGCACAAGTTGATAAGCGCGCGGCTCGACGGCGATGTTACCGAAGGCACGGAAGGGACCGCCGCCGGCACGTAGTTTGAGGCGCAGGGCGTCGCGCAGCAGCAGGGCTGCGGCATGGTTCCCCGCCTGTTCCGGCTCGGGCCAGGGAAAGGTGGCGGGCTCGACGGATTGCAGTTCCAGCTCGGGGATCAGGGCGATGCTGTCGTCATCGGCACCACCCAGCGGGCGCAGGCGCAGCCAGTCGCGGCGGGAGTCGCTTTGCACCACCCATTCGCGACCCCGTGCGCGCACCAGGTTGCCGGGCATGAAGTCGTGTTCGATGCCGGTCATTGCGGCTTCTCGGGCAGGCCGAATATCTCGGGATAAGCGGCGAATCGGATCGACCATTGGGCTAGGTCCGCGAAGTCCAACACCTGCCAGCCCTTATCGCTGAGTACCCTATGCAGATCGGGGCTGATGGGCGTCAGAAAGACCAGGGCCCGGGCGGCGGCATACTGAGCGGCGGCGATGGCGGCGCCTTGCTGGACGGGGACATCGGTAGCATCAGGCAAGCGGAAACCGGATTGGGTGACGGCCTGCAACCATTGCGCGGTTAGACTCTGACCAGGACTATGCGGTAGCGATGAAGAAACTGCCGGTGCCACCATGGAAGGGGTCAGATGCACTTCGGCATTGGCCAGCGCCACCAGCAGTTTCAGGGCATCGGTGTTGCGGCGATTGATGTTTTCGTGGTCCGGCTGATTGAAGTAGGACAACAAGCACTGGTAGCAACCCGCCTCGCAGATGTGCTTGTCCGTCGCCTCCAGCGCCGCAAACTGCCAGGGGCCGTCTTCCGCTTTGCCATAGTGCATCATCTGCAAGGCGGCGCTGGCGACTTCCCGGAGGCTGGCGGGTTCGCCGACCAGACGGGTCAGGACACCAGCGCCGCCCTCGGCGGCTTCGTAAAACATCAGGGCGCGGCGTTCGTCGCTTTTGGGCAGGGGCTCAGCCACCAGTTCGGCTTCTTCGATCTGGAAGGTCATTTCGATGCCCCGCTTCAGGGCGGCTTGCAGGGTGGCCATGGCCTCTAAGGAAAGCGCTTGTATCGGAGCCAGGATCAGCAGGTTCCGATGATCTTCGACAAAGGGCACGATGCGCTGATTGGGGACCTTGTCGAGCAGGCCTTCTTCCTTTTCCTGGCTTTCACCGGATGCATTGGGATCATCCTGCTTGCTCCAGGTGCCGATAATGGGGTTGATATAGAAACCCAGTTGCTCCTTGTTCTTGCGCCGCCGCCAGCCGCGATTGATGCGCCACAGGCGGGCGGCGGGGGCGTAGGTGAGTTCAGCCAGCACTTCGTCGCCATTGCGCACGGTGGCCTTGCGTTTCTGGATGACGCCGTCGGGACCGGGCAGGAAGCGGTAGGTGCTTTGCAGTTCGAAGCCCTGACGCTGGCGGTCTTCGTCATTGATGGAAATACGTTCCACCGCCACCGTTTCCACGGTTTCTATGCGATAGAGCTCCCGCACCCAGTCGTGCTCCGTCAGCAGGGCATCACAGTTTTCGCAGCAGTTGACCAGCGGATCACTGCCGCCAGGGGCGCCCAGGTGACCATACCCGCACTGGCTGCAGACCAGGGAAGCGATGGTGGCCAACTGGCTGTTGCCGGAAATGTGATCCGCCGAGCCGACGTTGAGCTTGGCCCGCACCACGCGATACATGCGGCCCTGATGATAGATGAGGCTGCGCGGACCAAACTCCGAGAGTCCCAGAAAACGCGGGCGGCTGACCATGCTGCCTTCGTCCTCCTTCCCGCTCATGGTGTTGCCGCCACTGGCGGGAATCCAGGCCATCAGGGGCAGACGCGGGAAATTGTAGCCGGGCAGGAAGCCCTGACTGGCGAGGTAACGATAGGTGTAGAAGTCGGCGTTCTGGGTGTTGCCGGTCTTGAGCAGGACCGCATATTGCCGGGCGGCATCCCCATAGCGGCGCTGGGCATTCAGTCGTTCGCCATGGGAGGCGGTGTGGCTCTTGACGATCTGATCGGCCATGTCCATCTGCGTGCGGGTGGAATCAAAGAGCACTCGCCAGCGCTCCAGCGCCCCGGAGAAGCTCTGGGGCGCCATTGCGATGACTTTTTGCACATAATCCGGGGAGAACCAGTCGCTGTCCTGCAGTTCGTCGTGGAGCTGATCGATGACCCGCGCGGCGCTCTCCTGGGCGCGGTCCTGAACGGTGATGTTGCCGAGGCAGTCTTGATAATGCGGTTTCAGTGGCTTGTCCTGCTGGTCGAGATCCAGCAGTTCGTTGATGCCGGAAGGGAGGTCTATTTCCGCGCAGGCCAGCCAGACCGCATGCAGATGGCTCTCCACCAGGTCGCGATTGGCCAGGTCGAGGGTGGGCGACTTGACCACGCCATGGACCATCTCGTTGGCATGGTGGAAAAACCATTGATCGTGAGGGCTCTGGGCGGCGCAGTAGGTGATGACCAGGGCCTGCTGGCCGGAACGCCCAGCACGACCGCTGCGCTGGGCATAATTGGCGGGGGTGGGCGGCACATTGCGTAGATACACCGTATTGAGGGCCGAAATATCGACGCCCAGCTCCATGGTGGGGGAGCAGAACATGACCGGCAAGCGCTCCAGAGGCGCCTCATGAGCGGGATTGCTGGCCCAATCGTGACGGTCTTTTTCGGTGTAGCGGAAGCGCTGCTCCAGCAACTGGCGGCGCGCCGAATCCACTTGTGCGGTATGCTCCTGCGCCTCGAAGGCGAAGAGCGGGTGTTCCGGCTGACGCAGGAGATTGGCGATGTTGAGATAAAGCTGGCGGAAGAAGCCATTGGACTGGCGGTTGTCGGTGTCCGGCTCGTCGGCCGTCAGGCACCAGTCGAGGGCGCCGGCGTTCAGTCGCCATCCCACCAGATGATTTTCCACGGGATGCTTCTGCACATAACCATAGAGGTTGGCGGCCTGAAGCGTCGCTTCGATCAGTTCGGCCCATTCGGCGTCTTTCCACTGGGCTACCTGACCGGCCCATGCGCTGTCTTTCCAGAAGGTGGCATTCTTGACCTGACGGAGCAGTCGGGAACGCGATCCGCCACTGATCAGGTGGTCGGTGCGGGCTTTCCCCTTAGGCTCTGGCCGCTTGCCGAAAATCAAAGTTTTCGCCGTTTCCAGCGATTCGTCGGCGGCGAAGGCCCAACGGTCATTGAGGGCGGCGTAGGCGCTGTTTCGGGCCTTGTCCTGCTCAACGGCATCCAGATAGCGGCTTTCCAGACAGAGGCCACGACGCATGACGTCAAAGACGATCTGGCAGAGCGCCGCGCGATGGGGTCCACTGAGGGCGGACAGCCCGGCGTTCTGGGCAAAGAGGCTGTCTGTGGTGCTGAATGCCTCCAGGCCGCGATAACGGATGTCGATCAGGCCGAGTTGGTCGAGATTGGGATTGTTGAACCGCCAGCCCCGGCGCAGATCGCGGAGCAGACGGTAACCGATGATGAAGCGCAGCGTTCTTTGCGCTTCCTGCCGCGCCAACCCCATGAGTTTGGGGTTGCGCAGATATTCGACCAGTGTGGCCTCGTTGATCTGATCAAACCCCAGGGCTTTGAATACGGCATCGGCCAGTTGTTCCTCGTTGAGCAGGCCGCTGCCGTTTTGCAGTGCGCCGATGAGGCCGGAGCGCAGCGTCAGCAGAAAAATGAAGTCGTTGAAGTGCCCGGCCTGTAAAGCGGCGTCCTGCCGGTTGTCGGTAAACCCCAGCAGCTTGCGCGGGTCGGCCCGACCGGCCAGAGGCTCAGGAGCACTGAAGAGCAAACGGAGGGCGCTGAGGGTGAGCATGGTGGTGGCCGAGGAACGGCCCTCACCGGAAAGGCTCGCGAGGCGGTTGATGTCCTTGCCGTGGGCCTCATGAACCTGACCGCATTTGAGACAAAAGCGGAATTTGCCGGGAATGTGCCAGTAACGCTCGCCACGCCCTTCCTGCCCCTGGGCATTGATGAGCACCGGTTGCGGAATCGCCTTTTTGTAGTTTTGCCGGACCTTCACCTCGTCACGGGCGAAATCGAGCCAGTTTTCCGGCAGATCCTCCAGTTGTCCGTGGTATTGCTGATCGGCGCGGACCGGGCAAAGAAAACCATAGGCAGTATCTTCATTGTCATCGGTGCTAATGTCGTCAATTTCGCGGGGCCGATAGCCTGCCGAATCATTTTTGGAATGCCAGACCGGGTGGTATTCCTGACCGCAATCTCGGCAAAAATGCGCCGGATAGAGTTCCACCCCTTCCGCTTGCCGACCGGGGGCGAAGCGCTGGGCGTCGAGGGTGACGTGACGGGTGCCGGGTGCTTCCAATGTAGTGAGCACCTTGCCGGGGCCGCTGATGAACTGATGCAGTTTGAAGGCGAAGGGTGGCCGTCCTTGTGGAGTATTGATCTCATGGGCGGCGAGTAAGAAGCGCTGCAAGGCGTGGCGGCTCTCCTCCACGGAACAGCCGCTGTCTGCCGCCAGCTTTTCGCTGGCCGTTTTGACATTCATGGGTTGAGCGCGGCGCGGGGGTTCGTTTTCACGCAATTCGATACCCAGATTCAGTTCCACCCAAATGGCCAAGGGGTCTGCCTGAAAAGAGGAAAAATCGGCCCAGCTATGGTGTTCCCGGCGTATGGCGGCAGGCAGCGCAGCTTGAATGGCAGCGGCGTCCTTGAGGGGATCCGTCACCCGTTCCAGCGTTTCGCCAATCACATCATTCCCCGATATTCGGGTGCCAAAAAGCTTGCTGGCCACGGTGGCTACGGTGTTGTTGCGATCTGCCTGGACATCCATGCTGGACATGGTGGCGGAAGTGCCGATGCACACGAGGTGCTGGGCCTGCAGGCGTTCACGCAGACGGCGCACCAGCAGGGCCACGTCAGCGCCCTGACGCCCCCGATAGGTGTGCAGTTCGTCGAGAATCAAAAACTCCAAACCGTGGCAATGCTCGACGACGCGGCGGTCGTCCTGATCAAAACGGGTGAGGATGAGCTCCAGCATCATGAAGTTGGTGAGGAGAATGTCGGGCGGGTTGTCCGCTATGTTTTTGCGTTCAGCAGAGGATTCTTGTCCGGTGTAACGGGCGACGGTAAAGGGCTGCTGGTCGGCGGCATAGCCGTACAGGAATTTGTGGAGTTCTTCCAATTGGCTGTTGGCCAGCGCGTTCATAGGATAGATGACGATGGCACGGGTACGCTGAGTGCCGTCGCCATCGGTCTCCTTTCCTTTCAGGATGCTGTCGATGACCGGGATAAAGAAGGAGAGGGATTTACCCGAACCGGTGCCTGTGGTGACTACGTAGCTTTGCCGCTGTTGCCCTTTGGCCAGCGCCTGCTCCTGATGGGTATAGAGCTGGAGCGGCTGTGGCCGTTGTTCCGCTTTGTCCACCTGGAAAATATCTGCGCAGTCGGGGTGCAGAAGACCTTCTCTGACCAGTTCCTGGACCGAGTGTCCGCGCTTGTAGTTGGGGTTGATCTGGATGAGGGGTTCCGGCCAGTAGCGACCCTTGTCATATTCACGCTGCACCGTTTCGCGGATGTCTGCGGCGTCAATGCGCGCAAAACTGCGGGAAAAGGTGCTGTATTCTTCGATGAGTTGTTCGCGAAAATTGAAGACGTTTTCCATAGGTTACCGTTGTTTGTTGCGTGCCTTGATAGCGGCATGGAGAAGGATTGTAATGCCAGAAGCCATTCGCCGTGCCCTTTTCACGATCATATCCCAGGTGGAGCACCCATACGCGGGACTGTGAGGGGGAGGACTGCTGGATGTCAACCATCACCTTGACCGACGGCGGACGGCGGATGGCGGATGGCGGATGGCGGATGGCGAACAGAATGGCTGACCTTGCTGACGCCGCCTGCCAACGAAGAATCGCTGCTTTCGGAATCCGCGCTGGCTGAAGATTGGTTGAAACCCGAAGAGGATGCGGCATGGGCCTACTTGCAGCCGGTCAGATCACCCTTACCGTCTTATGCGGAGACGGCGGGCGATGGATAACCGCAACGACAAGTCGGCAAAAACCAAACTGAAGGAGCGGGGTATGGGGAGTAATAAAGACACGGGCATCGCACTGCGGGGAGATAGTCTGCGCAGCCTCATTTACACCGTGCGCGGGATGGAAGTAATGCTGGACAGCGATCTGGCAGGGTTATACGGGGTTGAAACCAGGGTCTTCAACCAGGCGGTCAAGCGCAATATCGAGCGGTTTCCCGAGTCTTTCCGCTTTCATCTCACCCAGGTTGAATACGATTCTTTAAGGTCACAATTAGTGACCCTAAACGAGGAGCCTGACTTGAGATCACAATCTGTGACCTCAAGTGCCCATGGCGGAAGAAGATATCCTCCCTACGCCTTCACCGAACAGGGCGTAGCCATGCTCTCGGCGGTGCTGCGCAGTGAAGCTGCCATCCAGATCAGCATCCACATCATCAATGCCTTTGTCGCCATGCGCCGGTTCATGGCCGCCAATGGCAGCCTGCTCCAACGCATGGACTCGCTGGAAAAACGGCAAATCCACCACGAGATCAACACTGACGACCGCTTCAACAAGGTATTCGACGCGCTCGAAAGCAAAAACCTGAATCCCACCCAAGGCATCTTTTTTGACGGCCAGATATTCGACGCCTACGTGTTCGTCAATGACCTGCTACGCCAGGCGAAACAATCCATCGTTCTGATCGACAACTACATCGACGACAGTGTAGTGATGCAACTGGCCAAGCGCCGCCAAGGCGTCAGCGCCACGATCCTGACCAAAACCATCAGCAAGCAGATAGCTCAAGACCTGAAAAAGCACAACGCCCAGTATCCGCCGATCCAGATACATGAGTTTGGCGACAGCCACGACCGTTTTCTGATTCTGGACGACAAATCGGTCTACCACCTCGGCGCATCGCTCAAGGATTTGGGCAAGAAGTGGTTTGCTTTTTCCAGAATGGACAAGAGCGGATTGAAGGTGATGGAGCGGGTGGATGCGCTCATTGAGGCCAACCTGAAGGAGCTTGGGTATGGCGAGTGAGTGGTCAGAAACGAACGTTGGAAATTTGCTTTTGTTCGCAAATGGCCGATCTAGCCCTGAGCGCGCCGATGGTTTGCCTCATTCCGTATATGGATCAAATGGGATCATTGGCTATGCGAATGAGGCAAATGCGAACGCTGGCGCAATCATCATTGGCAGAGTGGGCAGCTACTGTGGGTCACTCTACCAAAGCACCCAAAAATGCTGGGTCACTGATAACGCGATTCGTGCGGTGGCAAAGAATGGTCACAATCCAAGATTTCTGTTTTATTTGCTTGGCACACTTGCCCTAAACAACTGGCGTGCCGGTTCAGGTCAGCCATTGCTGAATCAAGACATCCTTAGCCGAATTCCGGCAATCGTTCCTGAGCCAGCCGAACAACGCCGCATCGCCCACATTCTTGGCACCCTGGACGACAATATCGAGAACAACCGCAAGACGGCGAAGGCCCTAGAAGCCATGGCGCAGGCCATCTTCAAGTCGTGGTTCGTGGACTTCGACCCGGTACGCGCCAAGATGACCGGGGAATCGCGGGAAAGCATCTGCAAGCGGCTGAAGATCACGCCAGAGATTCTGGACCTGTTCCCTGACCGGCTGGTGGACTCGGAATTGGGGGAGATTCCAGAGGGATGGTCCTATTCAAGGCTTGGTGATGTGGCAGATGTGAACTGGGGAAATACAAGAGTTACCAAGAAGTTCTACGTTGATCAGGGATATTTAGCATATAGCGCAACTGGCCCAGATGGGTTTCTTCCGTATTATGAGCACGATCATGTCGGGGTCGTTGTTAGCGCGATTGGTGTAAACTCAGGCTACACTTGGTTAGCTCTTGGGAAATGGTCAACAATAAAGAACACCATCCGATTTTGGTCAGATTCTGCTGATATGAATACGGAATACTTGTACCTAGCAACGCACAATATAAACTTCTGGCCACTACGTGGCTCGGCACAGCCTTTCATATCACAGACCGATGCGAGAAACACAAAAATATTGCATCCATCAAAAAACCTCGCAAAAGTTTTTGGGGAAAGTGCATCGAAATTGTTTCAGGTAGTACATCAAAAAGAGAGGAAATCGCAATATCTTATTCACTTACGCGACACCCTTCTACCTAAGCTCATATCTGGTGAGATCCGCGTGTCTGATGCGCAAGCAGTGGTTGATACAACCGCCAATGCCAGTAAGCTATTTCACGACTAAGTCATGAAGACCGTGGCCGAGCAACTTCAAACCCACATCCGATCCGAGATGCTGGGCGATCTGCGCAAGATTGAGGGCATGAAGAACCTTCTTGGCCACTTGGCGCAGTTCAATGTGGTGGTGGACGCCAATATTATCCTGGGTGATCTGATCTGGCTTGTTGATAAACGAAAAAAACCAGAAGCAACAACTGAGCTTGTTGAGTGCATCAAGGCTGGGACTATCGTTGCTTTTGCCCCCAGATCCGTACTGAACGAGGTGAATAAACACATTGCAACAATAGCTGCCAGCAAGAGCTTGTCCGAAGAAGAACTACGACGGGAGTGGAAGGCTTATCGCAAGCTCATCAAAGTCAGAACCCTGCGCAAGGAGATAGTTGACCGTTACAAAGATGGCCAGGACCCAGACGACGCCCCGACCATAGCGCTCGCAGAGATGCTTCGGGCAGATGGCATTTTAAGCAAAGATGAGGATATTGTGGCAATGGGTGGCCTCGTGATAGAGATGGATTTCACGAGGCATGCAAGAGACTATTCACGAAAAACCGCTGTAGTGGCGACTATTCATTACTCAAGCGGAATGGCACTGACCGTCTCTTTGGCATTGATTAAAAATGCTTTGCAGGTGGTAGCTCGTTTCGTCTCGTGGTTTCGCACGCTGCCTGCGCCTGTTCAGGTTATCATCTTCTTAGCGATCATCGCCGTCGCTTCAAACAAGAAAGTGCAGGAGCGTGTAATATCTATGATCGTATCGATCGTTCCCGCAATTTCTGGGCATTGGCCAGAAATTCTTGATGTGCTGGCGATCGTAGGCGAAACGCTTGCTGAAAACACTATTCCACCGCCCGCCCCAACCTTTAAGGCATCGAAAAGCCCCAGAGCCTCGCAATGAGCGATCCACCATTGAGCAGCACGCCATCGCCCATCTGCACATACCGGATACCGAAACCTTCCTCAAGGAACGAGGCTTATGAAACCGACCTCTGAATTTGTGATCTACGAAGGCGGCGAGGCCCGTGTCGAGGTGCGCGTCGAGCACGAGAACGTCTGGCTGAGCCTGCAGCAACTGGCCGACCTGTTCGGTCGCGACAAGTCGGTGATCTCGCGCCACCTGCGCAATATCTTCGCCAGCGGGGAACTGGATCGGGAGGCAACTGTTGCAAAAAATGCAACCGTTCAGCGGGAGGGTGAGCGCGAGGTGGTGCGCGACATCGAGTACTTCAACCTCGACGTCATCATTTCGGTGGGCTACCGGGTGAACTCCACCCGCGCCACGCGCTTCCGCCATCGCTCGGCTGAAGGCCGATCTGACGGCGCGGGGCGAGGCGTCGGACCTGTTCGGGCGCGAGCGCGGCGATGCCTTTGCCGCCATTCTCGGCAATCTGGAACAAACCGTCTTCGGCGAGCCGGCCTACCCGAGCGTTGAGGCCAAGGCCGCGCACCTGCTGTACTTCGTCATCAAGAATCACCCGTTCTCGGACGGCAACAAGCGCAGCGGGGCCTTCCTATTCGTGGATTTCCTGGCCCGCAATGGCCGCCTGATCCGCAACGGCGCGGCGGTCATCAACGACGTGGGGCTGGCGGCGCTGGCGTTGCTGGTGGCCGAGTCCGACGCCAGGAACAAGGACGTGATGATCCGTCTGATCGAAAACATGCTGGCCCTGCCGTCCGCACCATGAGGTACACATTATGACCAAACCAAGTATCGACCTACATTCATGACCAAGCTCAACGAATCCACCATCGAACACCACGCCATCGCCCTGTTCCAGGAACTGGGCTACGCCTACGCTTCGGCCCCGACGTCGGCCCGGACGGCAACGTCATGCGGAACTGGGCCTCAGCAAGGACGAGGCGGCCTTTTACGACGCCCTGGCGACCAACGATTCCGCCGTGCAGGCCATGGGCGACGATGCCCTGAAAATGATCGCCAAGGAAGTGGCCGATACCGTGCGCCAGAACACGCGCATCGACTGGTCCATCCGGGAACAGGCGCGGGCGCATCTGCGAAGGATGGTGAAGCGGGTTTTACGGAAACATGGATACCCACCCGACATGCAGGAAGGGGCGGTGAATATGGTTATTGAACAGGCCGAGGGGTTGGTGGGGTAGTCTACAAATGCACCTGAACGTTTCCGCAATAGTGAGAGAAAGACAATGCCATCGACAATAGGCTGTTTGGCGCATCTATTCACAATTATTACGTGTGTTACGGCAATCTTTGCGCTGATGATCGGTATTTATCAATTCGCGGCCAAGGCGAGAAATCCTGCGCGCTGGTCAGGCGGCACACGCAATTGGACACCCGTCGGGGCGGTAGATCTGAACCCGCAGCGACAGGATAAAAAGGCCGCTTAAAAAATGGGTGACGCGACAACTACCTTGACAGACGCCGCCATCTTCCATGTGTACCTGACAACGGAGGAGATCGATCTCGATCACATTGCCGAGGCGAAAGGACACACCATAGCTCGGTAGCAGGTGTCTCAGTGGGGTAGTGATGGCCTCCCCCAGTAGTTCCCCGGTGGCCACCTGATAAAGCAAAGGCTGAAAGAGATGGTAGTTATGCTGATCGACAAGGGTGATGGCAAAGCCTTTACCCCGGAGCCCTTGGGCTACGGTTAATCCCGCAACCCCCCACCGAGGATAAGAACCCGTTCAGCCATGAGTGGTTTCAAATGGTACGCGTTGAGACACGCTGGGGCGGCTGTTGCGCCACGCCAGCCAGAGCAGGGGTATTGCCCATAGTGCTGAAAACGTGTAAATCTTGCCAAGAGATTCCCACTGCTGTAGTGGCCCGAGTCCGGATGAACCAATACCCTCGCCGATCATGAGTGCGCCCACCAGCAGGCCGGCCATTTGGGTCCCCTCTTTGGGGTGCGCGGCGATGCCGTAGGCCATGCTGTAGGGATAATAAATACCACAGGCGATTCCAGCGCTGGTGAAGGCCATCAGCAGCCCGGTTGCCGACTGCAGGTGCGGAATGACGACAAAGCAGATGGCCATTCCCAAGGGTGCCAGCAGATAGGCGAGTCGACGGTGAATCCAGTGGTTGGGGATAGTTCCAAAGATAAAGCGCGCTACCGTCATCCCGCCCCAGAAGAGAGACAATGCTAGGGCGCCAGTCGCAGGAGGAAGATGCCGATCAACACTCACCAGCACATTCGCCCAACTGCCAAAGCTGCCTTCGCAAATGGCGTAAATGACGACAGCTATCGCAAAAGGCGTCATCGAACGCCGCCAAGCGCGCATTCCACCTAGTTCCTGGTTGTCGTGGTCTTTCGCCAAAGGGAGCAACAAAAGGCACAACCACAATGCCAGTATGACGACTGGCCACAGCACCCACGATACCCAGTGTTGAAAACCATCGAGAATTATTGGTGATACAGCTGTTGCCCCGCCGATCACCGCATTCAGAATGGTAACTGCGGCGGCTGCAGCCCCCGCGAAAAGGAGAGAAGCGGCGCGGTTGATGGCGGCATTGGTCAGACCAAAGCCCGTACCCAGCATAAAAGTTTCTGCTAGCAACAGTAAGACAATGGGTAAGCCAGAAGTGAAAAAAGCGGCCACCAGCAAGGCCATGGCCACGGCGTTGGTCAGGGCGCCCAGACGAAACAATCCGGCACTACCAAGTCGCTTGTGAATGGCTCCTGCGCTAATCGCGGCGAATACTGCACCAATAATTTCTGGAAAATAGAGCAGGCCATAGGTGGCATTACTCATATCGTAGGGCGCGCTGCGCAATGTGGTACCGAGCGCCGGAATCAGTACAAAGGCGGCGCCCTGCAGAAAACCCGCACAGAAAACGGCCGTTGTGCCGCGTTTCATGCGCTTTTGATCTGTCGGCGGATGTGGCTGCCGACCCGCAATGCATTGGCTATGATGGTCAGGGAAGGATTCACTGCACTGATGGATGGCATGAAACTGGCGTCCACGACATAAAGATTTTCCAGATCATGGGCTTTGCAGAAGGGGTCCAGAACGCTCTCACTCGGGTCTTCGCCAAAACGACAGGTACCGACTTGATGAGCCGTGGCAGAAATATCCATGGCCTGAAAAAACACCCCGAAAAACCCGAATTTTTTTAGTAGTTCCCGCCACTTGTGGCAAAGTCGCTGATGACTTTCTCGATTTTTGGGATTCCAGGTGAGGCGGATGGTGCCATCTTCGTCCAGCGAAACACGATTAGTGGGATCTGGCAGATCTTCGGTGGTCAGCCACCAGTCCACCGAATGACTGGCCGCCCAAGCCGTGGCGGGGATGGGTAAGTGCGGTTGTTCGGCGTGAAATAGCCCCGGGGTGACCTTTCCCAGGGATTGGATGTGCCCGAGGGGATAAGGATATTCTGGATCTCCAGAATCTTCGTAAAAATCGTTCAAGGCCAAGGTTTTCTGAAATATTGTACGATTTTCCCGGCCAGGTTTGAGGGCCATGCAGGCGCTATTGAGATGACACATGTAATGACGGCCGACTTGATCGCTATGATTGGCCAGACCGGTAGGAAATTGTTCTGAGGCTGACGCGAGAAGGAGCGCGGCACTATTCACGGCCCCTGCGGCCAATACCACCAGTCTGGCACTAAAACACCCCTGATCGGTCTCAACCGTTTCCACCCGCTTACCATCTGCACTGGATATAAGCCGCTGCACCCGGTGTTTGGTCAGTAAACGCACGTTACTGTATTCGAGCGCCGGACGGATACCGCAAACTTCTGCATCGCCCTTGGCATGTAGCATACAAGGGAATCCATCGCAGGTCGGGCAGCGTACACAGGGACTGTGCTCGGGGTCATCGTCCAGTCGATGGATCGCCAAAGGAAGCGGAAATGGATGCAGACCCATCCCTCGAAGTGCCGTATCCACCAGAGCGACATCCTCTTCGTGGGAAAACGGCGGAAACGGATAATCGCCGCGTGGGGGATCGGTCGGGTCCGTCCCTGCCTGACCGTGGGTGAAGTACCAAGCTTCGGCCTGATCGTAAAAGGGTGCGAGATCAGCATAACAGATGGGCCAAGCGCGGGTGTTGCCATCCTTGTGATGACGCATCAGGAAATCGCTTTCGCGCCGACGCAGAACGGCGGCACCATAAAATTTGGTGTTGCCGCCAACATGATAGCCGGTGATCGGCGAGAAGAATTTACCGTGCTGATCCCGCCATTGCTCGTGGGTATGGTAGCGATGTTCGGCAAAAACCGTGCGGGGGTCCCAGTTACCCCATTCTCGGGGGAGATAATCGCCCCGTTCCAGAATCAGAATATTCAAACCCGAATCGGCCAGAGCGCGGGCGATGGTGCCGCCGCCAGCGCCACTGCCGATGATAATGACATCGGCGTCCATGTTCAGCCTCCGTGGCGGAATTCCGGATAAATCAGCATCCCGCCATCCACCGCGAGGGTGGTGCCGGTAATGTAACTGGCCAGATCGCTGGCGAGAAAGGCCACCACATTGCCGATCTCTTCGGGTTTGCCGAGACGGCCCATGGAAATTTTCTCATCCAGGTCTTTGAGGGACTGTGGGTCACTCCAGACCGACTGATTGATGGGAGTCTGGATGGCGCCGGGAGCGATAGCCACCACCCGGATGCCCTTATCCGCCGTTTCCTGGGCGAGGGTCTTGGTGAACATGGATAAGCCTGCCTTGGCACTGGTATAGGCGCTGTAGCCTTCCCAGGGAATGAACTCATGCACAGAGGTGATATTGATGATCACCCCGCGTTTGGCCTTCTCCATGCGCGGAATGGCGGCACGGGCGCAGTAGTAGGGACCCATGAGATCGACGGCGAGGATCTTTTCCCATGCCTGCGGATCATCCTCGCCGACGCTGGCGCGCTGACCATCCATACCGGCATTGTTGACGAGAATGTCCAGGCCGCCGAAGGCGCCTTCCACCGCCTGCAGCAGCTTCTCCACGGCCGCCGGATCCGCCACATCGGCCTGAAAAGCCTGCGCCTTACCGCCCTGCTTCTGGATAGCGGCGACCGCCGTCTCGGCTTCGTCCAGGCCTTTCCGGTAATGCACTGCCACTTGTGCCCCGGCCGCCGCCAGCGTCTCGGCAATGGCGCGCCCGAGGCCACCGCTCCCACCGGTGACCAGCGCCCGCCGGCCCTGCAAGTCCAGATTGATCATGCGTCACCTCCGATGATATCGATATGAAAATCTTCGCCCTGCCAGTCGCCGCTGGCGCGCCAGCGGATGGTGAACTGCACGCTGTCCCCGGCCGATAATTTCCGCACCGGCAGGAGGACGACATGGCCGAGGTCCCAGTCTTCCGAGTCGGTGTCCTGCACCGATTGCCAGCCATTGGTGCCCCAATGCAGGGTGAAAGGCGCCTGCAATAACACCCGCAGTTCTTGTCCGGCGAGCAGTTGACGCGGCCGCTGGCGCAGGCGCCAGAGCCGATAGTCAATTTTCGGAACCTTACCCTGATAGCGCTTCCAGGTATTCGCCGGACGATCTATCGGCGTACCCCGCACAGCGCTATGGCAGAGTTTGACGAACTCGCCATGGGCCCAGACCAAAGGCATGGCCGAGCCGCTGGGGTGGCCGGGAAACAAGCCCTTTTCGGGTATGGGTGCCGCATCCCAGACTTGTTCCGGGAGCAAGCCACCCTTGCCGGTCATGGCCACCATGGCGTTGATGTA
>Ga0315298_1002627_pt1 | contig 30072 bp, 21 predicted proteins | sample WHS_1_MG_FD_203077 | JGI IMG/M metagenome (GOLD analysis project Ga0315298, IMG submission 203077) | Extremophilic microbial mat communities from Washburn Hot Springs, YNP, Wyoming, USA - WHS_1_MG | ecosystem: Environmental > Aquatic > Thermal springs > Hot (42-90C) | place: USA: Wyoming... | reverse complement strand
CTCCATTCATGGTCGCTTACCCACATCGCACCACGTCCTGGACCTCTCCCTTGCCCCATACCGCCTCTTATCGAGGATAACTTTTCAATGACTGGAGAGGGAAGTGAGATATTCTGCCCCGCTAATTGCATTCCGTTGCACCTGAATAAGAATAAGTTAGCATCATAAATTTGCTCGAAATTTTTCAAAACACTATTCCATTCTGTCTCTGGTTTATTTTTCAATTCGTTGGAAACGATTTGAGTGAATTCTATAATCCTTTTCTTTGTGTTTCCGCCAAATAATAACTCTAATCCGGCTCCGTATCTTAATTGAAATATCAATAAAAAAATACCAGCAACCACAAGGAGGTTTAATAAAGCCCATGAAATTATTTTTAACGACAGTGGAAAATATTTATTCATTTTCAAGCCCAGTCTGTCTCCGGATCAATCATCATATATCCTGCCGAGCGGATTGTTCTGATGAATTTTGGATTTTGCGGATCGTCATTTAACTTTTTTCTCAGTGAAGATATATGGACATCAATTGATCGGTCAAAAACAATCCAATCACGCCCCGCAATTTCATCTAACAGTATCTCACGCGTTTTTACGCGTCCTTTCGCTTTAGCAAGACTTAACAAGATTTCATACTCTACTGGTGTAAGATCAAGCGGTTTTTCATTTAGCAAAACCAGCCTGCGTGAAGGAATTATTCGCAATTCCCTTATTTTTATTTCTTCTTCATTCTCATTTTCTTTTGTGCGTGCTTTTCGTGTTCTTCTCAGTACTGCCCGCAAACGGGCGAGAAGTTCACGGACTGAAAAGGTTTTTGGCAGATAATCATCAGCACCGATTTCGAGACCGGCGATACGATCAATTTCGTCTCCTTTGGCTGTTAACATGAGAACCGGCACATCAGATATCCGACGTAACTGGCGCAAAACTTCGAACCCGTCAATCCCCGGTAGCATTACGTCTAGAATAACTGCATCATATTCTTTTTCGGTAACTGCTTTAAGTCCTTCATTCCCAGTATGTTGGAATTCAACGTGAAAACCAAAAGGTTCAAGATAGTCTTTTATAAGCCTGCACAGCTTTTTGTCGTCATCTATTATTAGAATTTTTGTAATATTTTGCTGATTTTCTGCCATTTGATTGTCTCGATGTATATATTAGTTTTTTTATAGGCACAGAAAAGTAAAAAACTTTTACAAAATCTTAACAATTTTCATCCTGCATCTTAATAATTTCTTAACAAATGTGGAGTCTATTATAGTAGAGTCTGAAATAAAGACTCTGCAGAAAAAAAATAACAAATAACAGGTAAGCGTATGAAAACAAAAATAATTGTAACGATAACAGTGGCAGCGGTGATAACCGCGATAGCCTCAACAGCAAATGCACAAAACGCCCCTCAGCGTGGAAACCGCGGAGGGATGAATTCGGCAAATTGTCCGATCAGACAGCAACTCGGCGGACCGGGATGGGCATTGACACCGGAGCAAAAGATTGAACGGCAAAAACTTGTTCAGTCCTACATTGCTGAATTAAAGCAAAAACAACAGAACGGAACGATAACCGACGCCGAAAAAGCATGGTTAGAACGGGCTGAAAAACTCGGCGGTATGTGCATTAACGGTGTTCCGCGAGGTCCGCAGGGTGGAAAAAATGCTCAGGGAATGGGTCAAGGCAGAGGCTTCGGCAGAGGTAACGGACAGGGTGCAGGAATGGGAAATGGTTTCTGCTGGCGACGAGGCATGTGTGTGAATCAGCAACCATAATAAAAATTGCAAATTAAAATAAAATGAGCCCGGTCATGACCGGGCTCATTTTTTTATAATCTTCTTGAATTATTTGAGAATTAGTCTTTAAAATTTCAGACAAATTGAGTAAATTTATTCAAATAAAACCAGAGTTTATATTATGGATATAGTTTTTAATTGCCCACATTGTGGTATCGAGATGGAGACTGACGCAGCCGGCGCAGGGATGGAAGTTAAATGTCCTAATTGCGGCGAGACTATAACAGTCCCACAACCAACCCCGGAAACTATTGTAATGCCTACATTAAATCCAATAGAAACTTCCGCTGCGGCAAAAGAACAAAAACAATACAAAGTGCCGGTTCGCGAGAAACCCGCTGACGAATTGATTAAAAAACCAAATAAGCCGCTTGAGGCTGCAGCAAAAGAATCCGATAAAGTCCTTCGAATAAAGACATTCAGACATCATGACTGTTTTGAGGTAGGTCGGGACAGATTCGATGAAATTGTAACAGATTTTTTAAATAAAGTTGGGCAGGAAAATATTGTAAATATTCAGACCATCAACTACACCTACCTTGATATTGGAAGCCAAAAACTTATAACAGATTTTGGGGTTCTTATAATTTATAAAGGTTAATTTAACAATGTCGATGTTAAATCTTCTCGGGGCAAAATTTTTATTCGACAAATCATAAATCAACCATTACTATCCAAATTCTAAAATGAAATACTATTGCAGATTAGTTTTTAGTTTTTGTGTTTTTTTGTGGACTATTTTCTGCGTTTCCGGCGCAAGCGGTCCCGTAGTTATAACAGTTCATCCAACGAACCAGACCGTTCTTGTCGGTTCAACGGCATCTTTTACGGTGAAAGTCGATGGAACACCGCCTTTCTTTTATCAATGGTGGCGTAATAATACTCTTATTCCCGGCGCAACGAATTTCTCATACACAATCCCATCTGTCTCAATTTCAGATAATGGAGCAGTATTTTTTGTTACAGTCAGCAATTCGCTCGGGAGTGCCACAAGTAGCAATGCTACTCTGTATGTAGACAAAGGCATCCTTGTTACAAATACGATTGTTCTTTTGCCAATCAATGCACAATGGAAATACAATCAGTCTGCTACCGATCTTGGTACGGTATGGCGAGAACTCTCTTATAACGATAATGTATCAGGGTGGCAGACTGGAAACGGTGCTTTTGACGCAAAATCCGGAACAGTAAGAACAACTGTTGCCGGTGAACCTGTCAATACTCAACTTAATTTAAATGATTCTGCTGGTAATCGGATCCCCACTTATTATTTCAGGACATGGTTCACAGTACCTTCCAATGTTGTAAGTATAACATTAAGGGCCAACGCAATTATTGACGACGGCGCCGCATTTTATATAAACGGAGTTGGGGCTTTAAGAATCGGTTTAGATGCTGCCGCTTCATATTCAACGTGGGCAAATCGTACTCAGGGGGATCCAGCTTATGAGTACTTAACCTTGTCTTCAGGGAGTGTTGTCAGCGGAACCAACCTGATTGCAGTTGAAGTACATCAGGTAAACGCTACAAGCTCAGACATTACTTTTGGCCTTGTCCTACTTGCGGATATTGTTCAAAGGTTGCCGGACAATGTACCGCCAACTGTCGAAAGATTAATTCCTCCGGCAGGAGCAACAGTTAATGAACTAAACAGTATCGAGGTTTTGTTTAGTGAACCTGTTCAGGGAGTTGAGCCTGAGGATTTACTTATAAATGGAGTCCCAGCAAAGGATATTACTTATGGTTTACCGGGACAATTTCTGTTTTTATTTGACCCTGCGCCAACGGGAACTGTACAGGTGGCATGGCGGACAAACCATGGGATTACTGATATGTCAATAAACAGGAATCCTTTTGCGGGCGGTTCATGGACGTATATAGTCGACCCAAACGCGCTTCCGCCAACTGTCATAATTAACGAATTTTTAGCTGCAAATAGTGGAAAAACTTATCGTGATGAAGATGGGGATAGCTCGGATTGGATTGAAATCTATAATGTCAGCGATGTCCCTGTGTATATGGATGGCTGGTATCTTACTGATGACCCTGCAAATCTTAAAAAATGGAGATTCCCGGGCATAACTCTTAATTCCCGTTCTTATCTTGTAGTTTTTGCCTCCGGTAAGAATAAAACAAACATAACAGGACGACTACATACTAATTTTAAGTTAGCCTCAAGTGGTGGCTATCTTGGTCTTGTTGATCCATCCGGAAGGGTAGTTTCTGATTTTGGTGCTTCATATCCGCCACAGCAAACAGATGTATCATACGGAAGGGACAGAGTTGAGTTCTCAATAGTAGGATACTTCTTAACTCCGACCCCTGGCTTGCCAAATGGTACTGCAGGCGCCGGCTTTGCTCCCGAAGTTAAATTTTCTGTTGAAAGCTGCACATTCCCAGCAAATGCTCCTTTCACACTTACTTTAAGTGTTCCTTCATCCAATGCTGTTATTTATTACACGACAAGCACGAATATGCCTACAACAAATTCAACCCGTTATACTGGTCCTATAACTATCAACTCCACTACAATCATACGTGCAAGGGCTTATGAACCCGGAAAATTCCCGGGCGAAATTACAACACACACATACATTGCTCTTGACCCGCAACCGGGCGTACTTGGTTTTAAATCAGATTTGCCGGTTATAATTCTACATAATTTTGGACAGGGGGCACTTTCGACTTCCAAGACATGGCAGGATGTGGTTGTTCATGTGTTTGAACCTGAAAATGGAGTTACAACATTAACAAATAAACCTAAAATGGCTCTCATAGGTGGATTCCACCTTCGTGGGTCAAGCACTGTTGGTTATCAGAAAGGGAGTTTCAGATTAGAAATCCGGGATGAATATGGAAATGATAAAGATGTTGAACTACTTGGTTTGCCGGCGGATGCAGACTGGGTGTTATACGCGCCTAACAATTTTGAACCAGCATTATTCCACAATCCCCTTGCCCATCAGCTGGCACGTGACATGGGTATGTATTCTTCCAGAACAAGATTTGTTGAGGTTTATTTAAAGGATGATAGTGGAACACCCGGCCCAATTACCTCCACTGATTACAACGGAATTTATGTTTTGGAAGAAAAAATTAAAATCCATAAATACCGCGTTAACATAGATAAATTACAACCCGAACATGTTAACCCACCGGAAGTAACCGGGGGTTATCTGATGAGTATAGACAGAGCAAACGGTGAACCTCAGCTATCAGCTGCCGGTTTAACAATTAATTTAGAAGATCCGGGTGGAATTGAACTAAACAAACCGGAACGGGCGCCACAATTAAATTATATCAGAAATTATATGAATTCATTCTACAACGCGCTTACTGGTGTCAATTGGCTTGACCCCACAAATGGTTATCGCGCTTATGTTGACGTAGATTCATGGATAAACCACCATATCCATAATGTTCTTACTTTCAACGTTGACGCCCTGAGATTAAGCGCATTTTTCTATAAGCCAAGAAATGATAAGTTGAAAATGGGACCGAGTTGGGACTTTGACCGTACTCAGGGCTCCACGGATGGTCGTGATTTCAATCCTCGGTTATTTCGATCATCTACGGGTGACAGAGGAACAGATATGTTCAACTCTGCAAGCATCTTCTCTAATCCGTGGTTCAGCAAAATGTTCACAGACCCGGATTTCTGGCAACGGTGGATTGACAGATGGCAGGAATTGAGAACAGGACCATTGTCGTTATCCAATATCTTTGCCCGTATAGACCAATTTGCCAACGAAGTGAGACAGGCTCAACCTCGTGAACAATCAAGATGGGGTGTGGCTCCAAGGTCCGGAACTGTGTCCTCTGGCGGCTTTACTTACAACTTTGGTTCAGGTGGATATCAGGCAGAAGTTCAGTTTAAGAAAGATTGGTATTCAAACAGGGTTGATTTCATAGATGGAAACTTTTTGGCAAGACCCACATTAAGCAGACAGGGCGGATATGTTATGCCCGGAACCACTGTAACTTTAACACCGGCTTCAAAGGCAGGAAGTTGGGTTATTTACACACTTGATGGGAGAGATCCGCGTGCCCCTGGTGGCGGCATTGCTCAGAATGTTTACTCAAATTCCGGTCCGGTAACTATTGTAATTACCAATAACATCCGGATTGTTGCACGCTCGAGAAATTCTAATCATTCAAATCTTACTGGAGGTCCGGAATCTGGAAATCCGCCTATTTCAAGCCCATGGTCAGGACCTATTGCAGAGACTTTTGTGGTTGCTACCCCGCCACTTGCGATAACAGAAATAATGTATCATCCTGCTCCCCCTCCGGTCGGATCTCCATATACAACTGATGATTTTGAATATATTGAATTGAAAAATGTTGGGGCTACTGTTTTAAACCTTAATGGATTTAAATTTACGAACGGTATTTATTTCGACTTTTCCACAAGCACTATAAAGACTTTGGGACCTGGAGATTATATAGTTGTTGTTAAAAACAAATCCGCTTTCCAAAGCCGTTACCCATGGGTTACAAACATTGCAGGAGAATATACAGGCGTCCTTGCTGATGATGGTGAAGAAATTTATCTGGAAGGTCCAATGAAAGAGACCGTATTGAGTTTTTCGTATTCCGACAACTGGTATAAAATGACGGATGGAAACGGTTTCTCACTTGTAATTGCAAATGAATACGCGACCTTCGATACGTGGACAAATAAATCTTCATGGCGGATTAGCACTGAGGAAAATGGTTCGCCGGGCGTGGTTGATCCCATTCCAACCCCAATTCCTCCTATTTATATAAACGAAGTTTTGGCAAATCCGCCACAAGGACAATCTGATGCAATAGAACTATTTAATCCAAATAATTTCGATGTGGATATAAGCGGATGGTATTTGAGCGACGATTTCAATACGCCAAAGAAATTTAGAATTCCCGCAGGGACAATTATTCCTGCCAATGGGTTTATTGTATTTACAGAAGCTGATTTTAATACAAATTTATCTTCGCCACAGTGTTTTGCATTAGGGGCAAAGGGGGATGAAGTTTATATATTTTCCGGAGATTCAACCGGGCGGCTTACCGGATATTATCACGGATTCGATTTCGGAACATCACCCCGTGGTGTATCTTTTGGACGCTATGTTACGAGTATTGGTGAAGACCATTTTGTGCTTCAGTCATCCGTTACATTGGGAACAACAAATTCAGGACCACAAATTGGTCCTGTTGTCATTACAGAAATAATGTTCAATCCGCCACCAATTATACAAGGAACGAATCTGATTAATGATACGACAAATGAGTTTATTGAAATTTATAATATGAGCAATGCGCCTGTACCTCTATATGATCAGGCGTTTCCTACGAACGTTTGGAAAATAAGGGATGGTGTTGACTTCAGTTTTCCGCCAGGAACAATTATTATGCCGGGAGAATTCTTTTTAATCGTTGGATTTGACCCGGTTTATGACACCAATAGCCTGAAAGTATTTACAAACCATTATAACATTCCACAGAACGCAAAATTATTCGGACCGTTTAAAGGCAATTTGAATAATGCAGGTGAATCTATAGAACTTGTCAGACCAGACACGAGTTGGCTTACAAGCGGAGGACAAACAGAATACATTCTTGTTGATAAAGTCCGCTATTCGAATGAATCGCCCTGGCCTTGCGGAACAGACGGAACAGGAAATTCTATACAGAGGCTAAATCCTCAGGGTTATGGAAACGATCCATTTAACTGGGTTTCAGCGCTGCCAACTGTTTTGTCTGCGACTATACCGCAGCCACCGGGGTTACCAACAATAATATCTCATCCGAAGAACCTTGTTACCGCAGTAAATACGGATGTCAGTTTCCAGGTCTCTGTATGTGGCATTCCGCCATATTATTATCAGTGGTTTTTCAACGATTCTTTAATCGATGGGGCTACAAATAATTTGTTAACTATAAGAAAAGCCCAACCCGAGCATACAGGCATGTACTATGTTGTCGTTTCTAATATTGCCGGTAGTGTTACAAGTTCAGTTGCCTCTCTGGTTGTCCAATTACCGCCTGTTATTAAAAAACAACCACAAAGTACGACAAATCTCTCTGAAGACACAGTAGTTTTCACAGTCGAAATGGACGGCATACCGCCTTTCATCTATCAATGGCAATTTAATGGCACAAATATACCGAATGCAACAAACTCGATTCTAGTTCTCACAAATATACAACCTGCAAATGCCGGTACATATAGAGTTCAAATATTTAATACTGCAGGTTCCGTTCTGAGCGAGCCAGCAACTCTGACAGTTCTACATTATGCATCAATATCTAAACATCCGTCTGATATTATGGTTCGCGAAGGCAGTAATGCGGTGTTCACTGTTGTGGCTACAAGCGGATTACCCTTGAATTATCAATGGCGATTTAATGGGGTTAATATCCCTGGGGCAACTAACGCAACATTGACAATAACAAACGTAAACATTTCTAACGAGGGTTGGTACGATGTCGTTGTATGGGATTCTTTCCGTCAGCGCGTAAGCAATCCAGCAAAGTTATATATATTAATAAATCCTGTAGTAGTATCAATGCCTCCTGTAACGAATTACGTTGTTCAAGGCGGAACGGTAACATTCAGCATCGTCTATACAGGAAATCCACCGTTTTTCACTAATGAATGGAGAAAAGGGTCTGTAATTCTTACTACGGAATATACTTCGAATTATGTAAGCTTCTTCCAGATAAAAAATGTTCAGGAATCTGACGCCGGATCATACAGATTTGTTATAAGAAATCCGGCGCGTCCGACCGGTGTTGCTACGCCGTATTTTTATATATCCGTTCTCGCTGATAATGATAAAGATGGTATGCCGGATTTGTGGGAAGTTGCTTATGGATTAAACACTAACGATGCATCTGATGCCTTAATTGATTCAGATGGCGATGGCATGTGTAACAGAGATGAGTATATTGCGGGAACAAACCCTCTTGACCCTTCGAGTGTTCTTGCTCTGACGCCTCTGAGTAAATCCTCAAGTGTTGTATTTGGATTTACTGCAATGTCAAATATTACGTATTCAATAGAATTTAGTGACAAATTAAATACTGGTTCATGGACTGTTCTAACAAACCTGCCGGCTTCTAAGTCGAACCAGTTGATATTAATAACAAACGAACTGAATAATCCTAAGATATTTTACAGGGTTAAAACTCCAGTAAATGTCCCATCTCAGGAACAGTAAATAAACAGGAGCAATTCTGTTATTCAGGGTATTGGTTGTTTGATGTTTTTTCAAATAACGGGGATTATTGGTTAGGCTGTTTTAGTATAAAGCCGTTTGCATTGGTATGTCTTATGTGTTAATTTTACAGCAGTAAATGTTGAATAAAAATAATAAAGACGATGATGAAATGAATAAGGGTGGAGATTTCAAAATCTCGCCGAAAACATGGGTTGTTTGGATTATCATCATCAGTGTTATTATGATACTGATGATGTTTAGGGAGCGTCCTGAAGTCCGTTATCAGTCTTTGAACTATAACGATTTCATTACAAAAGTCGAAAAGGATCAGATTGTTTCAGGCGCAATCATTTTTAATCCGCAATCCCCCGAGTTAAAGGAAATCACCGGTAAATACTATAAGGTTGATGAAAATGGGAAGCCGGTATTGGAAAACGGCAGACTTGTAGAGGTCCCGTTTCGTATAAAAACAGTTCTACTTGAAGATGATTTAAAGAAAATATTACGAAGTGGTAAATTTGAAACACGGGAACCAAATACCCTTTTTAGTCAGATTCTGGTAGGGATATTGCCGGTTCTTATCATTGTTGGTGCCATTTATTTCTTTTTAATCCGTCAGATTAGAATGGCAGGGAAGGGTGCTTTAAGTTTCGGAAAAAGCAAAGCCCGAATGTTGTCTAAGGATAAAAATAAGACAACGTTCAAAGATGTTGCCGGTATAGACGAAGCCAAGGAAGAGGTTGCTGAAATTGTTGAATACTTAAAAGATCCGAAGAAATTCCAACGCCTTGGCGGTAGAATTCCAAAGGGGATCCTTATGGTAGGCGCCCCCGGGACGGGAAAAACTCTGCTTGCTAAAGCAATTGCCGGAGAAGCCGATGCCACATTCTTTAGTATCAGCGGTTCAGATTTCGTAGAAATGTTTGTTGGTGTAGGTGCAAGTCGTGTCAGGGATATGTTTGAGCAGGCGCGACGCAACACACCTTGTCTGATTTTCATTGACGAAATTGATGCTGTCGGCAGAAGTCGTGGGCATGGTTTGGGCGGTGGAAATGATGAAAGAGAGCAGACTTTGAATGCCCTTTTGGTGGAAATGGACGGTTTCGATACTCAGGACGGAATTATAATTATAGCTGCAACTAACAGACCAGATGTTCTTGACCCTGCACTTTTGAGACCTGGTAGATTTGACCGGCAAATTTATGTAAATCTTCCGGATGTCCGTGGTAGAGAGGCAATTCTTAAAGTCCATGCAAGAAATGTCAAATTAGATCCTTCTGTTGATCTTTCAGTAATAGCGAGGGCTACCCCTGGTTACTCAGGCGCTGAACTCGCAAACTTGTTAAACGAAGCAGCGCTTCTTGCAGCCCGAAATAATAAGAAGGCAGTTACCATGGTTGAGCTTGAAGAGGCGCGTGTTAAAGTCCGTTGGGGTCGTGAACGAAGGAGTTTGGCAATGAGCGAGGAGGAAAAACGGCATACTGCATGGCATGAAGCCGGGCATGCGCTGGTTAATGTCCTCCTTCCACATGCACATCCTTTGCATCGGGTGACCATTATCCCGCGCGGGCAATCCCTCGGTGCCACAATGCAATTACCTAAAGAAGATGTTCTAAATCACCGCAAGAAAGAAATGCTTGATACAATCTCGGTGATGATGGCGGGGAGAATTGCTGAGGAAATTGTCTCGGGCGATATTTCAAGTGGTGCAGCTAACGATATTCAACAAGCTACAGCAATAGCGCGTGCAATGGTCTGCCAATGGGGTATGAGCGAACGGCTGGGAATGATTCAGTATGGCACAGATGAGGAATATCTGTTTTTGGGTCGCGACATGTTTAAGATGCGACCCTACAGCGAAGCAACAGCTCGTGAAATTGATGCAGAAGTTAAGCGTATCATCGATGATTGTTATAACCGAGCCAAGCAATTGATTGAACAGCATAGGGATAAACTCGAAATAATTGCAAACGCTCTGCTTGAATACGAAACCCTCGATGGCAAACAGGTAGAAGATATTGTTAAAACCGGTAAATTTACTCCTTCTGAAGGTAATGTTCCAAAGGTGCAGCCACCAAGTGGCGCAGCAGTAGTTGCGCCTGAGAGCGCACAACCATCTGTACCACCACCTATTCCCGGATTAACATCCCCATCGCCGGCTCCAGCCTGATAATAAATCCGCAATTCTCATCGTATTGACTGAGGGCAAAAATTAATTTAACTTTCACAACATGATTATTATTGCTCCATCATTGCTTGCGGCGAATTTAGGGCGAATTGAAAATGAGGTAAAAAGGGCTGTAAGATCGGGAGCAGATTGGCTCCATGTTGACATCATGGATAGCCATTTTGTTCCAAACCTTACATTTGGACCGGATATCGTTAGGGCAATAAGAAAGGTATCAAAAATTTTTCTCGATGTTCACCTGATGTGTTCCCGTCCGGAGATTCTAATCGAACCGTTCGGCGAAGCCGGAGCAAACTGTCTGACAATTCATACAGAACTCGGAAATCGCGCAATTGAATTATTACTGAAAATCAGATCACTAGGACTAAAATCTGGGCTCGCCATTAATCCGCCGACAGATATGCACCATGCAAAGCCGTTTTTAAAGTATGCTGACCTTTTTCTTGTGATGACTGTCAATCCAGGTTATGGCGGACAACCGTTTATGGGGGAGACTGTTCCTAAAATACAGCAGGCATGGAAATGGAAGAAGGAGTTGAACCTCGATTACAGAATTGAGGTTGATGGCGGCATCAATTTTGAAACAGTAGTCGAATGTATAAGAAGCGGTGCCGATACGATTGTCAGCGGTACAGGCCTTTTTAAACAAAGGAATATGAAAGCCGCAATAAAGAAAATGCGTCGGATTGCCTTAAATACTTTGCACGAGAGAATAGATGGTAATACAGAAGATGCCATAACAGCCTCAAAATTACATTAAATAAGATGGGTCAAATTAAATTTGGAACTGACGGTTGGCGGGCAATTATTGCTGAAGATTTCACTTTCGATAATATTTCCAAATTATCGCAGGCAACAGCCGATTATTGGAAAAATTATAAATCTGATTTACCAAAGAGAGTAATTATTGGTTACGATAGACGCTTTTTATCGGATAAATTTGCCAGGACAAGTGCTGAAGTTTTTGCTTCGAATGGTTTTGAGGTTTTATTGTCTGATAACCCCTTGCCAACACCGGCAGTTTCATTCACAGTCAGGAAAATGAATTGTCGGGGAGGTGTTGTCTTCACAGCAAGCCATAACCCTCCTATTTATAATGGATTTAAAGTAAAGGCATATTACGGAGGTCCTGCTTCTGAAATTGAGACTTCGGAGATTGAGAAATTTCTGGATTGTTCGCCTGTCAGAATAATTCAATCCCGTGATGAGGAAAACCTTATTAAGACTGTGGACTTAAAGGCGCGTTATCTCAATGCAATTAAGAAACGGATAGATGTGCGGCTAATTGCATCAGCCCGATTGAAAATTGCTCATGATGCTTTATTTGGTACAGGTGCCGGATGCTTTAATACTCTGCTAAAAAATACAGGTTGTGAGGTTACCTCATTGAATGACAGACATGACCCGCTTTTCGGAGGTATTAGACCAGAGCCAATTCCGGAAAATTATGCGTCAACATCGAAGTGGTTAAAAAAACATCCTCATGATATTTGTTTAGTTACAGATGGTGATGCAGACCGCATTGGTGCCCTTGATAATCATGGTGAACCACTGAGTGCACATCAGGTAATATGTTTAATTTTATATCACATCCTAAATAACCGCGGCGAAAAGGGCAAGGTTGCCAAAGCGGTAAACACAACCTCAATGGTAGATAAAATTTGTCTGGATTATGGGCTTGAACTTGTTGAAACAAAAATCGGATTTAGGTTCATTTGCGAAAAGATGTTGAAGGAAAATGCATTTTTGGGATGCGAAGAAAGTGGAAGTATTGGATTTGCCGATTTCATACCTGAAAGAGACGGTATTCTTGCTGGCATGATGTTAGTTGAACTGCTTGCAAAAGAACGAATCCCTGTTAGTAAACTTCTCGAGAATTTGTATAAAATGTATGGAAAACATGTATATAAAAGATTAGACATTACTCTCGACGTTGAAAAAGCACATAGCGCCGTTAATTATCTCATTAAGTCGCCACCATCAAAAATCTGCGGTAAGACTGTTATAGAAATGAATAAATTAGACGGAATAAAGTTTATTTTTAAAGACGGATGGTTAATGTTCCGTGCTTCAGGCACAGAGCCTCTTTTAAGAATTTATTGTGAAGCGGAATCAGAAAAAGATGTCGAAAAACTAATAAACTATGGTAAGAAAACTGTAAGGAAATTAGTTAAAATTTAAACTGACTTTATGGGTAGATTTATATTATTTTTCATTCTTCTGATTGTGAACTGCGGGGTTTACGCAGCAGAGATACATGAAGCTGCCGAAAATGGCGACCTCGAAACCGTTAAGCGTCTGATTTCCCAAAATCCTGCTTTATTAGAGGCGCCTGACCGCGAAGGAAAGACCCCGCTCCATTATGCAGCCGCAAAAGGTCATTTAAACGTTGTAGAATTTCTTGTCTCTAAAGGCGCAAACGTAAATGCTAGAAACAGTAGCGGAGCAACACCTTTATATCTTGCAAAGGGTTTCGGAAGAAAGGAAGTAGTTGAATTTCTTACAAAACATGGTGGAAGCGCCGAAATAATAAAACCAAAACCACCAGTAATTAAACCACCTTCAAAAGATATCAAATTGCCCACAGAGTCGAGTGGAAAAAGCATTGTTGGATCGCCGGTGCCTGTCGGGTTTCCGCTTATCGAAGCCATAAAAGCAACCAATATTGGGAAAGTTGAATTATTACTGAAAACAGATGCTAATCTAGTTAAAGTTCCGGACAACACTTCTATGGCTCCGATTCATTATGCTGCTGAATTGGGTAATCTCGCAATAGTTGAGTTATTGGCAAAGAACGGTGCAGATTTAAATTCGAAGACTGATAAAGGATGGACACCTCTCCATTTTGCTGTTATGAGATCCCACACAAATGTCGTTAAGTTTTTGCTTGAGAATAAGGTTGATGTTAATCAGCAAACCACTGCCGGTATTACTCCTTTAATGCTGGCTTCTGGATTAGCGTATAATCCTGAAATTGTTAAACTACTTCTGCAATCTGGTGCCAATGTAAATCTGAAAGACCAATTCGGAAATACGGCTTTGTCATTGGTTGCATCGGTTCCGGATGAATTTGTTGTTTCAGAGATGCTGATTAAAGCAGGAGCCTCGGTCAACATTCGCGATATTATAACCGGTTTTACTCCTCTTCATCATGCAGCAGCACGCGACAATGCAAAACTTGCCAAAATTCTTATTTCAGCCGGCGCAGACGTCAATGCACTTACCACAGAAAATGATACCCCGTTGATAATAGCAAAGTTCGAAAATGCTACAAATGTTGAAAAGGTTCTAATCCAGAATGGCGGAAAAGAACCTCCCCGTCGGAATCTTACCCCGACTGAAAAAAGCCTGATTAGTTACTACAAAAATATATACGATACTATCTTAAAAGGCGATGCAACTGAAATCAGAAAAATGATCCTTTCTAACCGGGTTACTAAAACAGAAATCCAGAAAGTCTTTTTAAAAAACGCAGATATTGCATGGAGTATAATTGAAAAGGCATATCGTGACGAAGATGTTGCATGGGCTTCAGTAGCGAAAAATTCAGAGTTAAAAAATCAATTGGTAGATTTATTGCGTGGAGACGCCCGTCCGGGTGATTATTATATCCTTGAGACGTCTGTTATGAGTCCGGCTGCAAGAATTGCTTTGCAAAAGGGATATATATCAAAAGATGTACCCATTCTTACTCTGAAAATTCGTAGAAGAGGAGAAACTGCAACAATCGGTGAATTTTTTTACGTTAATAATAGATGGTATCAAATGCCACCGTTAACTATGGTTTTTCCTGAATTGAGGTAATTAACTTGATAATATTGATTAGTGTGTTTAATTTTTGACATATAAATAAATTAGAAAAACAGATATTTAGATTAAAAATAATCTGATGACTATGAATATTTTTGAAACGATAGATCTGAGGCGTTCAGTGCGAAAATTTAAATCTCAACCTGTTGAAAACGAGAAATTAAACAAGATATTTGAGGCAATAAATAAAGCGCCATCTGCCGGTAATCTTCAGGCTTATCAGGTTTATCATGTTAAGAGTGATAAATTAAAAAAAGAACTCGTAAAAGCGGCGTTAGATCAGAATTTTATCGCACAGGCGCCTGTTGTCCTTGTCTTCTGCGCAGTTCCACAAAGATCGCGGAAATATGGTAAACGCGGTGAAACTCTTTATTGTATTCAGGATGCAACAATTGCAGTCGCTTATGCTCAGCTTGCTGCGACGGCACTTGGTTTGGCAACGTGCTGGGTTGGCGCATTCGATGAGACTGAAGTATGCGAAATACTTAAATTACCGCCGGGACACAGGCCAATTGCAATTTTGCCAATTGGTTATGCAGATGAATCACCGCAGCCGACTTCGAGGCGACAGATTTCGGATTTGATTAAACCAATAGAAGATTAACAGGGTATAGGGAGGATTAAAATGAACGTAATTGAAGCAATAAATGCAAGACAATCAATAAGGGCATATTTACAGAAGGAAATCGAGCCCGAAAAACTTAATATTATACTTTCAGCAGCAAATAGGGCACCATCTGCTGGGAATTTACAGTCATATCAGATTTATGTGGTTAAAAATCAGGCTGTAAAGGAAAAACTTGTTGAAGCCGCAGCGGGTCAAAAATTTGTGGCGCAGGCGCCTGTTATACTTGTCTTTTGCGCTGTACCCGAAAGGGCAAAAAGCAAGTTTGGCGAAAAAGGGGAAAAAGTTTATGCAATGCAGGATGCTTGTGCAGCAGTCTGCAATGCTATGCTTGCAGCGGTTGAGGTTGGACTTGGAACATGTTGGGTTGATGCAGTTTTTGAGGACATCGCCGCAAAGGCAATAAACGCACGCGAAGGACATAAACCTGTGGTTCTTCTAACTGTGGGATATCCTGCTGAAAATCCACCAAAGACACTGAGACGTGAACTTTCTGACCTTGTAATAGAGGTGCCGTAGTAACAGTTATAAAATTCGCGGATTTGGGTTTTTAATTAACTCTCTCGATTTTTGCGCCTAACGCGGCTAATCGTTGATCGATTTTATAAAAACCCCGATCAATCTGCGTTACGTTATAAATGTTTGATTCTCCCTCTGCACATAGTGCAGCTATCAGTAACGACATACCTGCACGAATGTCAGGGCTATTGACTCGCGTTCCATATAACCTTGCAGGGCCGATTACAACTGCACGGTGTGGATCGCATAATATAATTCTTGCACCCATATTGATGAGACTATCGGTAAAATAAAGGCGGGACTCATACATCTTTTCATGTATCAGAACTGTGCCTTTGCATTGGGTAGCAGTAACAAGCGCTACTGATGTTAAATCGGAAGGAAATCCGGGCCAGGGAGCATCATCGATCTTTGTAATTGCCCCACCTATATCAGAAACGATTTTTAAGGACTGCTTTTTGGGAATAATTAAATCGTTGCCGTCCTCGATTGTTTTAACTCCAAGTTTTTCAAAGACCATCCTTATCATTCTCAGGTCCAGAATTTGCACATTTTTGATACGAAGTTCGCCATGTGTAACTGCAGCAAGGGCTATGAAACTACCAATCTCCTGATAATCAGGACCGATTCTATGCGTAGTTGAATTTAGTTTTTCGACACCTTTTATTCTCAAAACATTCGTGCCAATTCCATCAATTTTTGCACCCATAGAATTTAACATCCGGCATAAACCCTGCACATGAGGTTCGCTTGCTGCATTTCTGATTATGGTTTCACCTTTAGCCAAGACTGCGGCACATATAGCGTTTTCAGTTGCAGTAACTGATGCTTCATCAAGGAGAATATCAGCGCCTTTTAATCCGGAGGCAGAAAGTTCAAATCCAGAGGGTTTTACCTTAACTTTTGCGCCGAGTGCCCGTAATGCGAGTATGTGCGTATCAAGCCTTCGTCTGCCGATCCTATCTCCACCGGGTCTGGGAAGGGTAACTTTACCATATTTTGCAAGAAGAGGCCCAGCAAGCGTAACGGAACCACGCAGACTGCCACACAAATCAGGAGGTAATTCAGTCTTTATTTTACCCGAAACTTTTATTACTGCTGTGGATAGATCTTTAATCTGAATTTTTGCGCCAAGCGATTCCAGAATTTTTATCATCACTCGAACATCTTCAATAAATGGCAGGTTTTCCAGTGTCATTTCTTCATCTGTTAGACAGCAGGCTGCTAACGCTGGCAGGGCTTCATTTTTGTTTCCCTGTGGTTCGATTTCGCCATTGATAGAATACCCGCCATAGATTCTTAAAAAAGAACCCTTGGTGGGTATCTCATTTTTTGCAATCTCTTCAATTTCTTCTTTTAATCTTACTTCGCTTGCCATGTTTAAATGTATAGGATTTTTAATTTGGTTAATCAAAATAAAGTTATTAACAAAATGAACCTGACCGAAAATCGTAAATTACATTCTTAGAGGCTAATATTAAGTGTTTACAAAATAAAAAACAGTCGCTTAAACTTCAAGAATGGCAACAGCAGTTGCATAATTTTCAGTGTGGCTAATGCTAATATGCAATTTCTTAGCCCTCAGTTCTTCCATTAATTTTATACCTTTGCCATGCAACACCACGTATGGTTTTCCGGATGGTTCTTTTTTAACTTCGATATCCTGCCATCCAAGTTTGCTCCCAATTCCTGTACCGAATGCTTTAGAAACAGCTTCTTTCACTGCAAATCTGGATGCAATAAACGGAGCCGGATTTTTATTGGAAAGACAATACTCTATCTCCTCCGGTTTAAGGATTCTTTTAAGGAAACGCTCACCAAATCTTTTGTAAGACTCCGCAATCCTATCAACTTCTATTATATCGATGCCAATTCCGATAATCATTAATCTTTAAAACTCAATATTGAACACAGCATTAAAATATGCCTATACCTGATTAAATACTCGGATTATAATCTTTCATTAATTCGAGCATTTCTTTTACAGCATTCTCGATTCCTACGAAAACCGAACGACTGATAATACTATGCCCGATATTTAACTCTACAAGATAAGGGACTTTATAAAGAAGTTTGATGTTTTTATAATTCACACCATGTCCGGCGTTCACTTTTAATCCAAGTTGGTGTGCGGCTTTTGCAGCTGTGATCAGACGGTTAAGTTCTATATCCTGTTCAGGAATTTTCCCAAAACTTTCTGCAAAAGATCCGGTGTGCAATTCAATGAATTGAGCCCCAACTTTTGCTGAGGCTTCGACCTGAGAAATATCAGGATTTATGAATAAACTTACTTCTATTCCTGCATCGTTCAGTCGTTTACGCGTTTCTTTAAGCGATTCAATGTTATTTAAGACATCGAGTCCGCCTTCAGTAGTTACTTCTTCCCGCTTTTCCGGAACGATGCAAACAATATCAGGTTTAACATCAAGCACGATTTTTACAATCTCCGGGACATTTGCCATTTCAAGATTTAAACGCGTTTTGACTACTTTTCTGAGCGCGTAAACATCCCTGTCCTGAATATGCCTTCTGTCTTCGCGCAAATGGGCTGTTATGCCATGAGCCCCAGCTTTTTCGCAAATAATGGCAGCCTGAATAGGATCCGGTTCGCCATGTTCTCTTCCACGATAACGCGCTTGTCGCAATGTGGCGACATGATCAATGTTAACACCAAGTTTAAGCATATATTTTACTTTTTCTTTGTTGGAGCAGAGGAGAGTTGTTGCCCTGCCGGTTCTTTATACGGGAATGTAGGAGAATCGAACCAACGCGCCAGATGCAGCAATTCAAATCCTACAAAGCCTATTGACGACCTTCTGATAATTAATACTTCGTTTGGATTTTTGAGTGTAATTTCAGTTGCAGCATCGCCAAGTTCAGCAGAAATTTTCTGTAACCATTTTTGTCCGGGTTTGGATTCCGGAACCTGTGGTACTTTTGTGAATAAGGGGAGGAATTGATAAATCTGCATCCATTGTAATAAACGTTCCTGAGTAAATTCCCAATCGTAATACATCAGGTTAGTGCGGTTTATAAGCTGATTCCATAATTCAGAAGGTGCAGGCGTTTTCCCAGGTTGCGCTGCTGCAAATAAACCGCCAACAATGTATTGTCTGCCACTGTCAGAAGTAGCTCGCAGGAATGGTGTCATTAATGGCAATCCATGCCACACAATCTCCGCTTTATTACTGAACCAGAAGATATTCCCGTCACGGGAAATTCCGTTTGTACCAATTAGAAGCGGAGGCAGTTTTATTGCCAGATCTTTCATTAAATTGGTGGCATCATTAAATGGCGCTCCAAAAAATGTAGCGAAAGGAATAGTTCCCTGAGCCCACAAAAACATTTGATTGGGCAGATTCTGAATGTTTAGTTTCTTGATTATTTCAATTTCGTTGAGTAAAGATGCCGACCCGTTAATTGCAGTAAAACTTACAATCGGATCTGTTATGAGACCTTTGGGTGGCATCCATGGTTCATATTTCCATTTTAATTGTAAAGGATATCTTAATGTTATAAACGTTCTTACATCGCCTCCTTTGCTTAGCATTGCAATTGAAGCACTCCTTGCGCCACCAAGCGGACTATTGATTGCCCCAGATAACCATGCTAAGTCTAACTCTGCTTCGAACCAGTTGTTTGAATTAAAACTGCCGAGGCTGTGTGAGCTATTGAACTTTTTTATCATTTCATCGTAGATATTAAATTTATCAGTGGTCAACCCAATAAAACTCCATGTCCCAGAGTGTGAAAATCTTATAGTATTAAACTTCGTCGAAACCTTTCCTTCCCATCCGTTGAAATTGCCGAACATTTTAGGGGAAACCTTGCTTTTACCCCAAATTTCGACTGCTTTGCTTAAATTCGTGTTCCACAAGTTCGCCTTTGCTTCATTCAATGAGATACCCAGAAAAATTTCGCTCACTACGCCATTTTTGCTTGCTACTATAAAATACCATTCATTTTTCATAACGTCATCGAGTAGTGGCTCGATATAAGGCAAGCTCAAATCATCTTTATTCTGGTTATCAGTTCTGAATTCCTTATCAATAGCTATAGCCAGTTGTTTAAACACCTGCTTTTTTAGGGTCTCCGTTTCATTTAAGGAAAGAACCTTATTTAAATGTTCCGATTCTTTATTTGCCTTTATAAAATCGGTGCCGGCAAAATGCATTCTTGCCACTACGGCTTGCTCCTGTTGCTGCCCAATGGCGCAATTAATAGCCACTACAGAAGTCGCTATAGCCAGCCAGCCCGTTAATTTTTTAATCATAGGTTTACTCATATTATCTATTTCATTTAGCAGTCCCGATAAATTTAAATCAATTAAAAATTATATATCCATTTTTAAAGCTTACAATTTTCTGTCCCCATTTTAACAAATTTCGTTAGATTGTATTTCATCTTAACTTGTCTGAAAAACTTAATCGGAGTATTTTTTATTTGTTATGCAGATTGTGAAAGTTGAATTAGGCGATCATAGTTATCCGATTTATATTGGTGAAAATATTCTCGAACAAATCGGCAAAAAATGCGCTGGATTATTCAATCACGGTAAATGCGCTATTATAACAGACGATAATGTCGGCTCGATTTATGCAGAAAGAGTGGCTGATAGTTTATCTAAAGTCGGTTTTTTACCATTTTTGGTTACAGTCCCTGCAGGAGAATCCTCAAAAAGCCTGAAATTTGTAGAGATGTGTTACAATCGCCTGGCGCAGGAACGTGTCGAACGACGTTCTTTTATAATAGCGCTTGGTGGAGGAGTAGTTGGTGATCTTGCCGGTTTTGTTGCTGCAACGTATATGCGTGGGATTGGCTTTGTTCAGGTCCCTACCAGCCTGCTTGCTCAGGTAGATAGTTCAGTTGGCGGAAAAGTGGGCATTAATTTGAAATATGGGAAAAACCTTGCTGGCGCTTTTTATCAGCCAAGACTCGTTATCTGCGACCTTGCCACACTCAAAACTTTACCTGAACGAGAACTTAAAGCCGGCCTTTCAGAAGTCATAAAATACGGTGTTATTTATGATGAAAACCTTTTTTCGTATCTTGAAAAGAATATACAAAAATTATTGAAACTCGATTTAAAAAAACTCTTACCGGTAATTGAGCGATGTTGCCAGATAAAAGCAGAGGTTGTTTCTGCTGATGAAAAGGAGACCGGTTTGAGGGCGATTTTGAATTATGGACATACCATTGGACATGCCATAGAGGCAATTACGGGCTATAAAAAATTCCTCCATGGTGAGGCTGTTGCGATTGGTCAGATTGCTGCTGCGTACATTGCAACTGAGGTAATGAAATTTAATCAAGAAAGCGCTGATAGAATCAAAACATTAATAGAAAACGCTGGGCTCCCTACGTCAATTCGCCTTTCGGGTAAAGATCGGGAAAAGTTAATTCAGGCGATGAAGCTTGATAAAAAAGTTTCTGGAGGCGAGATAAAGTTCGTTTTACCGGAGAAAATCGGTAAAGTCCAATTTGGGAAGAGTGTTCCAATTGAAGTTATTCAAAAGGCGATCGAGAAAATATCAACAACTTAATTTTAGCGGTAAATTATGTCTGCGGTTAGTGAAATAATTGTGCGTGAATACTTCGAATTGAACGGATTTTTCGTTCACCAACAACGAAAGTATATTCCGCGAACTGAAGAAGACGATGAAGAGATAGATTTCATGGTCTACAATCCGCGTCAGCAGAATGTTCCTGGTAAAGTCCCGTCAATTCTCACTTCCGAATCGATCCAATTCGTTGGTTGCGCAATTGTCTCGGTGAAGGGGTGGCATACCGAAGTCGTTACGCCGTCTATTGTTAAAAGAATGGAAAGCGACTTAATTCGATTAGTCGGCAAGGAATCTGAAAAGTATGTTTCCCAAATGAAGATTCAGCCCCAATCACTATTAAAGATAGTTGTCATACCCGCTTTGACAACAAACATTGAACAAAGGGAAAAAACCTTGCAAATGTTTAATGCCATTGGGGTTAATTCAATTATTCAGTTTAAGACAATTCTGAATGAGTTAATTGAAAAAGTGCAGGTTAACCATAATTACTCAAAGTCTGATGTTTTACAGACAATTCGGATCTTAAAAGCTTATGATTTATTTAAAGAACCACAAATGTTGTTGTTTGAGGGCAGGAGAAGGAAAACAATAAAGCCACGGGGGAGGACAGACCAAACTACGAATAAGTTGAATAATGAGCAATCAAATGGATAATCCTGATTTTTAATTCATTAAAAATGAATTATATTTAACAATATTGAGGTGCATTTATAAATTTGAGTATGATACCTGATATATGATGCTGATAATAGATAATTACGATTCCTTTACTTACAATATCGTTCAATACCTCGGGGAAATGGGGGTAGAAATGCAGATTTTCCGGAACGACGAGATAACAATAGAACAAATCAGGGAATTAAAGCCGGAACGGATTCTTATATCGCCGGGACCATGTTCGCCGCGTGAAGCGGGTCTTTCTAATGAAATAATAAAGGCATTTTGCAGTACAACCCCGATTCTTGGTGTTTGCCTTGGACATCAGTGCATAGGTCATACATTTGGAGGTGAAATAATCGTTAATTACCGTATGATGCATGGTAAAACTTCCCCAATTTATCATAATGGCAAGGAAATATTCGAGGGAATGCCCAATCCATTTACAGCAACGCGTTACCACTCATTGGTAATTAACCCTAAAACCCTGCCGTCATGTCTGGAAATTACTGCAAGGACTGAAGAAGGGGAAATAATGGGGGTCAGACATAAAGAATATCCGGTATGGGGAGTACAGTTTCATCCGGAAAGCATATTAACTCAGGATGGTAAAACCCTCTTAAAAAATTTTCTGCGTCTTGGATAATGGCTCTGACATAATGGGATTTCAAATATCAGGATTTAAAATTAAAAATCTAATCATTCTTTGGTTATTTTTTATTGAGCTTGTTTGTTATTGTTCAGAGGTCCCGGTCAAGATAAAGACTAACGAAACGATTAGAATAATGTCCGCAAACCTGACCGGAAGTTCTCAGAAGTATGAAGCACCAGCTATCCAGATTTTTCAGGGACTTAAACCAGATCTCGTTGCTATTCAAGAATTTAATTATGGCAATAACACATCAAATGACATCCGATATTTTGTAAATATCGCGTTTGGAACAAATTATTATTTTTATCGCGAACCTAATTCTGAATACACCATACCGAACGGGATTATCAGTAAATACCCTATACTTAATGCTGGTACGTGGGATGATCCTGAGATACCGGATAGAGGATTTGCATGGGCGGTTATTGATATACCAGGAGATACTAATCTTACGGTAATTAGCGTTCATTTAAAGGCAAGTTCAAGTGATGCAAACAGAAGAGCAGTCGAGGCTATAACGTTAAAGTCACTTATTTTAACAAATGTAAGTGGTTTTTATGTCCTTGCAGGTGATTTGAATACAAGTTCAGCTAATGAACAATGTCTAACTATCTTCCGTAGTTTTTTAATTGATGAACCAATTCCAACGGACACAACTGGTGACCCTGATACCAATCTTAACAGGAATGAACGATATGATTATATTCTCTCATCCCCAGAATTAGGAGCATTGATAACACCGACAATTCTGGGAACACACACCTTTTCTAACGGACTTGTCTTCGATTCAAGAAACTATCCTTTTCTTTCAGAATTGCAGCCGATTCAGAAAAATGATTCCGGATATGCCCAGCACATGGCAGTCATAAAAGACTATAAAATAGTTTATTCGATTACGAATTTCATAATAATTGATCCACCTAAGTTATTAATTGACAAATGGTTAAATGTAATGTGGACAGGTTCAAACAGGCTTAATTGGTCAATGTTATATAGTTTAGATTTAGTCAAATGGGAAAGGTTAACTACATTACCATCAACAGCAGATTCTTTTTCTCTTAAAGATGTTATCAGTAACCGGATGATATTTATAAAATTGAGTTATCCCTGAAACGATTTAAACGGGCAAAATATTGCCAATTCGTGAATTTCAAATTTGCATAAATTGAAAAAATGAAGTATCAGTTAAAGAAGTCATTTTAGATATTTTATATCTAAAAAGGCTTAAAAAAATCGGACGGACTAACCGTTCAGGTAAACATATTTTATGTTGAACCAGAAAGTATATATATATGATACAACTCTGCGGGATGGTACGCAGGGTGAGAGTCTCAATCTTTCGGTTTCTGATAAAATAAGAATAGCCGAAAAGCTCGACTCATTTGGTATTCACTTTATTGAAGGTGGATGGCCCGGTTCAAATCCCAAGGATATTGAATTTTTCCAGACCGCAAAGAGTCGAAAATTTAAAAACGCCCGTATTGCCGCTTTTGGTTCAACAAGGAGAAAAGGGGTGGCAGTTGAAGAGGATAAGCAGGTGCAGTTATTGATTGAATCCGGTGCACCCGTAGTAACGATATTCGGTAAAACATGGCTCCTGCATGTCAAAGATGTTCTTAAAACCAGTCCGCAGGAAAACCTTAATATGATTGCGGATACTGTCAAGTATCTGAAGGATAATGGGCTTTACGTCGTGTATGATGCGGAGCATGCATTTGACGGATATAAGGATAATCCTGAATATGCATTGGAGACATGGATAGCAGCTAAGGATGCCGGCGCAGATGTTGTAGTTTTATGCGACACCAATGGTGGTTCCTTACCATCGGAAGTATTCAAAATTACAAAGGAAGCCCTTGATAAACTCGGAATCCCTGTTGGTATTCACACACACAATGATGGCGGGCTTGCCGTTGCAAATGCAATTGCGGCAGTCGAGGCAGGTGCGACACAGGTGCAGGGTACAATAAACGGTTACGGAGAAAGGGTAGGGAACTGCAATTTAACGACCTTAATTCCGAATCTTGTTCTTAAAATGAATATTGATTGTATCCAGCGCGAAAACCTCAAGGGCTTAAAGGACTTGTCTCAATTTGTTGATGAAGTTGCTAACCTTCGGCATGACCCGCGTCAGCCATGGGTTGGTTCAGCAGCGTTTGCTCACAAAGGTGGAATGCATGTCGACGCAGTTTTGAAAAATCCACGCACATTTGAGCATATCGATCCTGAACTTGTTGGCAATTCCAGAAGAATTCTTGTGAGCGACCTCTCGGGTAAGGGTAATATTTTGTATAAAGCACGCGAATTAGGATTTAACCTTACGAGCGAGAGTCCTGAATTAAGGACAATTCTTAGTCAAATTAAAGAATTGGAACACGAAGGCTATGAATTCGAAGCTGCAGAAGCATCGCTTGCACTATTGATAAAACGAATTTTGTACAAGGCTAAATTACCTTTCTCTATAATTGCCTATCATGTTTCTATTAGGCGCGATGGTGAAAATACAATTTGCGAAGCCACAATGAAAGTTAAAGTCGATGACAGAATTGCTCATACAGTATCTGAAGGTGATGGTCCAGTTAATGCTTTGGATGGTGCATTGCGGCTCGCATTACAGAGTTTCTTCCCTGTTTTAGAGAAGGTACACCTTACCGATTACAAGGTCAGAATTCTTGAGGGGATTGGAGGAACTGCGGCTAAGATACGTGTTCTGGTCAACACAACCGATGGTACAGATGAATGGGGAACAGTCGGTGTCAGCACAAATATCATTGAAGCAAGCCTTCAAGCCCTTGTTGATAGTATGGAATACGCATTAATGAAGAATGGCAAATAAATAAACCGGCGGCAGTTCGGGAAAATTTCCAATATATAAAATAGAATATTGAAAATCGGAGGGGTTTGCTCCTAATATATTGCTTATTTTTAATTAACATTTATCTGGAATTGAAATAAAAATAGTTGTTTTTAGAATTATGAGTGAAATACCGAAAGCATACGAGGCAGCAAATGTAGAAGAGAAATGGTATAAATACTGGCTCGAAAAGAAATTTTTCTCTGCTAATCCTGAGTCTAAAAAGCCGGCTTATTCAATTGTCATTCCACCGCCAAATGTGACAGGTGTATTGACTTTAGGGCATGTTCTCAATAACACGATTCAGGATATTCTGTGCCGATGGGCGAGAATGCGCGGATTTGAAGTACTTTGGCTGCCGGGCACTGACCATGCCGGTATTGCCACTCAAACTGTCGTAGAAAAAACCCTCCGTAAGCAGGGTATAATGAAACACAGGGATGAACTTGGCAGAGAGAAATTCCTTGAAAAAGTCTGGGAATGGAAAGAGAAACACGGGGGAATTATAATTACTCAACTTAAAAAATTGGGATGCTCCTGCGACTGGGACAGAGAAAGGTTTACAATGGATCCGGAATACTCGAAATGTGTTCAACGGGTATTTGTTGAACTATACCGGAAAGGGCTGATTTATCGTGGGAAACGAATGGTTAATTGGGATCCTGCTGCCAGAACTGCACTATCTGATGAGGAAGTCATAATGACAGAGGTCAAAGGTCACCTCTGGTATATAAAATATCCAATATTGGATGAGGAAGGAAAAGAAACCGGCAAGTATGTTGTTGTTGCTACCACACGTCCGGAGACAATGCTAGGTGACGAAGCTGTTGCAGTTAATCCCGATGATCCACGTTACAAACATCTGATTGGTAAAAAGGTTCTTCTACCGCTGAAAAATAAACCAATCCCTGTTATTGCTGATTCTCTGGTTGATCCTAAATTCGGAACTGGTTGCGTCAAGGTTACACCTGCCCACGACCCTGCTGACTACGAAATGGCTCTAAGGCATAATCTGCCGTTTACTATTGTAATCGCCCCGGATGGGACAATGACAAAAGAAGCAGGTGAAGATTATGAAGGTCTGGACAGAATGGAGGCTCGTGAAGCAGTTGTTGAAGACCTGAAGGAAGAGGGTTTGTTGCTTAAAGTGGAAGATTATGTACACAATGTTGGATTCAGCGAACGCAGTCATGTCCCTATTGAACCTTATTTAAGTGAACAATGGTTTCTTAAGTATCCTGCCGTAGAGCGTGCGCTTAAAGCGGTTGAAGAAGGCGAAATTAAGTTCTATCCCGAGCGTTGGGTAAAAACATACTCGCATTGGATGAGGAACATTAAAGACTGGTGTATATCGCGCCAACTTTGGTGGGGACATAGAATACCGGTCTGGTACAGGAAGAAAAACAAAAGTGCAGTTGATTCGAAAGAAGAGAATTCGAATAAGGCTGCTGATATTTGGGTCGATATTAACCCGCCGCCTGACCCGGAAAATTGGGAACAGGATCCAGATGTTCTCGATACTTGGTTTAGTTCATGGTTATGGCCATTTGCAACAATGGGTTGGCCTGAGATGACCCCAACTTTAAAGAAATTTTATCCCACAACCGACCTTGTTACCGGACCAGACATAATCTTTTTCTGGGTCGCCAGAATGATTATGGCGGGGTATGAGTTCATGGGAGAGAAACCGTTTAAAAATGTTTACTTTACCGGCATTATCCGGGACAAACTTGGAAGGAAGATGTCCAAGAGTCTCGGTAACTCTCCAGATCCTCTTGAACTCATTTCAAAGTATGGAGCTGACGCGCTTAGATTTGGTATTATGCGTTCTGCTCCGCAGGGACAGGACCTGCTCTATGATGAACAACATGTGGAATTAGGTCGCAATTTCTGCAATAAATTGTGGAACGCTTGCAGATTCAGACAACTTCAGGGGGGTGTCTTTGAAGGGGAAATAGATCCATCGCTTTTGAGTAACGACGATAAATGGATTCTATTGCGTCTTGACCGAGCAATCCGTGAGGTAACCGAAGCCCTTTCGACATATCACTTCAACGAAGCCACACATGTTCTTTACCGATTCTTCTGGAATGAATATTGCGACTGGTATATTGAAGCGAGCAAGGCAGTTTTACAGGGCAAAAACGAAGCACGCAAAGCAAACACACTGGCTGTTATTGATTTTGTATTAGGAAATACGTTAAGGTTATTCCATCCGTTCCTGCCATTCATCACAGAGGAACTCTGGCAGAGCATGGGATTTAATAACGGAATGCCAGCAGATCAGGGTGGGGAGACAATTATGTATGCTCATTGGCCAAAACCTTTTGATGAAGAGTTTAAGGAATTCTATGGTCTGGATGAAAGCGATGAACAACTTGCCGAGGCAAGATATGAACTTGTCAGACAGGGACGGAATTTGCGGCGGGAATATAATATTCCATCAAATAAAAAAGTTGTGTTCTATTTTAAACCGTCCAATGAACTGGTAAATATAGAGGCTGAAGTCATGCGGGTTTTGTTGAATGCAGAGGATTTTTCTATTCAAAGTGGGTATGTGCCCCCAAAAGGTACGCCGGCAGTCCATTCACCATTGGGGGATTTATATATGCCATTAGCGGGATTGATTGATATAGAGGCAGAAAAAGCACGACTCCAAAAAGAACTCGAAAAAGCCCGTTTAGACCTGCAAAGGATTTGTCAGAAACTTGAAAATCAGGCATTTGTTCAGAATGCCCCGCCGGCTGAAGTCGAAAAAGTAAAGAGTAGAAAAATAGAATGTGAGGAAAAAATAAAAAAGATTGAATCATCACTTTCTGTGCTTGGTAGTTGAGTGTTTTAAATTTTTAAACATTAGACCAAATGGTTTTTTATGACTAAAAAGGAAATAAATTCTGCGCTAAAAACAGCAGTAAAGGTTGCTGGTGAAGCCGGAAAATTAATGAGACAGAATGCCTATTTATCAAAAAAAGTTGATGAGGCAAAACAGCATGATATTAAACTTGAACTCGACAAACGGGTGCAGGCGCTAATCCAGGAAAATTTACTTAAAGCATTTCCTGCCATTCCCGTTCTTGGTGAAGAGGGGAGCATCGGAAATCTTGAAAATGATTTACGATGGATTGTTGACCCTATAGACGGAACAGTAAATTATTTTCATGGAATTCCTCATGCATGTGTATCTATAGCGCTTCAGCAGAGAGCTCAGGAGATAAACAATTCTGTTTATGAAGATGGTTATGAAACTGTTCTTGGTGTAATTTACGATCCGTTTACAGATGAAATGTGGACTGCAACAAAAGGCGGAGAGACAAAATGTAACGGCAGAATAATGAAGGTAAGTGGCAGGGATAAATTAAGAGAATCAATACTTGCAATGGGTTTCTCGAAAACCAAGGGAATTTTAAGAACTATGCTTCCAACATTTCAGCGGCTGATTAATCGTGTACGTAAAATAAGAATCATGGGAGCCGCTGCGCTATCGCTTGCATACGTTGCAGGTGGCAGGATGGATGCCTACGTGGAAAGAGGCGTGAGATTGTGGGACATTGCAGCAGGGGGACTAATGGTTGAATCTGCAGGGGGAGTGTTTATTCATGAACCTATTTCTAATGATAAGCGGTATTTTATGATTGCATGTTCACCTGCATTACTAAAGCCTTTGAAAAAAGTTTTATAATTCCGAATTTACAAAATTCAACATCTTGGCATTTAAATTGTATAAGGCCTTTGTAGAAAGGTAGATATTTGTAGGATTAAATTTCTTATTTTACTTTCTTAATTTTGAGAGGTCGAGGAGCTTTGCAGAATCAGAATCAAGAAAAAGTGTTGCGTCCGGATGCTTCCGTAAAATTGAGGCTGGTGTTTTCGGAGTAATCTCGCCATTTAATGTATTATAAACTGCATTGGCTTTTCTGAATTCAGGACATATACAAATCATCTTTTTGGCAGAACAGAGCGTTGGAATCGTTAGAGTAATTGCGTAAGCAGGCACAGAGTTAATATCAGGGAATGCCCCTTCGCCGACCTGTTGTCTCCGACAAGCTTCATCAAGTTTAACTATCTTAACGGGATACGGATCATTAAAATTTGCAACAGGTGGATCATTGAAGGCAATATGGCCATTCTCCCCAATCCCTAAACAACATAGATCTATCGGTTCCTGTTTGAGGAGTTTTGCATAACGTTCGCATTCAGAAATCGGTTCCAATG
>Ga0315298_1002625_pt1 | contig 30092 bp, 41 predicted proteins | sample WHS_1_MG_FD_203077 | JGI IMG/M metagenome (GOLD analysis project Ga0315298, IMG submission 203077) | Extremophilic microbial mat communities from Washburn Hot Springs, YNP, Wyoming, USA - WHS_1_MG | ecosystem: Environmental > Aquatic > Thermal springs > Hot (42-90C) | place: USA: Wyoming... | reverse complement strand
ATCCGAAGTACCTTGTTCCCGGAGAAGCTGTAAAAGCTCCTCCCGACCCTCCGGGTCGAGCATAGCCGTAGCTTCATCAAGAACGAGGTACTTCGGATGCATCGCTAAGACCCCCGCAATGGCTACCCGCTGCTTCTGTCCCCCAGAGAGCGTATGAGGTTCCCGCTTCCTGTACTCACTCATCCCTACCCGCGCCAAAGCTTCGTCAACCCTCTTGCGGATTTCTGACGGAGGGAGACCCAGGTTCTCCGGACCAAAGGCAACGTCCTCCTCGACTGTCGTAGCAATGAGCTGATTGTCCGGGTTCTGGAAAACCAGGCCAACACGCCGGCGGATTTCCCAGAGCACCGATTCGTCACGGGTGTCCATCCCGTCAACGCAAACGCGCCCCTTTCTGGGGACAAGAAGCCCGTTGCAGTGCTTGGCCAGCGTCGATTTCCCGGAACCGTTGCGACCCAGAAGAACAACAAACTCCCCTTCCCGGAGAACAAAAGATACGCCCCGAAGCGCTGCAACTGCCCGGGGGTCTTCCTTTTCTCCGTACCAGAAGTGGACGTCCTCAAAACACATCATATCCCACTATTCCACAATCTCCACAAGCACAAGCGGGGCCCCGTCACCGATGCGAAAGCCGGCTTTGACGAGACGACAGTATCCTCCCCTGCGTTCCCTCATGCGGGGCACAATGCTTCGAAGTAGGGTCTTGAAGGCTTCTTTGTCCCGCACCCAGGACACAACCTGCCGCATGGAGGCATTGTCACCCCGTATGGCCAGAGAAACCACCCGCTCGAAGTACCTCTTGAGAACCTTGCCCTTCGCCTCCGTGGTCTCAATCTTGCCGTTTTTGATAAGCGAGACTATCATATTGGCCAGCATGCTTTCCTTGTGGGAAGTCTTTCTTCCCAGCTTTTCGGTTCTCTTACGATGCCTCATGGCTCAGTCACTCCCTGCTTCTCTCTTTTCCCCCAGTCGGTATCCGAGCCTTTCGAGCTTTCCGATAATCTCCTCGTACGTCTTCTGACCGAGATTCTTGATTTTCTTCAGGTCCTCCGGACGATTCTGGACAATCTCCAGGAGTTCTCGAACCGTGTTGATGCGAGCCCTTTTCAGGCAGTTATACGCCCGCACAGAGAGTTCGAGTTCTTCAATGGTCATCTCCCGCTCTTCCAGAGAAGCTTTTTCCTCGCCGGGACCCACCCCAAGAGGCGGTTCCCCAATACGCTCTTTCAGGAGATTCAGAAGATGTGAGAACTCCTCCACAAGGAGCTCAAGGGCCCTCCGGAAAGCCTGCTGAGGAGTGATAGCACCGTTTGTCCAGATTTCAAGGAGCACCTTGTCGTAGTTGGTGAACTGCCCAACCCGGGTGTCCATGACCTGGAAGTTGACTTTCCGCACCGGGCTGAACATGGCATCAACCGGAATGATATCGTAGGTATGGTAGGTGTCCCCCTCCGCTTCCCGGTACCCCTTCCCTCTCCCGATGAAAATCCTCATGCTGAGATGGCCGTTCTCCTCGAGTTCTGCAAGATAGTGGTCGAGATTAATGATTTCCACATTCGGATTTGGCCGGATATCACGAGCCGTAACCCTTCGGAGAGCACCAGGAATTCCTCGAACGTCAAGGTACAACGTTTCGCTCTCTGAATACGAACGCACGACGAGGCCCTTGAGGTTCAGGATGAGGTCCGTAACGTCTTCCCGGACTCCCGGAAGGGGGGAGAACTCGTGGATGATCCCGTCAATCTGGACCGCCGTGACGGCTGCTCCTTCAATTGAGGAGAGGAGAACGCGTCGCAGGGCATTGCCCACCGTTATGCCCCAGCCGGACTCAAAGGGCTCAACGGCAAACTTCCCGTACTGCGCGTGCGTCACCGGGTCCTCTCGAAACTCAAGAAGCTCACACTTCATGAGACTCTTCAGGTCCTGCATGAGAGACACCTCAAATCACTTGGAGTAGAACTCCACGATGAGCTGTTCCTGAACCTGGAAGTCGATATCCTCCCGCTTCGGCTCGCGAAGGACCACAGCCTTCGCCGAACTCCTGTCCACAGAGAGCCAGGAAGGAACCTGAAGGTCCTCCTTCTCCTCGAGGAGTTCTCGAATCTTCTCGTGTTCTTTCCCCCGTTCTGAAAGCTCGATCACGTCACCCACTTCCACAAGGTACGAGGGGATGTTGACCCGTTTTCCGTTCACCAGGAAATGCCCGTGGAGGACCATCTGGCGAGCCTCTGCTCGAGAGTCGCTCAGGCCCATCCGGAAAACAACGTTGTCGAGCCTGCGCTCAAGAAGCGAAAGCAGGTTCTCCCCGGTGAGTCCAGGCATCTTCGTGGCCATATCGAAGTACTTCTTGAACTGCCTCTCGGTAATACCGTAGATGAAGCGAACCTTCTGCTTTTCACGAAGCTGCAATCCGTAGCTTGAGAGACGCTTCCGTCCCCCCTTGTGAATGCCGGGAGGGAACGGTCGTCGTTCAAAAGCGCACTTGTCCGTGAAACACCGGGGACCCTTCAGGAAGAGCTTCATCCCCTGCCGACGACAAATACGACACCTTGGTCCAGTGTATCGTGACATCCTCTATCCTCCTTCAGACTCTTCTCTGCTTTGGCGGCCGGCAACCATTATGGGGTATGGGAGTCACGTCCTTGATGGAGTTAATCACAAGTCCTGCTGCCTGGAGTGAACGGATGGCCGTTTCCCGACCAGCACCAGGACCCTTCACCAGCACGTCGACTTCTCTCAGACCAAAATCCATGGCCTTCTTGGCCGCCTGTTCTGCTGCAAGCTGGGCGGCAAAGGGAGTCCCCTTCTTCGTTCCCTTAAAACCCACCGTGCCACCACTCGCCCAGGCGATAACGTTCCCCTGACGGTCCGTAATGGACACGATGGTGTTATTGAACGTGGACTTAATATGAGCAATGCCCTCGCGAACAATTCGCCGCTCTCTCTTTTTCCTCCGGGAAGGTTTTGCCAAGGTGCTTCAGACCTCCTTTTTTTCGGGACTTTACTACTTCTTCCTCTTGACTCCCACCGTTCTCCGTGGACCTTTGCGGGTTCGGGCATTGGTCCGGGTTCGCTGCCCACGGACTGGTAGACCCCTCCGGTGGCGCAACCCCCGGTAACACCCGATGGCGATAAGGCGCTTGATGTTCTGCGAAACCCGCGCCCGAAGCTCTCCCTCAACCGGATACTGCTCAACAATTTTCTGAATCCGGCTGATTTCGTCATCGGTCAGGTCCTTCACCTTCACCGCTGGGTCAACTTTAGCCTCTTCGAGGATTTTCTTGGAAAGGCTTCTGCCAATGCCGTATATGTACGTCAGGGCAATGTCAATCCGCTTGTTCGGCGGCAAATCAACACCAGCAATACGAGCCATCTTGAGACCTCCTAACCCTGTCTCTGCTTATGCCGTGGTTCTGAACACACCACAAAAACTTTCCCTTTACGCCGCACAACCTTGCACTTCTCACACCGTGGCTTCACCGAAGCACGGACTTTCACGACCGTAACCTCCTTCCCTACTTGTGCCGGTAGACAATCCTCCCCTTGGTGGGATCGTACTTGGAAATCTGTACGGTCACCTTGTCCCCGGGAAGGATGCGAATGTAATGCATGCGCATCTTCCCGGAAATATGTGCCAGGATGACTTTACCGGTCTCCAATTCTACTCGAAACATGGCGTTTGGTAAAGGCTCAATGACTGTACCCTTCACCTCGATGAAATCGTCCTTTGCCATCAGAAGAAATCCCCTCTCTCGCCCACGGTAAGGATTTCGGGTTGCCCCTTACGCACAAGAACCGTGTGCTCAAAGTGGGCAGATAATCCCCCGTCTTCCGTAACCACCGTCCATCCATCTTCAAGGATTTTCACCCTGTACCCCCTCTCATTCGCCATGGGCTCAATAGCAAGAACCATTCCCTCTTCAAGGATCGCCCCCTGCCCTTTCTGCCCAAAGTTCGGAATCTGAGGATCCTCATGGAGGCTTTTTCCTACTCCATGCCCCACGAGATCCCGTACAACGGCAAACCCTTCCCGCTCAATCGTCGTCTGAATGGCATGGGAGATGTCCCCCACCCGATTGCCAGGAAGAGCCCGACGAATCCCCGCATAGAGCGCCTTTTTCGTTACCTCCACAAGCCTTCGGGCTACGGGATGGCTATCCCCCACGACTATGCTGAAGGCCGCATCGGTGTAAAAGCCCTCAAACTCGACCCCGATATCGATACTCACCAGGTCGCCGCTTCGGATAATACGTTTCCCCGGAATCCCGTGGACCACCTCGTCGTTGATGGAAATGCACAGCGCCGCCGGAAACCCCCTGTACCCCAGAAAGGCAGGCCGTGCACCACACCGCACAATGAACTCCCGAACCACTTCCTCGATAAAGGCCGTGCTCACCCCGGGAGCAAGGAGGGTCTTCACCTTTTCCAGAACATTCCCCAGTATCCGTCCGCTTCTTCGAATCTTCTCAAGGTCTTCTCTCCTTGTCAGCTTAGCCATTGCCGTGCAACTTTTTGGCAAGAAGCTCCTTCACCCGAGCGTAGGTTTCCTCAATGGAGCCCGAAGCGGGCACGGTGACAAGGAGTCCTTTCCGGGCGTAGAACTCCACAAGGGGTCGCGTCTGCTCCTCGTATACCGCAAGGCGTTTCCGGATAACCTCTGGAGTGTCGTCCGGACGCTGTATCAGCCTCCCCCCACAGCGATCACACACCTCATCAGACCGGGGAGGACTGGAAATGAGGTTGTACGGAGTCTGGCAGTTCTCGCAAACCCTCCGAGCCGAAAGCCGTCGAACAAGTTCCTCAGCCGGAATGTCAAAGTACACTACGGCATCGATGGCCATGTGGAGCTCTTTCAACATCTCCTCCAGGGCTTCAGCCTGCTTGAGTGTTCTTGGGAATCCGTCGAGAATGAACCCCCGCCGCACGTCGTCGCGAGAAAGCCGCTCTTTCACCACTCCGATGACTACCTCATCAGGGACAAGCTGCCCCTCTCGAACAAAGGGTTCAGCCTTTTTCCCCCATTCCGTTCCCTCTCTGATGGCCAGGCGGAGAATATCCCCTGTAGCCAGCTGGGGAATACCAAACTCTTCCTCGATTCTCTTTGCCTGGGTACCCTTTCCTGCTCCTGGAGGTCCAAGGAGAATGATTCGCATGGTTCCTCCTCCTTACCGTCGAATGAACCCTTCGTAATGCCGCATGAGGAGCTGTGCTTCAAGCTGTGTCACCGTTTCAATGGCCACCCCAACCATGATGAGGATGGCCGTGCCGCCGAAGTAAAAAGTGGTGACCTTGGTGAGCTCCACGAGGATGTTCGGCACCACAGCAATGAAGGCGAGCACCAGTGCACCCCAGAGGGTGATGCGGGTGAGACAACGGTCAATGTACTCCACCGTCGGCCTCCCCGGCCGTATTCCCGGGATAAATCCGCCGTACTTTTTCATGTTCTCCGCAAGGTCCACCGGGTTAAACGTGACCGCAGTGTAGAAATAGGTGAAGAAGATAATGAGTGCGGCATACAGCGAAAGGTACAGCGCCGAATCTGGAGAAAGCGCGTTGGCCAGGCTCTTCATAAAACCGGAGCCCTCGAAGAACTGCGCCAGAGTCGCAGGGAAAAGCAGTACCGACGAGGCAAAGATGATGGGGATCACCCCTCCCTGAATCACTCGGATGGGGATATGGGTACTCTGCCCTCCATAGACTCGCCTTCCCACAACTCGCTTGGCGTACTGCACCGGGATTTTCCGCTGTGCTTCCTGGAACTCCACGACGAAGGCCACGATGAAAACCGCCACCACAAGGGCTATGCCAAAGAGGAAGGGATTCACTTCTCCAAGCCGGATCAGCGAGAAGGTCCGGAAAAACTGCGGCATGAGCCGGGCAACGATACCCGCAAAGATGATGAGCGATATGCCATTGCCAATGCCGAAATCAGAGATGAGTTCCCCAAGCCACATGAGGAACATGCTCCCCGCAGCGAGGGTGATGATCACGGTGAAGCGATACGCCCATCCTGTGGCCAGGACTACCCCGAGGTTTTCCATCCACACCGTTATGCCAAACCCCTGAACCAGAGCAAGGAGGATGGCCCCCCAGCGGGTGTACTGGGCAATCTTGTCCCGCCCCTCCTCCCCGCTTTTTGCCAGCTCCTCAAGTTGAGGAATGACCGAGGTCAAAAGCTGGATGATAATGGAGGCATTAATGTAGGGCATAATCCCCAGGGCCAGGATGGAGAAATTGCTCAGCGCTCCTCCTGCAAACATATCGAGGAACCCGAGGACCCCACCCCGGGAAAAGACGTTCGCCAGAGCCTTTGGGTCAATACCGGGGACGGGGATGTGCGCACCGATACGGAAAACCACAAGCATAAGCAGCGTGAAAATGACCCTTCTTTTCAGGTCCGGTATCCTGAAGAGTTTGACCAGGGATTCCCACATGTCACAGCACCTCGGCCTTCCCGCCTCTTTCCTCAATCAGGGTCCTCGCCCGTGCCGAAAACGCATGGGCCTTCACGACAAGACGTCGCTGGAGTTCTCCCTTGGCCAGAATCTTGACCCTGGACCTTTTGCCCTCCACAAGGCCACACTCCTGCAAGAGCTCCGGGGTGACCTCGGTTCCATCGGGAAAGCGGTTCAGGGCGATCACGTTCACAATCTCCCACTCCTCAGCGCAGGGATTGTGGAAACCCCTCTTGGGGACCCGCCGAACAAGGGGCATCTGTCCACCCTCAAAACGGGGATGAATTTGTCCTCCCGAACGAGCCTTCTGGCCCTTCATCCCCCGACCGGAGGTCTTTCCGTGGCCCGACCCAATGCCCCTTCCTACTCGCTTCCGGGGATGGAAAGCACCCTTTGCAGGTCGCAGCTCGTTGATTTTCATATCGACTTCCCCCTATATCTCCTCAACTTTTAGAAGGTATCGAACCTTGGCAATCATGCCCCGCAGAGACGGGGAGTCTTCCTTCACGATGGTTTCGTAGAGCTTCCGAAAACCCAGTGCCCGAACAGTGCGCTTGTGAGACTCAGGATGCCCAATGGGACTGTGCACCAGGGTCATCCGCAGCATCTTCCCCGCCACATCACTTTCCCCCTTTCTGCGGCTCAAAGAGTTCCTTCAGGGTCTTCCCCCGAAGGGCAGCCACTTCATGAGGGTCTCTCAAACGCAAAAGCCCCTGAATGGTGGCACGCGCGAGATTGATGGGATTGTTGTTCCCAAGGGACTTCGTCAGGATGTCCTTCACTCCGGCGACCTCCATGATGGCTCTGACGGTACCTCCCGCGATGACCCCTGTCCCTGGAGCCGCAGGTTTCAACACCACTGTGCTTGCAGCGAACTCCCCACGAACCTCATGGACGATGGTCGTTCCCCGCATGGGAAAACGAATTAGGGACTTCTTCGCCCGTTCCACCGCTTTCCGAACGGCATCGGGCACTTCCTTCGCTTTCCCAAGACCTATACCCACAACGCCGTCACCATTGCCCACGGCAACCAGGGCGCGGAACCCGAAGCGCTTCCCTCCTTTAACGACCTTGCTCACCCTGGTCACTGCAATGAGGCGTTCCTGGAGTTCCATTCCTTCCGGATTGATTCTCCCCATAGCGTCTGACCCTCCGAACTCTAAAAGAGTAAACCTGCTTCACGCGCCCCTTCGGCCAGGGCTTTTACCCGTCCATGGTACTTGTACCCACCACGGTCAAAGACCACCTTCGTGATCCCCTTCTCCAGAGCCTTCTGGGCGATGAGACGACCGACAGCCCGGGCGATGTCTGTTTTTGTCCCCTGCATTCCCCGGATTTCGGGAGAAAGGGAGGACGCCGCCACCAGAGTCCGTCCTTCCTCGTCGTTGATAATCTGAGCGTAAATGTGCTTTAAACTCCGGAACACCGAAAGACGGGGACGTTCAGCAGTTCCCCGCACCTTTTTCCGCACTCTTCGATGTCGACGGATTCGGCGTTCCCATTTTCCCCGTTTCTCGCTGATAATCATTCTCCGAACACTCCCCTCAGACTACTTTGCCGCTGCCTTTCCCTGTTTCCTCCGGACGACCTCACCCACGTACTTGATGCCGGTACCCTTGTAGGGTTCAACCTTTCGCAGCTTACGAATGTCCGCAGCCACCTGACCAACCTTTTCCTTATCGATGCCCTTCACCCGGATAATCTGCCCCTCGACTTCAAAGGAAATACCTTCAGGAGGCTGAATCTCAACCGGGTGGGTGAAACCAATGTTCAGCACCAGGGTTTCCCCCCGTTTCTGCACACGGTACCCCAGACCGTTCACCTCCAGGGCCTTTTCAAACCCCCTGGTCACGCCCTCAATCATGTTGTGAAGAAGGGTCCGCGTGAGTCCGTGAAGGGATTTATCGAGCTTGGTATCTCCCTGGCGGAGCACCTTCAGGACATTGCCGTCTTTCTCGATCCGCATGCGGGGGTGGAAGGTTCGAGTCAGCGTCCCTTTTGGACCTTTCACGGTTACCGTTGTCCCCTCAACGGTAACCTCCACCCCCTGCGGAATTGCAACAGGCTTTCGTCCAATCCGCGACATGGTCATCCTCCTCCGTCACCATATGAAGCACAGCACCTCTCCACCTATGCCGAGTTTTCTTGCCTCTTTCCCCGTCATGACGCCTCGGGAGGTGGAGACGATGACCGTCCCCAGGCCTCCAAGGAGAATCGGAATCTCGTCCTTTCCAGCGTAGATTTTGAGCCCAGGTTTACTGATCCGGCGCAGGCCGTTGATCACCCGTTCGCGATGAGGACCGTACTTCAGCTCGATGAGCAACTCTCTCTTGTTGCCATCCCTGGCAATAATCTTGTAATCCTGAATGTACCCTTCCTCCCGCATGATCCGTGCAATCTCAATCTTCAGGCGGGAGGCGGGGACCTTAACCATCGGATGCCCGGCCTTCAGGGCATTACGAATCCGTGTCAGCATATCCGCAATAGGGTCGGTGTGCGCCATTTCTCCTCCCCTTCCCCTCACCAACTCGATTTGGTAACACCGGGGATTTCACCACGACTCGCCAGAGTTCGGAAGCAAATCCGGCACATGCCGAAATCCCGAAGGTATCCCCGCGGTCGACCGCACAGAGAACAGCGGTTCCGGTAACGAACCTTGAACTTGAGTTTTTCAAGGTTTTTGTTCTTCTCAATCTTTGCTTTACGTGCCATTTCAGTCCTCCCTCATTTTCGGAAAGGCAGACCCAGACCCTCAAGGAGGGCTCTGGCCTCTTCGTCTGTTCTTGCCGTGGTCACAAAGGTGATGTTCATCCCCCGCACCCGTTCCACACGGTCGTAATTGATTTCGGGGAAAATGAGCTGTTCCTCAATCCCGATGGTGCAGTTCCCCCGCCCATCGAAAGAGCTACCGGGGAATCCCCGGAAGTCACGGATCCTGGCGATGGCGATATTCAGGAAGCGGTCAAGGAACTCGTACATGCGATCTTTTCGGAGCGTTACCTTGCACCCGATGGGCATGCCCTTGCGGAGCTTGAAGTTGGAAATCGACTTCTTCGCCCGGGTCACCAAGGGCTTCTGTCCTGTGATGAGCGCGAGCTCCTCCACCGCAAGGTCGAGGTAATGGGGGTTCTGCGTAGCATCCCCCACACCCATGTTGATGACGATTTTCTCAAGCTTGGGAACCTGCATGATGTTTTTATAGCCGAACTCCTTCAGGAGCTTGGGAACAACCTCTTTATAGTACTTCTCCTTCGTGATGGACACTGCTTAAGCCCCCCTGTTTCAGACCTTGTCGATGATCTCACCGCATTTCTTGCAAACCCTCACCCGGAAACGGGAATCAGGGAGTTTCACCCGCTTAATCCGGGTTTTCTGCCCACAGCGGCTGCACACCAGGCGGACGTTGGAAATCCTCACGGGGTTTTCCCGCTCAATGATACCTCCCTGGGGGTTATCCTGGGTTGGACGGGTGTGCTTCTTCACCATGTTGACCCCTTCAACAATAACCTTTCCTTCCTGAGGGAAAACGCTCAGAACCTTTCCCCGTTTCCCCCTGTCCTTCCCGTGGATAACCTCCACAAGGTCCCCTTTCTTGATGGGAACCTTGACCCTTTTTGCTTTGAGCTCCATAACCATCACTCCCTACACCACTTCCGGAGCCAAGGAGACAATCCGCATGAAGTTCTTCTCACGCAACTCGCGCCCTACCGGCCCGAACACCCGGGTCCCTCGCGGGACATCCTGATTGGTGACGAGCACGGCCGCATTGTCATCAAAGCGAACATATGTGCCATCGGGTCGGCGTACTGCTTTCCTTGTTCGAACCACAACGGCACGGACAACTTCGCCCTTTTTCACATTGGAGTGTGGTTCAGCCTCTTTCACCGAGGCAATGATGACATCACCAATACTGGCGTAGCGCCGGTTGGACCCACCAAGGACCCGAATACACATGATTCGCTTTGCTCCGGTGTTATCCGCAACCTCAAGCATAGTTCTCGGCTGAATCAACTTCCTCTCCTCCCCTGACTCTCGCTTTCTCAAGCAAAGCGACCACTCTCCATCGTTTGGTCTTGCTCAAAGGTCGGGTCTCTTCGATGAGCACCTTATCGCCCACCGAACACATATTGTGCTCATCATGGGCTTTGAATTTCACGCTTTTCCGAATCTTCTTCTTGTACAGTGGATGTTCAGTGATGCGCTCCACCCGTACCACCACGGTTTTATCCATAGCATCACTGACAACCTCACCGACGAATCGCTTCCGCGTACCCATGTCAACGGCCCTCCTGCCACTTTGCCGCAAGCTCTCGTTCCCGAAGAATGGTTTTGATACGGGCGATGTCCCGCTTCACGGCCTGGATCCTCTTGGGATTTGCCAGCTGTCCTGTAATGGCCTGAAACCTCAGATTGAAGAGCTCCATGCGCAAATCCTTGAGCTTTTGATTGAGTTCTTCATTGGTGAAATTCCTGAGCTCCGAAGCCTTCACCACCATCACCCCTACTCAACCCGTCTCTCAATAATCCTCGTCTTTATGGGAAGCTTGTGAGAGGCGATACGGAGCGCCTCGTAAGCCGTTTCTCTGTCCACGCCTCCCACCTCAAAGAGCACTCGCCCAGGACGGACTACGGCCACCCATCCCTCCACCGGGCCTTTGCCTTTTCCCATCCGGGATTCGGCAGGTTTTTTGGTATAGGGCTTGTCGGGGAAAATGCGAATCCAGATGCGACCCTTCTTGATATGCCGGGAAATGGCTATCCGGGCTGCTTCAATCTGGGGATTGGTGACCCATGCCGGCTCCAGAGCCTGGAGACCGTAATCGCCAAAATCCACCTCATTGCCCCGAAAGGCGGTTCCCTTGAGTCTTCCACGCTGCTGCTTTCGGTACTTAACTCTCTTGGGCATCAACATAGTCTTCAAGCTCCTCCTCGTAACGTTCTTCCTGAGGAAGGGAAACAACTCCCTCTTCAAGGACTTCTCCTGGGGAGATGACTTCGCCCTTGAAAATCCAGACCTTCACGCCGATTTTGCCATATGTGGTGAGTGCCTCAGCAAAACCGTAATCGATGTCGGCGCGAAGCGTCTGGAGGGGCAAACGCCCCTCACGGTACCATTCCTCACGGGCGATTTCTGCCCCTGCAAGTCGTCCCGAACAGGCAATCTTGATACCCTTGGCGCCCATCTTCAGCGCCCGGGCGATGGCCTGCTTCATCGCCCGCCGATACGACACCCGGCGCTCAATCTGGGCGGCGATGTTCTCCGCCACAAGCTGGGCATCGATTTCGGGAACGGGTACCTCTTCTACCGAAATCTGGATGTTCTGATTTCCCGTGAGGTTCTGGAGCTCCTGGCGGAGCTTCTCCACCTCACTCCCCTTGCGTCCGATGACGATTCCCGGTCGCGCGGTTTTGATAATGACCTTGATCTGATTCGCCAGGCGTTCTATCTCGACCCTGGAAATGCCGGAGCGATAGAACCGCTCCTTGATGTAGCGACGAATCTTCAGGTCCTCAAGGAGGTAATTGGTGTACTTCTCCTTCTCCGCATACCATCGTGACTGCCAGGTGGTCACAATGCCCAAACGGAGTCCGATAGGATTGACTTTTTGGCCCAATTACTTTCCCTCCTCCGCCTCAGAGACCACAATGGTGATGTGAGAGGTTCGTTTCCGAATCAAATAGGCACGCCCGAAAGCCCGGGGATGAACTCTCTTCCAGGTAGGACCCTGGTCGACATAGGCCCGGGAAACGACGAGCTTGTCAACGTCCATGTTCCAGTTGTTCTCCGCGTTGGCAATGGCCGACTGCAGAACCTTGTATACCAGGCGAGCGGCCTTTTTAGGAATAAACCGCAAAAGGACCAGGGCCTCCTGAGCCTTCTTCCCCCTGATGAGGTTCACAACCTGCCTGGCCTTCCGGGGAGAAATACGGACGTATTTTGCCGTTGCCCTTGCTTCCATCGGCTTTCACCCCTTACTTCAGCGCTGTTGAGCGCTCTGTGGGAGCACCATGGCCCTTAAAGGTCCGGGTTGGAGCAAACTCCCCCAGACGGTGCCCCACCATCTGCTCGGTGATGTAGACGGGAATGTGCCTTCTCCCGTTGTACACCGCGATGGTGTGTCCAACCATCTCAGGGATGATCACACATGCCCGAGCCCAGGTTTTGATGACCCTTTTCTCGCCCCGCTTATTCAGTTCCTCGATCTTTTTTCGGAGTTTCGGGTCGACATATGGACCCTTCTTCGATGACCTGCCCAAAGGACACAGCCTCCCTCCGCTACTTTCTCCTCTTGATAATCCACTTGTCGGTTTGCTTGTTCCGCCGGGTCTTGTAACCTTTCGTGAGCAGACCCCACGGGCTCACAGGGTGCCGGCCACCATGTGCCCGTCCCTCACCACCACCATGGGGATGGTCGATGGGGTTCATGGCCACTCCACGAACGGTGGGCCGGATACCAAGCCACCGGCTTCTCCCTGCCTTCCCGATGGTGATGTTCTCGTGGTCCACATTACCGACCTGCCCGATGGTGGCCATGCAGTCAAGGTGAATGAGACGGATTTCTCCCGATGGCAAACGAACGTGGGCGTAGTTCCCCTCTTTGGCGAGGAGCTGGGCATAACTCCCGGCAGAACGGACGAGTTGCCCTCCCTTGCCCTTGCGAAGTTCGATGTTGTGAATGAGCGTCCCCACCGGAATATTCCGGAGCGGTAGGGCATTCCCCGGGCGAATATCGGCATCGGGGCCACTCATGAGCACGTCCCCCACCGAGACCCCCAGGGGTGCGATGATGTACCTCTTCTCCCCATCGGCGTACTTCAAAAGCGCGATACGGGCCGAACGGTTGGGGTCATACTCAATGCTCTCCACCACCGCAGGGATACCCCACTTATCCCGCTTGAAATCAATAATCCGGTACTTCCTCTTGTGTCCTCCACCCCGGTGGCGGACCGCAATACGCCCCTGGTTGTCCCTTCCCGCTTTGCTCTTAAGAGGCTCAAGGAGGGACCGTTCGGGTTCCTTCTTGGTGATTTCCTCAAAAGTGTACCCCGTCATGTGACGACGACTCGGGGTCACCGGTTTGTATTCCTTGATCGCCATGTGCCTCAACCTCTCCCCTTCTATCAGGTGATGTCAAAGGCTTTGATACGTTCACCGGGCTTGACAAAAACGATAGCCTTTTTCCAAGAAGACGTCCGACCCTCGAATCTCCCCAATCGTTTCCTCTTGCCCTTCACATTGACGGTGTTCACCTTGAGCACCGTAACGCCAAACATCTCTTCCACGGCCTTTTTAATCTCGGGCTTGGTCGCTCTTGGGTCCACCCGAAAAACGTACTTGTTTTCCTCCTGAAGCCGGACCGACTTCTCCGTCACAATGGGATGGATGATGATACTCCGCCTATCCTCCATATCCCCACACCTCCAGGAGAGAGAGAAAAGCCTCCTTCTCCATAACCACCCAGTCAGCGTTCAGGATGAAGTACGTTGTGATCTCATGCACCGGTTTCACAGTCACGTCGGGGATATTGGCAAACACCCGCAACACACTGGCATCTGCTGACTGGAGAATGATAAGCACTTTTCCACGAGTTTGCAAGGCCTCAAGGAAACGAACACCCTCTTTGGTCTTGGGAACGGGAAAGGCGATTTTCTCAACGAGAATCAGCGAGGACGTGCGAATTTTCTCCCGCAGCGCCAGAAACAAAGCCTTGCGCCGCTCTTTTTTGGAAAGCGTATGGTAGTACGAACGGGGTCTTGGGCCGAAAACGATCCCGCCATGACGCCAGATTGGTGACCGAATGCTCCCATGTCTTGCCCTTCCGGTACCCTTCTGAGGCCAGGGTTTTCGTCCACCACCTCGAACCTCTCCACGGGTCTTGGTTTTGGCCGTTCCTAACCTCTGGTTGTCAAGAAAGGCCTTTACCGCAAGGTAGAGCAAGTGGGTGTTCTCCTCCGCACCCTCCAGCCATTCGTCGTCCACGGACACCGTTTCCACAACCTGTCCTGTCCGGTCTTTTACCGCAAGTTCCATATATCTTCCGCCCCCTATGACGCTCGTTTGAACACCAAAACTCTGCTTCCCGCCGGCCCCGGGACAGCACCACGAACGAGCAAGAGGTTCCTTTCGGGGTACACCCCGACAACCTCAAGGTTTCGCACCGTCACCGTCTCGTTCCCCATTCGTCCCGGAAGACCCTTGCCTTTGAAAACCTTTTCAGGGTCTGTTGCGCCAATGGACCCGGGTTCCCGGTAGAACATTGAGCCATGGGACGCCGGACCACCACCGTATCCGAACCTCCGGACAACTCCCTGAAACCCTTTGCCTTTCGAAACCCCCCGAACGTCTACCTTGTCTCCAACCCTGAAGCCATCAACCTTCAGAACCTGTCCGACCTCGTACCTCTCGTGGTCCTTGAAGTGGAACTCCGCCAGGAAACGGAGGGGTGGAACCTGGGCCTTCCTGAAATGGCCCAGAAGAGGCTTGTTGAGCTTCTTCTCCTTCACTTCCCTGTACCCAAGCTGCAGCGCTTGATACCCGTCCCGATTCACGTCCTTCTTCTGGACCACATAACACGGACCGCACTGAAGGACCGTTATAGGGACGACAAGACCATCGGGGGTGAAAATTCTGGTCATGCCGATTTTTTCGCCAATAAGACCATACTCAACTATAGCCTTCATATCCTTCTCCTCCGGAATGCCCCTCAAAGCTTGATTTCTATGTCAACACCTGCAGGCAGATCAAGGTGCATAAGGGCGTCCACCGTTTTGGGATTGGGATCGATGATGTCGATGAGCCTTTTGTGGATCCGCATCTCAAACTGTTCCCGGGACTTTTTGTCAATATGAGGAGAGCGAAGCACCGTATACTTTGTGATTTCCGTAGGCAACGGAACAGGACCGGCCACAACAGCTCCGGTCCGCTCCACCGCCTGAACGATTTTCATCGCCGACTGATCCAGGAGTTTGTGGTCATACGCCTTAAGCTTAATCCGTATTTTCTGAGCCACGTCACACGCCTCCCCAGGGCCTACTCAAGGATTTCCGTAACCACTCCGGCACCAACCGTTCTTCCTCCCTCACGGATGGCGAAGCGCAAGCCCTTCTCCATGGCTACAGGATAGATGAGCTTCACCTCGAGGTTGGCGTTGTCTCCGGGCATGACCATCTCCACTCCCTGAGGGAGCTTGATCTCTCCAGTGACGTCGGTAGTCCGGAAGTAGAACTGGGGACGGTAGCCACTGAAGAAGGGGGTGTGTCGGCCACCTTCTTCTTTGGTGAGGACGTAGACCTCGGCCTTGAAGTGGGTGTGGGGGGTGATGGTTCCGGGAGCTGCCAGGACCTGGCCCCGCTCCACCTCTTTCTTCTCAATACCCCGCAAGAGCACGCCAATGTTGTCCCCGGCCCGGGCCTCATCGAGGACCTTGCGGAACATCTCAATGCCCGTGACCACGGTCTTCTTGATCTCATGGGAGAGCCCCACGATCTCTACAGGATCCCCGAGTTTCAGCGTCCCCCGCTCCACTCTCCCGGTGACCACGGTGCCTCTCCCGGTGATGGAGAAGACGTCCTCAATGGGCATGAGGAAGGGCTTGTCGAGTTCCCGGACTGGGAGGGGGAAGTAGTTGTCCATGGCATCGAGGAGGTTCCAGATCCCTCCGCACCACTGGCACTCCCGCTTCCCGCAGCCGCACTCTAAGGCTTTCAGGGCACTGCCGGTGATGACGGGAACCTCGTCTCCGGGGAACTCGTAGCGGTTGAGGAGGTCCCGGACTTCCATCTCCACGAGCTCTAAGAGCTCCGGGTCATCGACCATGTCGACTTTATTGAGGAAGACGATGATGTAGGGGACGCCAACCTGACGGGAGAGGAGAATGTGCTCCCGGGTCTGGGGCATGGGACCATCGGCGGCGGAGACCACAAGGACTGCTCCATCCATCTGGGCCGCACCGGTGATCATGTTCTTCACGTAGTCGGCATGCCCGGGGCAGTCGATGTGGGCGTAGTGGCGTTTCTCCGTCTCGTACTCCACGTGGGCAATGGCGATGGTGATCCCCCGCTCCCGCTCTTCGGGGGCTTTGTCAATCTGTTCAAAGGGGGTGTACTTGGCAAGGCCGTGCTTGGAGAGGACCAGGGTGATGGCAGCGGTGAGGGTGGTCTTCCCGTGGTCCACGTGTCCAATGGTACCGACGTTAATATGGGGCTTTTTCCTTTCGAACTTCTGCTTGGCCATAGGGTATCCTCCTTGTAGTAATCTCTCTAAAAAAGAAAAGTGGAGCCTACGACCGGGATCGAACCGGTGACCTCACCCTTACCAAGGGTGCGCTCTACCACTGAGCTACGCAGGCTTCTATTCTGGTGGGGAGGGTAGGATTCGAACCTACGTAGGCTATTCAGCCGACGGATCTACAGTCCGCTCCTTTTGGCCACTCAGGCACCTCCCCACACACTGGAGCCGGTGATCCGACTCGAACGGACGACCTGCTGATTACAAGTCAGCTGCTCTACCAGCTGAGCTACACCGGCAAGAACGCCCTTTGCGCGAGCATAAATATACCCAAAGGACAAGGCAGTGTCAAGGGTTTTTTGGAATAAAGAATTCGGCCCATCAGCGAACGCTCCGAACTTTAACGACGAGCTCCACCTCAACCGGTGCCCCAAGCGGAAGTCCCTGCACTCCCACGGCAGAACGGGCGTGCTTCCCCCTCTGGCCAAAGAGCGCCAGGAGGAGGTCTGAAGCACCGTTGAGGACCCTGGGCTGCTCGGTGAACCCCTCACCCGAAGCCACGAATCCGGTGAGCTTTACAACCTGCTCTATTTCCTCCAAGGTTCCCACGATATCCTCCACCACGCTCAGGCAGTTGAGGACACAGAGCTTCGCCGCCTCATACCCCTCCGCAACTGTGAGTTCCTCCCCAAGCCTTCCCCGGTAACGGAGTTCTCCCTGCCAGAAAGGGAGCTGTCCTGAAGTCCATACGAATTCCCCCACAAGAAGGCCAGGAGCATACGCCCCCACGGGCCTTGGTGGAGGGGGCAAGATGTACCCAAGCTCAGCAAGCCGCTCTCGAATGCTCATTTCCACTTCTCCTTTCCTTTCTCCCTGCTCCCCTATATAATAATCTCCAAAAAATCACCAGGAAAGGACCATGATGCAAGAAGAGCACCTCAAAACCCTTGCCCCAATATACGGAATCGCCACAGAGTACCGGAACATTCGGGGGGAGAGGATTCAAGTCCCCCAAAAGACCCTTGTGGCGCTTCTACGGGCAATAGGGGTTGAGGACTTCTCTCCAGAAGGACTGCGCGAGGCTGCTGCTTTAGCGAGAGCAAAAAAGAGCGCTCTTGATTTTGCGGTTTGCGTTCTGAGGAAGAGAACAGAAAAACTTCGGGTACCTCTTCCATCTGTCGGTGGGGAGGCACGCATCAGCAACGAGCAGGGAGAAGTGGTGTTCCGCTCACGCGTTACCTCCCCTGTTCTCTCTGTACTCCTCCCCCCGGAATGCCCATGGGGGTACTACAACCTCACCATCGCTTCTTCGAACGGAGAATTCTCGTCGCTGCTCATCTTCTCTCCCGTAAAGGCCTACCTTCCTCCTGAGAGAGTCTGGGGCATTCACGGAGCACTCTTTGCCCTGGCTACAGGGAGGAACCAGGGCATTGGGGATCTCAGGGATTTACGGGACCTTCAGGATCTTGTGGTACATTCTGGAGGACGCTTCCTGGGTCTTCTTCCTCTCCACCTTGTGCCCAAGGATGGTCCCCAGGGAATCAGTCCCTATTCTGCCTCCTCGCGGCGACTCTTTGACCCCATTTACCTCCCCCTTGATGAGGTCCTCTCGCTCTTTCCGGGGTTCTCCCTTCCCCTTCCTCCGGATCCCAACCCCTCGGGAAACCTCATCGACTACGAACTGGTCTGGCGGGAAAAAGACCGCTTCCTCCGGAAGGTTTTCCGGCACTTTTTTGAGAAGCGAACGGAAACCTTTGCCGCCCTCTGGGGAGAATTCCAGAGTTTCTTGGATCGCGAAAAAGACCGGGTGATCTGGGCATCGCTGTACCAGGCTATTGCCTCTGAAGCAGGGCTGGACTGGCGGAAGTGGTCCGCTCCCTTTCGGGAAAGGAACGAGAAAGCTCTAAGGGAATTTTTCCAGGCTCACGAGCAGGACGTCCTCTATTTTGCTTTCCTTGAATGGCTCATGGACCGCTTCCTGGAGCGCATCACAGAAAAACACCGTATCCTCTGTTTCGACATCCCGGTGGGTTGTGCACCATCAGGGATTGAGAGCTGGCTCTGCCAGGAAAGACTGGTCTTCCATTTCACCGTAGGAGCACCTCCTGACGACTTTTCTCCCGAGGGACAGAACTGGGGATTCCACCCCTTCTCCCCCTGGAAGATTCGAGAAAACCATTATGCCGACTTCATTGCTCTTCTCCGGGACAATATGCGCTTTGCCCGTTTTGTGCGCCTTGACCACATCATGGGGCTTAAGAGGCTTTTCTGGATTCCCGAAGATGGCAAACCTTCTGAGGGAACATACGTTCAGTATCCCTTCCGAGAGCTTCTCGCCATCCTTACCCTGGAAAGCGTGAAGAACGAGGTTGTGCTCATCGGTGAAGACCTGGGAACTGTCCCGCGTTTTTTGCGCAGTGCCCTGAGAAGGTCCTCCATCCTCTCAAGCCGGGTGTTCTACTTTGAGCGGGAAGGTTCGTCACCACGCCACCCCCGGGAGTACCCCAGGGAGAGTTACGCCACCCTAAACACCCACGACATGCCACCTCTTCTGGCATTCCTCGAGGGAAAAGACATCCTTCTCCGGAAGGACCTGGGGATCTTCACGCCCGAGGAGGCTACCGTGCTCCTTGAGGATCGGAAACGCTTCCTGGAGGAATGCCTGAAAACACTCCGGGAGTGGGGTTTTCTCCAGGAAGACAATCCCGCACCACAGGCGTTGCTTTTTGCCCTTCTTCGGTTTCTCGCCGCAACGCCCTCCCGGGTTGTCTCGGTAAGCCTCGACGACCTTCTTGAGAGCACCACCCAGGTGAACCTCCCGGGGACCGTTGAGGAGTACCCGAACTGGAGATGTCGGCTCCCCATGCGCTGGGAAAGGCTCAGAGACCAACTGACCCACCTCGCCACCATCTTTTCTGAGGGAGGAAAGGCGGAGTATGTCCAGAATCTATGACGTTATCGTTGTTGGCGGAGGACACGCCGGATGTGAAGCGGCCTGTGCTGCGGCAAAAATGGGACTCAGGACACTCCTTATCACCATGTCCATCCACCACATTGCCCTTATGCCCTGCAACCCTGCCATCGGTGGCCCGGGGAAGGGCCATGTGGTTCGTGAAGTTGACGCCTTGGGGGGACTCATGGCCAGGGTCACAGATGAGTGCACCATCCATATCAAGCGGGTCAACACTGGCAAGGGACCCGCGGTCCAGACGCTTCGGGCCCAGACGAAGCGGGACCTCTACAGTCTCACCATGCGACGGTACCTCGAAGCGCTGCCAAACCTTTTTCTCTTTGAGGGAGAGGTTGAGGACATCCTCCTTGAAAGAAACGGTTCGGTGAAGGGAGTTCGGGTCAAGCACGGAACGGATTTTCTCGCCAAAGCGGTTGTAATCTGTGCTGGAACGTTTCTCAACGGCGTCATCCGTATCGGAGAGCTCTCGTACCCTGCAGGTCGCCGGGGGGAGTTCCCTGCCCAGGCCCTCAGCCAGGCACTGAGGAGACTCGGACTGCAACTCGGGAGACTGAACACCTGTACCCCCCCACGGCTTGACCGAAGGACAGTAGATTTCTCCAGAATGGAGGAACAAAAAAGCGACGAGGAACCACTCTGCTTTTCCTACGACAGTGTTCCCCGTGTCTACGAAGGACAGTCGGTGTTCATCACCCGAACGACGAAAGTGACTTGCGACATCATCAGGGCCAATTTCCACCGTTCACCCCTCCTCTACGCGGTTTCGGAGAGTTCTCCCGTCCGTGAGTGCCCCTCCATCGAAGACAAGGTCTACCGGTTCCCCGAACGAGACCAGCACCTCATCTTCATCGAACCCGAAGGAGAGGACACCAACGAGGTCTACGCCCAGGGGATTTTCACCTCCCTTCCCGAAGACGTCCAGTGGATGGTCGTCCGGTCCATCCCTGGCCTTGAAAATGCCCACATCGTTCGCCCAGGATACGGGATTGAGTACGACTATGTTCTCCCCACGCAGCTCCATCCTTCACTTGAGTGCAAGCATGTCCCCGGGCTTTTCTTAGCCGGGCAAATCAATGGAACCTCAGGTTACGAGGAAGCCGCAGGCCAGGGAATCCTTGCAGGAATCAATGCGGGAAGATACGTCCAAGGTAAACCTCCGCTCATTCTCCGGCGGGACGAGAGCTACATCGGAGTCATGGTGGACGACCTGGTGACAAAGGGGGTCACGGAACCTTACAGGTTGCGTACGGGCAAGGTTGAATATCGCCTTTTCATCCGCCACGACAACGCCCACTACCGGCTTTCCCAGTATGCCTACGAGGTGGGGACCATTTCGTGGGAACGATACGCCAGGATTCTCGAAGAACAACGACAGATTGAAGAAGAAATAGAGCGGCTCAACCATTTGACCATTGCCCCAACACCAGAACTCAACGCCCTCCTTGAGAAGAAAGGCATGCCCCCTCTCCGAGAACCGGTAAGGGCCACCAACCTTCTTGCCCGGCCCTCGATTACCTACGGAGATCTCGCGCCCTTTGACCCCTCAAGACCTTCTTTATCTCCCCGAATCATCGAAGAGGTCGAAATCGAGATCAAGTATAAAGGATACATGGAGCGTCAGAGGCGGCAGATCGAAGAGTTCCGGAAACTCGAAAGTAAAACCATCCCACCCGGATTTGACTTCTCCAGGGTCAGGGGCCTCTCGCGGGAAGCCCAGGAACGCCTTGCAGAGGTTCGTCCTGGAACCTTAGGGCAGGCTGCCCGGGTTCCAGGAGTAACCCCATCGGACATCATGGTGCTTCTTGCCCATCTCTCCCAGGAACGATAGGTCAATAGAGCTCAAGGTACCTCTCGATTTCCCAGGGGTGAACCACTCGCTGGAACTCTTCCCATTCCTGGCGCTTGGCTTTAAGGAAGTAGTCGAGGATGTGAGGCGTCAGGGCACTCTTGACAACCTCGTCACGTTCCAGCGCACAGAGAGCCTCTCCGAGATTTCTCGGCAAATGACGGATGCCCCATTCCTCCCGCTCTTCAGGGGTGAGGTCGTAGAGATTGACGTTATTGCAGGGACGGCCGGGATCAAGCCCCCGTTCAACACCATCAATTCCGGCTTTCAGGATGACGGCGAAGGCAAGGTAAGGATTACAGGAGGGGTCAGGACTGCGGAACTCAGCCCGTGTTCCTTTCCCCCGCTGAGGCGGAACCCGAACCAGGGGGCTCCGGTTTTTCTCGGCCCAGGCAATGTACACGGGGGCTTCATATCCTGGAACGAGACGCTTGTAGGAATTCACCAGGGGATTGGTGATGGCGGTGATGGCAGGAGCATGTTCGAGAAGACCTGCGATGAAGCCCTTGGCAACACGACTCAGGCCGTCAGGACTATGGGGGTCGTAGAAGAGGTTCTCTTCACCCCGGAAGAGCGAAAGATGCGTGTGCATTCCTGACCCGGGAACACCGTAGAGGGGTTTGGGCATGAAGGTTGCGATGTATCCCTTCCGAAGGGCGAGGGTCTTCACCGCAAGCTTCAGGGTGATAAGGTTATCGGCGATTTTCAAGGCATCACCGTATTCAAAGTCGATCTCATGCTGCGACGGTGCCACCTCATGGTGCGAGGCTTCAATCTGGAAACCGAGCTCTTCAAGAGCAATGACCATATCCCGCCTGAGGCTTTCCTCAAGGTCAAGGGGTAAAAGGTCGAAATAGCTCCCGTGGTCGCTTACCACCACCCGTCCCCCTTCGTGCTTCAGGATGAAGAATTCCGCCTCCGTCCCAACTTTCAGTTCATATCCCTTTTTCCGTGCTTCCTCGAGGACCCGCTTGAGGTTGGTTCGAGGACAGCCTTCAAAAGGACTGCCGTCGGGTCGGCGAACATCGCAGATCACCCTGGCAACCCGTTCCCCCTCCCAGGGGCAGACGATGAATGTATCAAGATCAGGAACGAGCTTCATATCCGATTCCTCAATCCGGACAAACCCCTGAATGGAGGAACCATCGAAATTTACCCCTTCTTCCAAAGCCGCTGGGAGCTTCTTCGCCGGAATTTCGACATTCTTAGGAATACCCAGAACATCCACAAACTGCAGACGGACAAAGCGGATGCCCGCTTGCTCGACCTCCTTGAGGACTTCCTGAACTTCCCGCATCGTTCATCGCCTCTTTTCTCCCACAAGCTCTCTGAAACTCCTCTCCCACTCTTTCTTAAGCCTTGCGATTTCTTCTTTCTCTTTCTCCACATACGCCCTTCCTTCGGCGCACATTCTCAGAACTTCCCCGGGTGCGGTGCTCCCAAAAGTTGACTTCCGGGCTACAGAGTTCTCCTCCAAAACCACCATCTGTACCCCTTCGTCGAAAAGATGCGCCCATTCTCCGAAGTCCTCGGGCACAAGGTCCCTGAGCGTTCTGCCCTCTCCAATGAGTTTCCGCACCACCCTCCCCACAAGTTCATGCGCCTTCCGGAAAGGCAATCCCCTGGTGACGAGGTACTCACAGAGGTCTGTGGCCGTTAAGAATCCCTCTTCAAGGGCTTTTCGCATACGCTCGGGCTGGGGAAAAACATGGTCCACGAGCCGTGCGGCGATGGCCACCACTCTTAGTCCCTCGTTCATCGCCCGGAAGAGAGGACGCTTATCCTGCTGGAGGTCGCGGTTGTAGCTTAAAGGCAAACCCTTCAGGGTCACCGCAAGGCTCACCCAAGAGGAGAGGATTTCCCCGGCTTTCCCCCGGATGAGCTCAGCAACGTCAGGGTTCTTCTTTTGGGGCATGATGCTAGAACCGGTGGTGAAAGCATCGTCAATCGTGAGGAAAGAGAAGAAGGGCGTGCTCCAGAGGACCACTTCCTCGCCAAAACGCGAAAGGTGCAGCGCGAGAACGGCGAGGGCGTGGAGCACATCGAGAACGAAGTCCCGGTCAGAGACGGCGTCCATGGCATGGTCCTGAACCCGCGGGAAAGCAAGGAGCTTGGCCACGAAAAAGCGATCGAGGGGGAGCGACGTTCCACAGAGAGCAGCCGAACCCAGGGGGGAAACATTGACCCGGCGCAGGGCATCTCTCAGGCGCTCGATATCCCTCTGGAGCATGAAAAAGTAGGCCAGAAGGTGGTACGAGAAGAGCACAGGCTGTGCAGGCTGCATATGGGTAAAACCAGGCATCACGATATCCCGGTATTCCTCTGCTCTGCGGAGAAGGGCGCTCTCAAGGGCGAGAACCCCCTCTATGCATTCTGCAACCTTTTCCCGAAGATACAGCCGCTCGTCGAGAACCACCTGATCGTTCCGGCTTCTCCCGGTGTGGAGTTTTCCAGCGACTTCTCCAACTCGCTCCCTGAGCGCAATCTCCACGAGGCTGTGCACATCCTCAAAGGGTGAGGGATCGATCCGCCCGTCCTCAAGGTCACGGTAGACCTCTCGAAGGCCAAAGACGAGGCGATCCTTCTCGTCCTCGCTCAAGAGCCCCGCTCTGGCAAGACCAAGGCAGTGGGCAATGCTCCCCCAGATGTCATAAGGGTACAGGAGATAGTCGTCGCCAATAGAGGTCGAAAAGGAGAAGACCTCGGCATCGAGGTCTTTCTCCATCCGACTTCCCCACAGTTTCATGTCACTCACCCTGCTTCTTGCGACAGCGCCTCAGGACCACCGCCTGCGTCCGGGAAGGAAGGCCCCAGATGGTGATGAATCCCTCGCTGGCTCTGTGGTCGAAGAGGTCTCCCTTGTCGTAGGTGGCAAGGGCAAAGTCATAGAGGGAGTACTCGGATTTCCGTCCCACAACACGCATACTCCCCTTGTAGAGCTTGATTCGAACCGTTCCGGTAATCCTTCGGGCAAGATTCCGCATGAAGGCATCAAGGGCTTCTCGAAGCGGTGAATACCAGAGGCCCTCGTAGACGAGCTGGGCGTACCGCTCCTCAAGGTACGGCTTAAAGTGCGTGACCTCCCTCGGGAGGATGAGCTGCTCCAGATCGCGATAGGCCTCAAGAAGCATAAGGGCTGCCGGACACTCGTACACCTCGCGGGATTTAATCCCCACAAGGCGGTTCTCAACATGGTCAATTCTCCCAAAACCGTGCTCTCCCCCAAGGCGATTGAGTTCCTCCACAAGGTTAACGAGAGAGTAGTACTGCCCCTTAAGGAGCCTGGGTACACCCTCCTCAAAACCAATCTCAATGTACGCTGGTTCATCAGGAGCCTCCAGGGGATTCCTGGTCCAGGCAAAGACGTCTTCGGGAGGTTCAACCCAGGGATCCTCAAGCACTCCACATTCAATGCTCCGTCCCCAGATATTCTGGTCGATGCTGTACGGCCGCTCAAGCGTGACGGGTACAGGAATTCCATGAGCACTGGCGTACTCTATTTCTTCCTCCCGGGTCCACCCCCATACTCGCGCCGGAGCAATCACCTTGAGGTCAGGATTGAGTGACGCCACAGCAACCTCAATCCTCACCTGGTCATTGCCCTTCCCGGTACAGCCATGGGCCACCATAGTCGCGCCCTTCTCTTCAGCCACCTTCACCAGGTACTTGGCGATGAGAGGTCGGGAAAGCGCCGTGGAAAGGGGGTATCGCTTTTCGTAGACTGCCCCCGCCCAGAGCGCCGGAAGGACATATTCATTCAGGAACTCCTCCTTGACGTCAAAAACCAGGGCTTCTTTCGCACCGATGCTTAAGGCTTTTTTCTGAATTTCGGCGACGTCTTTCCCCTGTCCAAGGTCGAGCGTCACCGCGTAAACCTCCGCTTGGAATTCCTCCTGGAGCCAGCGTATGGCCACCGAGGTATCAAGCCCCCCCGAGTATGCCAGAACGACCTTTTTGGTTGCGCCCATCGTCCAAAACCCCCTTTTCAAAGACCTTCAAGAACCTCTCGCAGGACATTCACGCCGAGGCGAATTTCCTCCTCACCGATGACGAGTGGGGGCAAAAAGCGAAGCGTGTCCTCGTTACACGCGTTCACAAGGACTCTTCGCTCGAACATCCGGTACGCCACCTCCTTTGCCCTCCCTGGAATCTCAAGCCCCCACATAAGGCCCATTCCCCGGACTTCCCGAACCTTTTCCGGGAAGTCACGGCGAAGGGATTCCAGTTCCTGCCCGAAAAGCACACCCTTTTGCCGCACAGACTCAAGAAAAGCCTCACTGGCAATGGTGTCCACCACAACACAGGCGCTCCGGGCAGCAACGGGATTCCCCCCAAAGGTGCTCCCGTGGTCCCCTTTCCTGGTCACTGCAGCCACCTTCTCGCTCACGAGTACTGCCCCGATAGGGAGACCTCCTCCCAGCCCCTTGGCCAGGGTCACAATGTCCGGGGTCACCCCAAAGCGCTGAAAGGCAAAAAGGGACCCCAGCCTTCCCAGGCCACATTGTACCTCATCGAAAATAAGGAGCACATCCTGTTCGTCACAGATACTCCGGAGGGCAGCAAGAAACTGTGGACTGCAGGGGTACACTCCTCCTTCCCCCTGGACTGGCTCAACAATGATGGCGCAGACCTCTTCCCTGAGGAGTCGCCGGACACTCTCGATGTCGTTGAGATCCGCAAAAAAAATCCCCGACGGGAAAGGGTCAAGGTCCTGGTGGAACTTCTCCTGCCCCGTCAGCCCCAGGGTGAGCAACGTCCTTCCGTGGAAGGACCGGCGGAAAGCGATATAGGCATACCGGTTACCGTGTTTTCTCTTTCCATAGAAACGGGCCGTCTTGAGGGCCACCTCGTTCGCTTCGGCACCGCTGTTGACGAAGAAAACCCTTGCCAGACCGGAGTAGCGGACAAGACGTTCGGCGAGCTCCACCTGGGGGACGTTGTAGTAGAGATTGGAAGTATGGATCACCCGTTCTACTTCGTCGTGAATGGCTTCCTTAAGAGGTCGGTAATCATATCCCAGGAGGTTGACCGAAATGCCCCCGACAAGGTCAAGGTACGCATGTCCCTCGAGGTCGAAAAGGTAGGACCCCCTCCCTCCGGTGAAAACCACCGGCATTCTCTGGTACGTCCCTAGGAAATACCGCGCTTCCTTCTCAATAACCTCAAGCGACGTCACCATCTTCAGATCCCTCCAGGACAATCCTTGTACCGGAAAGCCTTCCTCCCCTGCAGAGCTCGGGAAGGTGCACAACCTCGCTTCCTTCGCTGATGAACACCTCACGGACGCGCCCTCTGAGGATGCGCAGCAGAGCCTGGAGTTTGGGAACCATTCCCCCGTGTATTCTTCCCTCGGCAACGAGGCGTTCCATCTCCACCAGAGTCAGGGTTGCAATCAGGGAATCTCGATCTTCGGGATCCCGCAGTACCCCGGGAACGTCGGAGAAGAACACCAGGTACTCCGCCTGCAGCGAGCGGGCAATGTGTGCAGCAACCCAGTCGGCGTTGACGTTCAGTGCCTGCCATTCTGAGTCCCCACAGACCGGGGAAACGACAGGAACAAATCCATGCGCCCAGAGAGCATGGAGAATGCGCGGGTCGACCTGCACAACGTCTCCCACCCGTCCAAGGTCGATTGCCTGACCGTTTTTCTCCACCACATACCGCTCGCCCCTTAAGAAAAAGGCGTCCCGTCCACTGATCCCGCAGGCTGGAATTCCAAGGCGCAAAAAGGCGCTGACCAGCATCTTGTTGAGGAGGCCGCTTAAGACCATCTCAATGACATCCATTTCCTCTTTCGGAGTGACCCGAAGCCCATCAACAAACTGTGGCACTTTCCCCATCTTTTGCAGGACTTCGGAAAGCTGCGGCCCTCCTCCATGGACCACCACCACCTGAGCACCCTCTGCAAGGAGCTCCCACACTGCCCGAGGGAGCAGCTCTTCATTTGGCGTCAGGAGTTTTCCACTGACCTTCACCACGAACTTCATGAGAATTCCTCCCTGCTTTAGCTATAGCGGCTATTGATACGCACGTAATCGAGGGAGAGGTCACAGGTCCAAACGGTAAAGGAGGCTTCTCCAAGGCCCAGGTGCACATCGATGGCGATCTCTTTCTGACCCATGACCTTCTTGAGTTCTTCCCTCGACGCCTCTTCCGCCCGCATTCCCCAGCGCACACAAGGGACACCGTTGAGGAAAACGTGAATTCGCGAAAGGTCCAGAGGAACACCGCTCCGCCCCAGGGCAGCCATGATGCGTCCCCAGTTCGGATCCTCGCCAAAAAGCGCGGTTTTTACGAGGGGCGATTCTGCAATGGTGAAGGCGCAGCGCTTCGCCTCTTCTTCGCTTTGAGCCCCCCACACGCTGACCGTCACGAACTTGGTCGCCCCTTCCCCATCCCGGGCAAGGTCCTTCGCGAGTTCCTCGCACACGAAAAAGAGCGCCTCACGAAAAAGGGAAAGGCCTGAGGCGTCCTCAAGGAGTGCTCCGCTCTTCCCATTGGCCAAAAGCAAGACCATGTCATTGGTGCTCGTGTCCCCGTCCACAGTCACCCGATGGAAACTCCTGTCCACCGCCTCATGGAGCAATCTCTCGAGATCCTCACGGGAAAGTGCGGCATCGGTGATGAGGAAAGCCAGCATGGTCGCAAGGTTTGGCCGAATCATCCCGGCCCCCTTCGCAATGCCCGCAAGGTGAACCGTCCGTCCACCGGCGGAGAACGCAACAGCCCGTTCTTTGGGAAAGGTGTCCGTAGTCATGATGGCCTTAGCAGTTTCCCGACTTGACTTCTTCTCCGGGAGAATCGCTGCAAGGCGCCGCAATCCCTCGTCGATCTTCTCAAGAGGGAGGAACTCTCCGATGACCCCGGTGGAGGCCACGGCAACAAGATCAGCGCTTGGGATACCAAAGTACTGAGCCGCCTTTTCTGCCACCCACTCGGCGTCTTCCTCCCCTTTTTTGCCGGTGCACGCATTGGCCACACCACTATTCACAACCACAAGCTGGAGGTGACCCCCTCTCTCCAGGTGTCGTTTCGTGACAAGAACCGGTGCTGCCTTCACCTCGTTCCTTGTGAACATCCCCGCCGCAACAGCCGGGATCTCTGAAAGGATTACCGCAAGGTCATTCTTCTCCTTCTTGATACCGCAGTGGATGCCGAAAGACGAAAATCCCAGAACAGTATCCAGTCCTTCCTCAAGGACGGAAAAACGCTCCCGCATGCTCTCAAACCTCCTCATGGGTAGAGGACTCCTCCAGGAAGACCCACTCGCTCATCGATGCCGAACATGACGTTGAGATTTTGCACCGCCTGACCCGAAGCCCCCTTGGTGAGGTTGTCAATGGCCGAAACGATGACAACGTTTCGCGCTCCAACTTTCCTTAGACCCAGGTCGATGAAGTTCGAGCCCACCACCCACTTGAGCTCAGGGAAACGACCCTGGGGAAAGACCCTCACCCAGGGTTCCTTCGAGAAAGCCTGTTCCCAGAGGATCAAAAGGTCCTCCTCGGACACTTCCCTTGCCAGGGTGATGTACATCGTACTCAGAATGCCCCTCTTTACAGGGAGGAGATGGGGAACGAAGTACACCTCGCTTTCCTTCCCCCCAAGAACCGAGAGCTGTTCCGCAATCTCGGGGCCGTGCCGGTGCGTCCCGATGTTGTAGGCCCGGAGATTCTCGTCAACCTCGCAGAAGTGCAGGTCCTCACTGGCCTTCTTTCCAGCTCCGGAGACACCAGACTTACTGTCCACGACAATCGGAGGCACGATGAGCCCTTCCCGGAGCAGGGGGAAAAGGGGGATAATGACTGAGGTGGGATAACACCCTGGATTCGCAACAAGACGTGCCGTACGGATGCGCTCACGGTAGACCTCAGGGAGGCCGTATACAGCTTCCCCGAGAAGATAGGGGGCTTTGTGGGGAATACCGTACCACTGCTCGTAGGTTTCCTTGCACCGGAACCGGAAATCCGCACTCAGGTCAACGACCCGGGTAGCCTCAAGGAGCTTCGGAATGTACTCCATAGCTACCCCGTGGGGAAGGGCCGTGAAGACCACATCGACTTCTCGGGCGCGATCGAAAACCTCCCGACCCGAAATCACAAGAGTTACCCGTTTCCGCCACGCCGGACAGTACTCTTCAAGTGACGCCCCCGAAAAACGCTCACTGTGGACCCAGGAAATCTCCACCTCAGGATGAGAGGCAAGAATCCGGAGAAGCTCAAGACCAGTGTACCCTGTACCTCCGAGAATCCCAACCCGTACCATCTTCTCCACTCCCTCCGAAAGAAAAAGACCCCGCCAGACGACGAGGTCCTCTGCAGGGGTGCAGCATGCGCTACACGGTGCCACCCTGCTCTACTCATTCTGGTAACGGAAATTCCGGAACACCCTACTTGGGGATGTTTACCCCGTGTTTCGGGCTCGGCTCGTGGGCTCTCGCAATATCCCGGGACGAGGAGGGGACTCTCACCTTCTCCCCCTCGCTGTGCCTCTCCCGCGATTGCCTCCCATTCATCGCCTTTCCCTCTTCTCCTCTGTACCTCTCCCCGGCAGAAGAAAAACCTCAGACACGTGATGCAACAAGACCCAGTT
>Ga0315298_1002621_pt1 | contig 30163 bp, 17 predicted proteins | sample WHS_1_MG_FD_203077 | JGI IMG/M metagenome (GOLD analysis project Ga0315298, IMG submission 203077) | Extremophilic microbial mat communities from Washburn Hot Springs, YNP, Wyoming, USA - WHS_1_MG | ecosystem: Environmental > Aquatic > Thermal springs > Hot (42-90C) | place: USA: Wyoming... | reverse complement strand
AGCCCCATCAACGCCTCCCGCGCTTGTTTGTCCCCGCGCACCGCCGCTCCATAGCTGCTGAACCGGTAATCTTTCGGGTCCCCAGTCAGTGCCCCCCTCACAGGATTCAGGTCAATGTAACAGGCCAACCGCAACACCACCTCCGGATTGTCCTCCACCACCGTGCTCCTGAACCGCTCGGCCCACATCGTCCCAGGCCGGTCCATCCGCCGATTGTACCACCGAGTAAACCGCTGCTTGATCTCCTGCAACAACACCGATATGTCCCCCATCCTCCGCAGCATCCGGGACCTGATCTCCTCGGGCACCTTGCCCTGTTTCTCGAGTCCTTCGCGCGCAATTTGCACCAGCCTCCCGTCTTTCCCGTACAACGCTTCCATCCGCTGGATCAATTCCTCGTCGCTTGGATCCTGCTCCGCAGGCACTCTGACCAGCATGTGAAAATGATTGGTCATCACACAGTGGCTCACCAGGTCTATCCCGCAGAACCGACACTGTCGCTTGATCAATCCCTGCATCTTGTATCGGCACAGTTCATCCAGCAGATGCTCCTTGCCCACTATTCTGGACATGCAGTGATAAACTGTGCTTTTACCCTGAAGTTTAATTCGGGGCAGTCTCATTACAACCTCCTTGATTGTTGTGTTTCTCCTTGTAACAGGGCGACAGACCCGAGGCCGGCCTCCCCTGGCCGGCAGGTGCTTGGGCATGTCCGGGTCAGATCCCCGGGCGCCCAAACACTGTGCCTGTCACCGTATTTGGCCGTAACATGCCACAAGTCGGGCTGGGAATCAAGGGGGGGACCGGAGTGGCAGCGAGGTTCCGCACCAATACATATCGTGTCTGTCCCCATATTCGGCCCAGCATGCGCCCTTTCAGTCACCCAGTTGAAAGTTGAGAGTTGAATGTTGGACGTTGAACGTTCCTGATCGGTATATCGGACATCGTGCCTGTCCCCATATCTGTGTGCCGCAGCCAGACTCGCCGGCCCAAGATCGTGTCTGTCCCCATACCTCGTACCCCGTACGAATACACATCGTGTCTGTCCCCATATCCGGCCCAGCATGCGCCCTTTCGGTCACCCCGTTGAAAGTTGAGAGTTGAACGTTGGACGTTGAACGTTCCCAATCGGTACACCGGACATCGTCTCTGTCCCCATATCTGGGCGCCCCGCCAGCCTCCACCGCCCGAGCAATGCTTGGTCACGTCCAGCGGGTCAAGGGTCAGGTCGTCGAAATACCGTGTCTGTCCCCATTCCCGCCCACTGTGCGCCATTTCGGTCACCCCGTTAAAAGTTGAGAGTTGAACGTTGGACGTTGTGCGTTCCCAGCCGGCTTACCGGTGGGCCAGTCCTGCTGATAACGCTCAACGTGAAACGTTCAACGTGAAACGCTCAACGTGCAACGTTCAACAGGGCACCTGTTGGTAGAATGGCGGTTCAGGCATCGTGTCTGTCCCCATACCCTGTACCGCGCAGATTGTCCTGTACGATACTCCTAAGGCCTCACGGTGTTCACCGCAATGCCCGCTGCCAGAGAAGGGGATACTGACAAATTGAGCAAACGCGCGGTCTGAAAATCTTCGCAAATATGATCGATTCGTCAGTATATGGATTCAGCGCGGTGCAGCCGCAACCGAATGATCACAGCGAAATAAATGCGTTAGTTCCAGGCTTGGCACTCCGCCGCGCCGCGCTGAGAGAACGGTGATCAAGTGGCGCCAGTATAGCATTTGACGGTTTTACGGCAGAATGGAGCGCTGCGCGAATTGTTTGAGATTTGATGGCGTGCAACATATCAACCTATCTTGATAACATGATTTAAAGGTTGCACAGCCCCGGGTTTCGTCCTAAAGTCCAGACTGTTGCAGGTCGAGCGGTCGGCGTAATCGTTCCTCCGGCAACTTGCGCAGATTGCATTCAATATCGAAAGACCCGATGTTACAGAACCAGGTTCGTCCAAATCTCGAGCGGTTGTTGGCTCAACGCATTGTGGTGCTTGACGGTGCCATGGGCACGATGATCCAGCGGTTGAGGCTCGGCGAGCAGGAATACCGCGGCACGCGCTTTGCAGACTGGCCATCGCCTTTGAAAGGCAACAACGATCTCCTGAATCTGAGCCAACCGGAATTGATCCAGCAGATTCACAGAGCGTACATGGAAGCAGGCGCCGACATCATCGAAACCAACACGTTCAATTCGAATGCGATTTCGCTCGGCGACTATGGAATGGCGCATCTTGCCTACGAGCTGAACGTTGCCGGTGCGCGCGTCGCACGAAACGCTGCCGATTCATTCATGAACGACCACCCGGAGAGAGCTGCGTTTGTTGCGGGAGCATTGGGGCCCACAAACAAAATGGCGTCCATGTCTCCTGATGTGAGCAATCCCGCCGCTCGCGCGGTGACGTTCGATCAGCTTGCAACCGTTTACGGCGAACAGGCTCGGGGCTTGTTGGACGGGGGTGTGGACCTGCTGTTGCTCGAGACAATTTTCGACACTCTGAACGCCAAGGCCGCATTGTTCGCAATCGCCGAGTTGTTTGAGCGCATCGGGAAAACCGTGCCGGTCATGGTGTCGTTCACGATCAGCGACCAAAGCGGGCGGACATTGTCGGGGCAAACAGTTGAAGCGTTTTGGAATTCGATTGCGCATTTCCCGATGCTGAGTGTGGGGATCAACTGTTCACTTGGGCCGAAGCAGTTGCGGCCCTATTTGGAGGAGCTTTCAAGGATCGCGCCGGTTTATGTGAGCTGCTATCCCAATGCCGGTCTGCCGAATGCGCTCGGCGAGTTCGACGAGTCACCAGAACGGATGGCCGCCGAACTTCGTGATTTCGCATCGCAGGGCTGGTTGAACATCGTGGGCGGGTGCTGCGGGTCAACGCCTGAACACATCAGAGCAATTGCGGAAGCAGTGCGCCATTTGTCACCAAGGAAACCGCCCATTATCGAGCGCAGGCTGCGGTTGAGCGGCCTCGAAGCGCTCACAGTCAGGCCGGAACTGAACTTTGTGAATATTGGCGAGCGCACGAATGTTACCGGTTCGCCGAAGTTTGCGAAGCTGATTCTGGCGGGCAAATACGAAGAAGCATTGTCGATAGCACGTCAGCAGGTCGAAAGCGGCGCGCAAATCATTGACGTCAACATGGACGAGGGGCTGCTGGATTCGGAAGAAGCGATGCGCCATTTTCTTAATCTTGTAGCGGCTGAACCCGAGATCGCGCGGGTCCCGGTGATGATCGATTCCTCGAAATGGACGGTCATCGAATCCGGATTGAAATGTCTTCAGGGCAAAGGCGTGGTCAACTCGATCAGCCTCAAGGAAGGCGAAGAACGGTTTGTCGAACTTGCCCGGCGAATTCGGCGGTATGGCGCTGCGATTGTGGTGATGGCATTTGACGAGCAGGGCCAAGCGGACACGTTCGAACGGAAAATCGCGGTGTGCAAACGTGCATATGACCTTCTCACAAGGCAGGCAGGCGTCCCGCCCGAGGATATCATTCTTGACCCGAACGTGTTGACGGTCGGGACGGGGATCGAGTCTCACAGGAACTACGCTGTCGATTTCATTCGCGCCACGCGATGGATCAAGGAAAACCTGCCACACGCACACGTCAGCGGCGGGATCAGCAACATATCGTTCAGTTTCCGCGGCAACCAAAAGGTGCGTGAAGCGATGCACAGCGCCTTCCTCTACCACGCCATAAAGGCCGGTCTTGACATGGGCATTGTAAACCCGGGCATGTTGGGCGTGTACGAGGAAATCCCCAAAGACCTCCTCGAGTTGGTCGAGGATGTGCTGTTGAACAGACGTCCCGATGCAACCGAGCGACTGGTCAACTACGCACAATCAGTTCGGCAGGAGGATAAGACCGAAGAAGCCGACGTTTCATGGCGGAAAGGCAGCGTTGAAGAGCGACTCAAACACGCCCTTGTAAAGGGCGTCGCGGATTTCATCGAGCAGGACGTTGAAGAAGCGCGCCTGCAACTGGGCAGTCCGCTGGCGGTTATCGAGGGACCACTCATGTCCGGGATGAACGTCGTTGGCGACCTGTTCGGTTCAGGCAAGATGTTCCTGCCGCAAGTGGTCAAATCAGCGCGCGTGATGAAGAAAGCCGTTGCATATCTCACGCCGTTTCTCGAAGCCGAAAAGAAAGGCAGCGGTCGCACGCGTGGAAAGGTGCTTCTGGCCACCGTAAAAGGCGATGTGCACGACATCGGCAAAAACATCGTCGGCGTGGTTCTTGCCTGTAACAATTATGAGGTGATCGACCTCGGCGTGATGGTGCCCGCCGACAAAATTCTCGAGACTGCACGAACCCAGCAGGTTGATATTATCGGCCTCAGCGGTCTTATCACGCCGTCGCTCGAGGAGATGGCGCACGTTGCCAGAGAACTTGCCCGGGAGAAATTCACCTTGCCTTTGCTGATTGGCGGGGCAACGACAAGCCGGCTGCACACGGCACTTCGAATCGCCACGCAATACGAACGCCCGGTTGTTCACGTGCCAGATGCCAGCCGGGCTGTCCCGGTCGTAAACCAATTGCTGAACCCGGAAACAAGAGACGCTTTTGCCGCACAGGTTCGCGCCGACTACGAGCAGGCGCGACTGTACCACGGCAAACAGGTCAAACCGCTCCTGTCCATCAACGAGGCCCGCGCCCGTGCACCAAAGTTGTCGTATGCCGACTTGCCGCGCCCGCAGTTCCTCGGGGTCCAATCTCTGGAATCCGGCAGGGATTTCAAGTTGGCCGATTTGGTTCCGTTCATCGACTGGTCACCGTTTTTTCACGCGTGGGAATTGCGCGGCAAATATCCCGCGATTCTGCAACACGAACGACATGGCGAACAGGCCCGGCGATTGTTCGCTGACGCACAGGAACTTCTCGAAAAGATTGTCTCCGTGCCGCTGCTGGTTGCACGCGGCGTTTACGGGTTTTTCCCCGCTAACGCGGTTGGCGACGACGTCGAGCTTTATGTCGATGACGACAGGTCGGTCGTGCTGACCACTTTTCATTTCCTTCGGCAGCAGGCCCCCAAGGAAACAGGCTCGCCAAACCTGTGTTTGGCCGACTTCGTCGCGCCGCGCGGGACCGGACCGGACTACATCGGCGCCTTTGCAGTGACATCGGGCCATGGTCTCAAGGAACTGGTGGCAAAACTCCGGGCTGACCACGACGATTACAGCGTGATTCTGGCGGAGGCTTTGGCCGACCGGCTGGCCGAAGCATTCGCTGAGTACCTGCACAAGAGAGTCCGGTGCGAATGGGGTTACGGCATGTCCGAGCAGCTCAGTTGCCAGGACTTGATCGAGGAAAAATACAGGGGAATCCGTCCCGCAGCGGGCTATCCGGCTTGCCCGGATCATACTGAGAAACGTCAGCTCTGGAAGCTGCTGGATGTTGAGCGGAACGCGGGCATCCTGTTGACCGAAAGCGGCGCCATGTGGCCGGGGTCAAGCGTGAGCGGCCTCTACTTTGCACACCCTGAATCCAAGTACTTTGCCGTGGGCAAGATTGATCGTGACCAGGTCGCCGACTATGCAACTCGGAAGGGAATGACGATTGCGGAGTGCGAACGCTGGTTGGCTCCGTATCTCAACTACGAAAGGTCGTAAGCCCGCGCACTGGACGATGCCACGCCCGCGGCTGTCAGAGTCCCGCCTTTGGGCGGAATGGTTCAGGACGGGTTCTCGGTGAGCCATGCGTGGGACATTATAGACCATGGACCATGGACCATAGACCATAGACCTCAGCGCGGCGCAGCAGGAACCAAATGCTCGAGGCAGAACAAATGTACCGGTTGCAGGAATACCGCTGTGGCACGCCGCGCTGAGAATGCGTGATGCTTGAAACGTGCCGCACCCGCGGCTGTCAGAGTTCCGCCTTTAGGCGGAACAGTTTCATGAAAGGAAACATGAGCACTGTTGGGTGGTCTGCCTGTGTTCCGCGTAAACGCGGTACTCTAACGGCCACCGGTTGTGCCGCGCGTCGGGCGATGCCGCGCCTGCGGCTGTCAGAGTCCCGCCTTTAGGCGGAACAGTTTCATGAAACGAAACGTGAGCATTGTTCAGTGAACTGCCTGTGTTCCGCGTAAACGCGGTACTCTAACGGCCACCGGTTGTGCCGCGCCTTGGGCGATGCCGCGCCTGCGGCTGTCAGAGTCCCGCCTTTAGGCGGAACAGTTTCATGAAAGGAAACATGAGCACTGTTCAGCGATCTGTCTGTGTTCCGCGTAAACGCGGTACTCTAACGGCGACGGGTTGTCCCGCGCATCGGGCGATGCCTCGCCCGCGGCGGTTAGAGTCCCGCCTTTAGGCGGAACAGTTTCGTGAAACGAAATGTGAGTATTGTTCAGTGAACTGCCTGTGTTCCGCGTAAACGCGGTACTCTAACGGCCACCGGTTGTGCCGCGCCTTGGGCGATGCCACGCCTGCGGCTGTCAGAGTCCCGCCTTTAGGCGGAACAGTTTCATGAAAGGAAACATGAGCACTGTTCAGCGATCTGTCTGTGTTCCGCGTAAACGCGGTACTCTAACGGCCACCGGTTGTGCCGCGCCACAGGCGATGCCACGCCCGCGGCTGTCAGAGTTCCGCCTTTAGGCGGAACAGTTTCATGAAAGGAAACATGAGCACTGTTGGGTGGTCTGCCTGTGTTCCGCGTAAACGCGGTACTCTAACGGCCACCGGTTGTGCCGCGCACTGGGCGATGCCTCGCCCGCGGCTGTCAGAGTCCCGCCTTTAGGCGGAACAGTTTCGTGAAACGAAATGTGAGCATTGTTCAGTGAACTGCCTGTGTTCCGCGTAAACGCGGTACTCTAACGGCCACCGGTTGTGCCGCGCCTCGGGCAATGCCTCGCCTGCGGCTGTCAGAGTCCCGCCTTTAGGCGGAACAGTTTCGTGAAACGAAACGTGAGCACTGTTCAATGAACTGCCTGTGTTCCGCGTAAACGCGGTACTCTAACGGCCACCGGTTGTGCCGCGCACTGGGCGATGCCTCGCCCGCGGCTTTGCTTTGACACTTTGGTGGAACCAGTGTTTGCTCAAATCATGATTTGCACAGAGCAAATCCAAAGTCTCAGCCCGACGCGTGCGCGTTGTGGCTGTCCGGGGTGCGGTCGGAACGGATTGGAACGGCAAAGCACCGGAACTGCCAAAGTCCAAATGCGCACCCAATGCCTTGTATGCAGAAGCCCAGCCTAATTTTGCTGACAGGCGCAACAGGTTACATCGGCGGCAGATTGTTGCCGTTGCTTGTCTCGGATGGCTGGCGCGTCCGATGTCTGGCCCGGCAACCGGAACGGCTGCGGCCGCGGGTGCCGAGCGGTGTCGAAGTGGTCCAAGGAGACGTGCTCGACGCGGCCTCGCTGTCCACTGCAATGGAGGGCGTGGAAGCGGCGTTTTATCTGGTTCATTCGATGGGGGCGACCGGCGATTTTGAGAGCCAGGATCGCTTGGCAGCGGACAATTTCGGCAAGGCCGCGCGGGCTGCTGGTGTGAAGCGCATTATTTATCTCGGGGGGTTGGGGGAGGATGAACCGGATTTGTCGGCGCACCTGCGGAGTCGGCATGAGGTGGGGGAGCGACTGCGGTCGCACGGAGTGCCTGTGATCGAGTTTCGGGCGTCGATTATTATCGGTTCGGGCAGTTTGTCGTACGAAATGATTCGGGCATTGGTCGAGCGGTTGCCGGTGATGGTGACACCGCGCTGGGTGCGGGTGACGGCTCAGCCGATCGCAATCGAAGACGTGTTGGCGTATCTGCGGGCGGCGCTGACTCTGGATAATGGCGGTCGGAGCCAGATCATCGAGATCGGGGGACCGGATCGTGTTTCGTACGGCGACCTGATGCGCGAATACGCAAGGCAACGAGGATTGCGGAGGGTGATGATCCCGGTGCCACTGTTGACTCCGAGACTGTCCAGTTTGTGGCTTGGTTTGGTGACGCCCTTGTATGCTCGCGTGGGCCGCAAGTTGGTGGACAGTCTCCGTCATCCGACCGTGGTTCGCGACGATTCCGCGCTACGGCTGTTCCCGATCAGGCCGATCGGAGTGCGGGAGGCTATTGCGCGTGCGTTGCGAAACGAAGACGCCGATTTCGCTCAAACACGCTGGTCGGACGCGTTGTCCGCCACAACCAATGCCCTCGTGCCGTGGGGTGGCGCACGGTTTGGCAACAGACTGGTTGACTCGCGATCCGTTCACGTTGCTGCGCCGCCGGCCACGGTGTTTGCCGTCGTCGAACGAATTGGTGGCAACGTGGGCTGGTACTATGCTGACTGGCTTTGGACGGTGCGCGGCTGGCTGGACCTGTTCTTGGGCGGGGTGGGAATACGCCGGGGCCGGCGTGATCCCGATCGGCTGTGCGTGGGCGACACGGTGGATTGTTGGCGGGTTGAATCAATCGAGCCGGGCCATCGGTTGCGGTTGGTGGCCGAAATGAAACTGCCGGGTCGTGCATGGCTGGAATTCGAGGTGGAACCGGAGGGCGACGGGACACGACTGCGCCAGACGGCGACGTTCGATCCGCTGGGGCTTTTGGGATTGGCATACTGGTATGCCGTGTGGCCGTTGCATCAGATTGTGTTTGGCGGAATGTTGCGCGGCCTGGCCGTGGCAGCGGAAAAAACGGTCCAGCGGTCGTTATAGCACTATCTTGGAAAATCTGCGCAGCAATCGCAGATTAGCGGATCGTACGAGACTTTTGCGTTCAGACTGTTCGACCTTTGATTCGAGCCTCATCTTCGCATTGGCCCGGAAATCCCACCGCTTCACCAGACCGAGACACCAAAAGCTTTATTCCGGTCAGATTTCGGGGTCAGGCCGAGGTCGCGGATCATGCGAAGATCGTCTTCGGGCGATCTGTTGATGGTGGTGAGGTAGTTGCCGATCATGAGGCCGCTGGCACCGGCGGCGAATACGAAGCTTTGGGTGTCCCGCAGGTTAACAGCCCGGCCACCCGCGATGAGGATTTCCTGCCGCGGCAGGATGAACCTGAAACAGGCAATGGTCTTGAGTATTTCCATCGGCGGCAGCGGTGTGTTCCGCTCGAATGGTGTGCCGGGGATCGGCGCCAAGATGTTTATCGGCACGTAGTCCGGCGCGATGTCGCGCAGGGCGAAGGCAAGATCGCATCTGTCTTCTCGGGTTTCGCCGAGGCCCATGATGCCACCTGAGCAAACGCGGATGCCGGCGTTCTTCAGGTAATGAATTGTCTCGAGCCTGTCGTCGAACGAATGTGTGGTGCACTGCGAAGGGAAGAATCGGCGCGAGGTTTCGAGGTTGTGATTGTAGCACACGAGGCCGGCTTCGCGGAGCTGGTCGGCGACCTGCTGGTTTTTGATGAGCCCGAGTGAAGCGTCGGGTCTGAGTGCGGTCTGGCGTGCGATTGTGCGGATCAGGTCGCAAACTTTGTTTAGCGATTGGCCTTGTCTGAGTTCTTTCCATGCGGTGACGACTCCGAATGCGGTTGCGCCGTTTCGTTGTGCTTCTGCAGCGGCCTGCAGCATTGAATCGGGATCCATCAGGTCGTGGCGTGGGGAGTTGGTTTTGTAGAAGGCCGATTGCGCGCAGAACTTGCAATCTTCGGGGCATCCACCGGCTTTGGCGTTGACAATCGAGCAGAGGTGTATGCTGTTGCCGCGGTAGTGTTGGCGGATGCGGTTTGCCATTGCGATCAGGTCGAGGATATCCGCCTGGTTTTCGAGATTGAACAATTGGAGTGCTTCCTGTCGGGTGATCTGGACGCCTTCGAGAACGCGCTGGCCAATGGTCACGATGCGGTTGCGCTCGTTGGCAGGCGCCGATGTCACGGGCTGAGCGTGGATTTGGTGGTGCTGTGTGGGATTGTTCATTGGTTGAGCTTGAAGCGGAGTGAAAGGACGGACTGGTTGTCGGGTCCGAATTCGCCTGTTATGGTGACTCGTCCGAATTGTGGGTCCATGGTGCTCGGCGGGGTCAGTTCAAGCTGGAGGTTGATGTCCGAATTGGGTGGGAGTTGGAGTTCTGGTTGGACTTTGGCGTGCCAATTTTGGGGGGCATCGACCTGCAGTTTTCCGCTGACCGGTTTGTCACTGAAATTGTAAACAGCGAGTGGGACCTGAACAGTTTTGCCGGCCTGGATGTTGTAGGCTGAGTCGGCAAGGCTCACGCTTTCCTTTGGCCAGAGCGCATGGAAAACGACCGGCGAAGGTTTGCCTTTGAGGAATGCGGCGGGTGGCGGAGGCGGTTCGAGGTCGGCTTGTCGATTGGATTTGGTTGGCAACAGTGCAAACAGCGGGGCTTGGGTCAGGGCAAGTTCGTTGCCATGGACGGTGTTTGTGCGACCGAGATGATCGAAGGTGAGGATCGGCGTTGTCGGCAGCCGCAGTGTGGCGGTGTTTGACTCGGACCATGCGACGACGATTTCGCGTTCGAGCCCGTCGGGTTTGGCAGTGAACCAGTAGGCGCGGACGGATTGGTCCGGGGTTTTCAGTCGTCCGCGCGGTGATGCTTCTGCGAGCAGTCTGCCGACCGCCGCAAGAGCGCAATAGGCAGGCCGGGGAGACAAATCCGGTCGGACGATGCCGAATTGGATTTGTCCTTCGACGTAATGTGGGAACAGGAAATAGAAGACCATGGCCGGCTGTTCGTGGAGTGCGGTGGCGAAAGTCTTTGCGACGCGTTCGGCCTGGATTTTGAGGTCAGGGGGGCTGGGTTCCTTGAATTGTTCATCGCCGGTCCAACGCACTGGCAGGCTGCATTCTGTGACCCAGAGTGGGCGACCGGCAGAGACGGCTCTGAACGCGGCGTACCAGCGTGGATAGACGTCGAATTGGACGTAGTGATGGAAGTTGAACGTGTCGAAGTACGGCCATGCGCGGTTTGCGTGGAAGTCTTCGAGTATTTGTGGCTGTTGGACAGCGAACACGTTTTGACAGACGATGAGGTTTGGGTTGCCGGATTTGAGTCCGTGCCATGCGGCTTTCTGGAGTGAAGCGATCTCAGCGCCGGTGTGGCCGCCGAAGGTTTCCACGTCGGCTTCGTTCCACGGTTCGAAAGCCAGCATTTGGCCCTGCCATCTTCGGGCAATTTCACGCCAGAACCTGTAGCCATCTCGGAGGTTTAACGGGAACCTTTTGCGGTCGGGGTTTGCCCATTCAGGCGACATGTGCATGACCTGGAGTTGGCGGAGACCGGCAGCGGTTTGGATTTGAGCGGATTTGTCGTATCGAGTGTTGGGGGTGAACTGGCCGCGTTGTGGTTCAACCTCGTCCCAGCGAAGTCTGTCTCGGACCCAACTGACGCCGGTCAGAGCGCAGAGGTTTGCTGCGGCGGGCATTTTTTCGGCGTCGTAAAACCACGCCATGGCGACGTCCATTGCGATTGGTGAGGATGCGGTGGGGCTTTGTTTGAGCGGGGCAAGGACGGCGAGGCTTCTGCGGTTGGCGAGCGGAGCCGAATCGTCGCCCGAAACCAATTCGTACCAGCCGATTGGCAGCGGGCCGAGTGTGACGCGGTCTGCAGTTATTTGACCGGACTTGATGGTGCGGCCGTCATAGTCCACAAGCCGCCATGTTTGGGTATGCGCTTGTGGGGGGCGGACAGACACGGGCTCGCCTTCGATGAAGACGTTGCCGGGGTGATTTGGCAACGGTCTTGGGGGATCGGCGAAGCTGAGCCTGGTCGGGATGAGAATGAACGCGATGGCGATCGGGGGCCAGCGGGTTAGAGACTTTGCTTTGAACATGGCGTTGATTTGTGAGGAGGTTTTTTTGGCTTCAACTGAGGTGTTGGCTTTATCTGTCTGGTGCGGCATCTGTTCCTTTGCCGCGGATCATGGGCACGAACCTGACGGGCAAAACCGCCTCTCGCCTCACAATATTGCCTTCTTTGACAAGCAGCCAGAGGTTTTGATCGCCGAGGTCGCCGACGGGGATGATCATCCTGCCGCCTTCCTTGAGCTGGTCAATGAGCGCCTGAGGGACTTCGTCTGGCGCGCACGTGACGATGATTGAATCGAACGGTGCGGCCTCGGGCCATCCGAGATAACCGTCGCCGTGCCGCACTTTGACATTGTTGTAACCAAGTCGGGCGAGGTCTTGAGAGGCCCGGCGCGCCAGCGGCTCGATGATTTCGATGGTGTACACTTCGGCGACCAACAGTGAGAGGACAGCGGCCTGGTATCCGGATCCGGTTCCGATTTCGAGCACGCGATCGGCGGGTCTTGGCCGCAGTTGTTCGGTCATGAAGGCGACGATGTACGGCTGGGATATGGTCTGGCCGTAGCCGATGGGCAGGGGGTGATCATCGTAGGCCTGGTCCCGGTACTCTTCGGGGACGAACTCGTGACGCGGCACGCGGCGCATAGCGTCGAGGACGCGTTGATCCTTTATGTCGCGGCCCGGTGCTTCGAGCTGGTAAAGGACCATGCGTTCGCGTTGACGGGCGTAATTGTCTTCGGTGGCCACAGCAGGAGTCACAGTCGGACGCATATCGCAACCAGTCAAGCCCAACCCGGCCAGCAAGCATTCAAGAGCTGACTTTAACATGCGGGATGAAAACGTTGGCCAATGGCGTGGCGGCACGGGAAAACCGCCTTTGTGTTGTAACCGCGGCAATGCAGTGCGCGGCTCAACGGCATCGGCAGAGTAGTTGGCCGTCGTGTTCAGTTTCACGCTTTGACCATACGCACCTGCAAAAGTTTGGCAAGGGATTGTAGAAGTAGCCGATCACCAGCGCGGGGCCGTGAGCCCGGGGCCGGGATGTAACAACTCGACTGGTGCGCGCGTCTTAGAGCAGTGTATGGCCTTGGCAGGCTATCAGGTCGATGGACGATGCAAATCAGGGTTTGGCTGCGTTGTTGTCCCGCGCGCGGGCTCGCGACGCGGTCGCGGCGGAAGCGCTTGTGTCGGCGTTCTACGGTGTAGTGATGGCTGTGGTCGAGAGGCGGCGGCCAAGATTCGTGGATGCGGAGGACATTGCGCAGGAAGTTTTTCTGAAGATGTTCCAGCGGTTGGACGATTTTCGCGGCGGTCCGAGGGAACTCGAAGCGTGGTTGAGACGCACGGCTTTCAGAACCTGTCTGGATCATCATCGGTACCACCGAAGCCGGCCCGAAGTGCGCTGGGCGGATTTGTCGGAGGACGAACGCGCGGCTTTGAATGCGCTGGGAAGAGGCGACACCGATTTTTCACCTGCGGAGCGGGTGGGTGGGCGCGAGTTGGTAGATTTGCTGCTTTCGCACCTGTCTGCCAAAGAACGGCTGTTGATCGAAATGATCAATCTGGAAAACCGCGCCATGGCAGAGGTCAAGGAGCTGACCGGCTGGAGCGAGATCAACATCCGTGTTCGAGTATATCGGGCCCGGCGCAAACTGCGGCGGGTTTTAACTGCACTGATGGAAGACCATGAATTCGCCGAACCCGAACCTTGATAAGCTGTTTGCAATGGCGCGCCCGGATGAGCCGGACCGCCTGGTGGAAGCGCCGCCAATGTTTTGTCGCAGGGTTGTGCAACGCTGGCTTTCTGCGACGGCGGAAGGGAATGGCGGTGCGTCATGGAATCGGTCGATTCGGTACGGCTTTGCGTTTGCCAGCGTGGCGATGGTTGCGAGCATTGCATTGAATTTCCAGGTATGGCGGCAGGCAGATTGCCTTGAACAACTTGCAGCCGAAGCGGTGGTTTGGCTTGCCCTCCCGAAATAAAAATGAAAGCACCAGTCAAAAACGCATTGATGATCGCGGCGATATTCATCGCCGGAGTCGTTACGGGGAGCGTCAATTCGATCGGCGTTGGACAACGAATGGCCGAGCAACGGCTGAGCATTGACAGGTTCCATTCGACTTTGATGGGGATATTGAAATCGGAGCTGAATCTCACGGCGGATCAGACGGCGAGGATCGAACCGATTGTGCGTCAGGCGTGCGTCCAGTACAGAGAATTGATGCTGGAAACTGCGAACCGGGTGAGCGCGCTTGTGCGCAGCACAAACACGCGCATCGAACGCGAGCTGACTCCGGCGCAGGCAAGCCGGCTCAGGCAACTGGAATTGGAGCGCGAACGGCTTGCACACGAGAAACTCAACCCTGAATCGCTCGAGAAGGGTTTTCTTGGGGATTGATGTGGTGGACTGGTGGCTTCGGCAGTGTGGTTTCAAATGAAGGCAGGAAATGCATGCGCGACTTTTTAACCAACACCAAAACAAGGGAAAGGAACACAAGGCATGAACACAATGAAGATGAGACTGCACGACTGGCGTAAACGGCTCGTGAGCAATTTGCCCAACGAGCATCGGGACAGGGACCTCGTCGCGACGCGCTGCGGATGGCGGCGATCAGTATCGGCGAGGTTGCCTCTGGCGTTGCTGGTTGCCGCAGTTGTGATCGGCAATGCGGTTGCCCAGTCTTTTTCCGACATCGAAGGGAAATGGACACTGAAGAAAAAACACCCGCGCTACGGGGAGGTCACGCAGACCGTCGAGTTCAAGAACAACTCGTTCACATACAGGGTTGTTGACAAGGAGAATTCGACAGTGCTGTATGCAAGAGGGAAAGCGAGCGTTGAGAAAATTGGTCCGTTTAAGGTGATCAAGCTCACTGAGATTGAAGGGGGTGAACATGAGAGCGATCTTTGGCCGACGAATGACGATCGAACGATAGTTTATTCGACCGGCTGGAACACGCTTACCGTGGCCCTGAACTTTGATCGTGAGAGACCGGACGAAGAGGTTGAATCGCAAAAGTACACCAAAGTGAAACAGTAGTGCACATGGCCAGCGCTCTGGGTTTGACTTGAAGCTGAATGCGGCGGGCAGGGCACCGCCGGAGGACGTGTGCCTGCCCGCCTTAGCCCATGGAGAATCTATTATGAACAGAGTATCTCGCGCTCGATCGCGTGGCGTGCGAGAGGAGAGCCCTGGGGGGCGAGGGCGATGTGAAAGCTTCGGGCGTTTCTGCGGTTTTACGTTGATAGAACTGCTTGTGGTGATAGCGATAATTGCGATTCTTGCGGGGATGCTGTTACCGGCTTTGTCGCGGGCCAAAGTGAAGGCGCAGGCGGCGGGTTGTCTCGGTAATCTGAAGCAACTTCAGCTTTGTTGGCAGATGTACGTTGACGACAACAATGACAGGCTTCCGCACAACGTGGCGATGAATCCGGGCGACATGGAGAACAGGGGAAGCTGGACATCGGACCCGTGTTCATGGCTTCAGGGAAATGCATGGACAGATGCGACTCATGCCAACATTCAGGCGGGGGTGCTGTTCCCTTACAACCAGTCGGTTGCCATTTACCGATGTCCTTCTGACAAATCGACCGTGCGCGACAAGGGTCAACAACTTCGCGCGCGGAGTGTGTCGATGAGCATGTACATGAACTGGCAGCCCGACCCGGAAAGCAGTGGTTATTCGACCTGCTGGCATCGTGGCAGCCAGATTCAGAATCCGGGGCCATCCCGCGCTGCAGTGTTCATCGACGAACACGAGAAAAGCATTCAACAATCCGCGTTTGGGATTAACGCGCCTGATTCGTTTACATTGTTTGGGAGCAGTTTGTGGACGTGGGTGAGTTTTCCTGCGACGCGGCACGGAGGTGCGGGAACGCTGAGCTTTGCCGACGGACACGCCGAACTGTGGCGATGGATCGAAGCTAACACGTTGCGTATCGCAGCGCTGAACGACTGGATCGTGATGAAACCTGCCGTGCCGAACACCGATCGTGATCTTGGCAGGTTTTTCAAGGTTATACCGGAAAAAGTCCCGATCCAATAATCTCACCGGCCACCGCCCAGGGAGCACAAATACATTCAATCTTTTGCATCTCTCCCCCCGTTGGGCGTCGAAGTCGCCCTTTTCAGTGCGGCGCGACGGAGTGCCAAGCCTGGAACGAACGCGTTTATCTCGCCACGATCGTTCGGTTGCGGCTGCGCCGCGCTGAGGTGGCATGCTGGGACAAAGCGCAGGCGAGCCTGCGCACTCCAAACGCTTCGCGACCGACCGCGCGCATCGCAGGCGCGCCAGCGTTTGGAGTGCGGCGGCTTGCTGCCGCTTTGTTGCTCCGAGCTCAAAAACGTTCAACGCACAACGTTCAACGTTCAACGTTCAACGCTCAACGCTCAACGTTCAACGCTCAACGTGCAAAGGGGTGAATGAAAGGGGCGCATGGTGGGGCAGATGGCAAATATGGTGCCAGGCTCGTAGTGCAGGTTTCATCCCAAAGACCGGTCACCGTTTGAGCGTTGGACGTTCCAGGTGCGGCGCGGTGAGTTATTTGTCCTTTCGGCTTGGAACCTGCTGCACTGGTGTAATCATCGTGGCTCAAGAAATCCTAACGACAGTAAAACGTTGTGGTTTCCGGACGAAAGGCCGGGTGAGGTGGTTTTCCATCGGTCAGAGCATTTGCGGATTTTGTCATTTGTTGAAGCCAATCTGCAACCAAGACACGGGTTGTGGCAGGCGAGGAGCAAGGTTGTTGAGTGGTGGCAGGGGTTGGGTGTGGATGTGCGCCGTGGTGTTGTTGCTGTTGGTTGTTCCGGCTGGAGTGGGCGAGAGCGATGTAATCATCAACGAGATTCACCATTCTCCCGATGTGAAGACGGAGAAGGTGGAGTTTGTCGAGTTGTACAATCGTTCGACGAACGCTGTTGACTTGTCGGGCTGGCGGTTGAGCGACGGTGTCGAGTTCGTGTTTGCGCCGGGCGTTGTTGTGGCTCCGGGCGGATATGTTGTTGTGGCGCAGGACCCGGTTGCGTTGAAACAGAAGTTCGGCGTTACAGCGCACGGGCCGTGGACAGGCCGGTTGGACAATCATGGAGAGACGGTCGAGTTGCGGGATTCTTCCGGGGCGGTTCGCGACAAGGTGACATACAAACTTGGATTTCCGTGGCCAACGGTCGGAGACCCGCCGGGGTACTCGATTGAACTTATCAATCCAGCGGCGGACAACGATCTTGGGGGGCATTGGCGGGCATCTGTGGCCGGCAACGTGCAGCAATCGAAGCGACTGGTCCTAGGCAACGGGGCGGTCTGGCGTTACATGAAAGGCACGACAGCACCGCCTGCCGAATGGAGGGGAATTGGCTTTGACGATTCTGCATGGGCGGCTGGTGCGGCTCCGATCGGGTACGATCCCAATGTGCGGATGGGGACAGCATTGGATGATATGCGTGGGAATTATCTTTCGGTGTTCATGCGAACCACGTTTGATCTTACAAACGCGGCCAGCATAACCGGGCTGGAACTTGCAGCGTTGTACGACGACGGTTTCAAGCTTTGGATAAACGGCACACATATTACAGATGTAAATATGGACGCAGGCGAAGTGCCGTACGATCGCCCGGCAAGGACAACTCGTGAGAGTGACAACTTCGAGCAGATAACCGTGAATCTGCCGTCGGGGGTTTTGCGGGATGGGCGGAACGTTTTAACGGTGCATTTGGCCAACGGCAACCTCGGCTCGAGTTCGGATTGTTTTTTTGATTGCAGGTTGACTGTTGTGACCGGGCCGTCGGCGCGAGGGCCGACCCCCGGGCGGTTGAACGCGGCGTTTTCTGCGCGGGTTCCACCTGCTTTGAGGCAGGTGTCGCACTCGCCGCGGCAACCGCGGTCGGGTGAACCGGTCAAGGTCGCAATCAAAGCGACTTCGGAGACCGGCATTGTTTCGGTCAACTTGCAGTATCAGATTGTTGACCCGGGGCGGTACATTGAGCTGACGGATCCGGAATACGCATCGGAGTGGATTACCCTGTCAATGAACAATGCTGGTGAGGACGGCGATGAACTGGCCGGCGACACTGTTTTTACCGTCACAGTGCCCGGGATTGTTCAACAACACCGCAGGCTTGTTCGTTACCGGGTCATTGCTACTGACGCCGCTGGTGGAACCGCGCAAGCGCCCGCCAGCGATGACCCGGAACCGAACTTTGCGTTTTTCTGTTACGATGGTGTTCCGCCATGGACTGGCGCAGTGCGACCGGGTGTGACTGCGCGGTTTACGGTTCCAGCGGAAGAGATGAATCGTTTGCCGGTGTACCATTTGATAGCCAAGAAGAAAGCGGTCGAGGATTGCACATGGTACGACAGGTCGCACGGGGACGAGTACTTCTGGCAGGGCACGCTTGTATATGACGGCGAGGTGTACGATCACATCCGGTTTCGCCCGCGCGGGGGTGTTTGGCGCTACGCGATGGGGAAGAACATGTGGAAATTCGATTTTAACCGCGGGCATGATTTTCAGGGGCGGGACAATTGGGGGCGGAAGTTCGATGTAACGTGGACCAAGCTCAATCTCGGCGCGAACATTCAGCAGGGCGATTACCTGCATCGTGGTGAACAGGGGATGTTCGAGAGCGTTGGTTTTCGGCTTTTTCAACTTGCGGGTGTTCCTGCGATGGACACTGCATTTGTGCAGTTCCGGATAATCGATGAATCGATTGAGACAGACCCGGCGGATCAGTATCGTGGTGATTTTTGGGGGCTGTACCTTGCCGTTGAACAGCCCGACGGCAGGTTTTTAGATGCACACGGTTTGCCCGACGGAAATCTTTACAAGATGGAAGGCGGATCGGGTGAGCCAAACAATCTTGGTCCTGACGGCCCTGCAGACGGTTCGGACCTGCGGACCTTCATGAACACGTATAACTCGACGCCCAGTGAAGCATGGTGGCGGACGAACCTCTGTTTGCGGAGCTACTACGGGTATCAGACAATCGTCCAAGCCATTCATCACTATGACATTGCCGACGGGAAGAACTATTTCTACTACCGCAATCCGGCAGACGGGGTGTGGTGGGTCATACCATGGGATTTGGATCTGACATGGGCCGACAACATGTACCGTGCAGGACAGCAGGGTGGCGATGAACCGTTCAAGAGCCGGGTGTTGTCGAACTTTTCCTCGAACCCGCGTTATCCGAGCATTGTACGCGAATTCCGCAACCGGGTGCGTGAGATTCGCGATTTGCTTTGGAATTCGGATCAGGCGTTTGCACTTATTGATGAGTATGCGTTGCTGGTCAAGGGCACAAACAACCCGTCCATAATCGACGCTGATCGTGCGCAATGGGATTACAACCCGATCATGACAAACAGCAGCGTTGTCCTGCTGTCGAAGGCGGGCGTGGGGCGGTTCTATCAGCAGGGGCATGGCACAAAAGACTTTAATGGTATGGTGCAGCTCATGAAGGATTACGTGGGTTACCGGGCCACAAATACAACCTTTTCGCTGGACACCATTGCCGCTGACCCCGGCATTCCGGGTACGCCCGTGGCGACCTATTCTGGACCGCCCGGTTATCCTGCGAACAAGCTGTCGTTCACCGCGTCGCCTTTCAGCGGGAACGGATTTGCATCTGTGAAGTGGCGGATTGCCGAGGTTAGATGGCCGGGAATCCCGGGCTATGAGCCGTCAAAACCCTGCTTATATGAAATTACACCCGTTTGGGAAAGTGACGAGCTGGGTCAGGAATCAGTCCAATTCAGTTTCCCGCCCGACGTCGCACAGACGGGTCATGTTTATCGGGTTCGTGTTCGATACATGGACATCAGCGGCCGGGCGAGCCATTGGTCGCCGCCGATCCAGTTTATTGCCGGCGCACCGGACAACGCGGCTGTACTGGTACAGCATCTGCGGATAACGGAACTGATGTTTCACCCTGCCGACGAAGAGGCATTCGAGTTTGTTGAGTTACACAATTCGAGTTTGACCGACACACTCGATCTCGGTGGCGTGGCTTTCACTGAGGGCATTGAGTACACGTTCCCGGCGGGAACGGCAATTGGACCCGGGGTTTATCTGTTGGTTGTGCGGTCTGATCCCGCGAACGGATTCGAGTCATTCCGCGCGCATTACCGGCTTGGCGCTGATGTTCACGTTGCGGGGCCGTATGTTGGCTCGCTTCGCAATGAGGGCGAAAGAATCACGCTGTGTGTGGGCCGCAACGGAGAGACGATAGTATCCTTTGCATATGGCAGCAGCCGGTTTTGGCCGGTCGCGGCGCAAGGAGCCGGGCATTCGATGGTGCCCGTTGCTGAGGCTGTTGCTGTTGGTGGGGCGCGTTCGTTGGAGTACAGCGGGAACTGGCGAGCCAGCGCGTTCATTGGCGGGTCACCCGGCGGTCCTGATCCGGAGCCTGTGCGGAGTCTTTTGATAAACGAATTCATGACGGGTGCTGAGCAGGGCAATGGGACGGGCCCGGGACATGTATCAGATGATTGGATCGAGCTTTACAATGTCGGCAGCGAACCAGTGGAGCTGGCGGGGTGGTACCTGAGCGATGATCCGGCGCGGTTGGACAAATGGCCGCTTGCCGGGGCTGTGCTGCCGGCGGGTTCGTATTTGTCGGTTGATCAAGCGAATGGTTTTCAGGGTTCATTGGCGATCCCGTTTGCATTGAATTGGGGAGGTGGCGAGTTGTATCTTTCGCACCTTGCGGAATCGGGTGATCGCAGGGTTGCAGATGCTGTGCGGTATAAGGGGCAGGAACCTGGGTATTCTTTTGGGCGTTTGGGTGACTTGCCCGGGTGTTGGGGCCGGATGTTGCCGAGCCGCGATGGACCGAATGTTTCTGCCGCGGGCGGATTGTACATCAGCGAGGTGATGTATCACCCGTATGACATTGTCAGTGGGGGAAGCCAACTTGACAACACGGCTGATGAGTACATCGAGATTCACAATTCGAATCCTTTTTCCGTGTCGTTGGCTGAGGGCGCGCGCTCATGGCGTTTGAGTGGGGGAGTGGATTTTGCATTTCCTGCGGGCGCGAACATTCCCGCCAACGGCTATTTGTTGGTTGTGAACTTCGATCCGGGGGTCGAGGCGGATGTTTCGATGTTCAAACGGAAATATGGGATTGCAGATGCTGACGTGGTGATTGTCGGGCCATACTCGGGAAAGCTTGCGAACGGCAGTGACACGGTTGTTTTGGAGAAACCTTTGATTTCGCGGACGAGCGGTGAGGTGGTTGCGTGGGCTGTTGTTGATGAAGTTAACCATGCTGATTGCTGGCCGTGGCCTGAAGCTTTGGCGGACGGGGGCGGGTTTTCACTGCAACGAGTCGCCGTGCCCGGCTGTGGTGCGGCAGGCTGGGCCGCTCTCATGCCAACGGCAGGGATGGCGTGGACTGCTGAGTCGAGGGCGGACCACGACCTTGATGGTTTGCCGGATTATTGGGAGATTGGCAACGGACTGAGTGCAACTGACGGGGAAGGCGAGAATGGCGGGGATGGAGATCCGGACGGGGATGGTCTTGACAATCGCACTGAATGGATGCTTGGCACACGACCTCGATCTGTGACACTCAGGTTCAGCGGGATAGAATCCAAAGAAAACAGCGTGATCATAAGGCTCAACGTGCCTGCGGGGTTTGCTGTGCGTGTCGAGGCATCCGAAAGCCTGACGGGTGATTGGGTCAAGGTTGTCTCTTGGGACGCCGAATCTGCACCGAGATTTGTGGAGGCAACCGTCCCTCGCTCGGAGACACGGAGTGGCTGTCAATTCTATCGTTTGGTCGCGGATCAATGAACTTCAGATGGACCGGGCGGAATCCCACTTGTCGAATGGAACGCAAAGAACCCCAGCGCGGCACAGCCGCAACCGAATGCACGGCTCGTGGCGAATGGGCTGGTTGCAAGAATACCGCTGTGTCATGCCGCGCGGAACGGGGCGACTTTGTTGCGCATGGGGAAGATGGAGTTGGACCAGTGACCGAGCAGTTTGACGGCAAAATCCGCGAACGATCTGCTAATCAGCGATTGCTGCGCAGGTTTTCCGACATTGTACGACAGAACGCCGGGTTCGTGGCGATGTGTCTGGTTTTGTTTTTGTGCGCTTGCCACGAATTGCGGTCGCAGTTGGCGGTGCCTGTGGTAATTGAAGACAGCACAGTGCGCGCCACGGCCTCGTATGGGGAACAACCGGTCATCGTCAGTGTTTCGCCGTCACCGGGGCCTTTGACGCGGTTGACATCGATAACTGTGGTTTTCAGTGAGCCGGTTACCGGGGTTGATGCGAAGGATTTGCGTGTGAACGATATTCCTGCGACCGGTCTTGTGGGTACGGGCGACACGTACACTTTCATGTTTCCGCAGCCTGCGATGGGCATCATACAAATCTCATGGGACATGAATTGCGGGATAACTGATCTTGCGACGCCGCCGAATCAGTTTAATCCGACAGGTGCGACAGCGCGGTGGATGTACGAATTGTACGATCCGACGCCACCGGTCGTTGCCGTGCTGAACCCACCGGCGGATCAGCAGGTCCGGCAACTGACGCAAATCGAGGTTGTGTTCAACAAAGCGGTTGTGGGTGTTGATGCTGCGGACCTGATAATCAATGGGCGGCCGGCGAATTCAGTTTCGGGCACGGCAGCGGGACCGTATGTGTTTCTATTCGATGCGCAGCCGGGTGGATTGGCCACCGTCAGGTGGGCTGCGAATCACGGGATAACTGATTGTACTCCGGCAGGAAGTCTGTTTGGGGGCGGTTCGTGGTCGTATCAGGTGGACCCTGCGCGGCCCGTGCCGTTGGTAATGATCAACGAGATCATGGCCGAGAACGCGACTGGGCTCAAAGACGAGGATGGAGACGCCGAAGACTGGATCGAGCTTCACAACGGATGGACAAATGATGTGTGGTTGGCTGGGTGGTCGTTGAGCGACGATCCACAGAACCCGGGTAAATGGGTTTTCCCGAACGTCACTTTGGGCGCGGGGAAGTTCATGGTCGTGTTTGCATCGGGCAAGGATCGGAAACCGACGACGATTGGCAGCAGGTTGCACACGAACTTCAAGCTGGGGATTAGCGGCGAGTATCTGGGGCTTTTCATGCCGGAGTCGCCGCGTCTTGCGGTGAGCGAGTTGGCGCCGCGATTTCCCGAACAGCGGATTGACATTTCTTACGGCAGAGATGCTGCTGGCGAATGGCGGTATTATGCACGCGGTTCGCCCGGGTTGGCGAATGGCACAAGTGCAATCAGCAATGCGGTTTCGCCGGTACACTTCAGTGTCAGGCGCGGGTTTTTCGCGAAGCCGTTCTTGCTGTCGCTGGCGACTGAAACGCCCGGGGCGCAGATCGTATTCACCATGGACGGCAGCGTTCCGAGTCTTACCAACGGAGTGGTTTATACGAACCCGGTGATGATTACGTCCACGCGGATTGTGCGTGCGGCTGCGTTTCGGACAAACTGGTTGCCATCAAAGGTCGAGACACACACTTATCTTTATGGCTTGCCGCAGACGCGGCGGGCGTTGCCGGCTCTTTCGATTGTGACGGCATCGAACAATCTGTACGGGCCGAAGGGGATCATGGAGTACAATCCAAGGAACACGATCTACCACGGTATTGCCTGGGAACGACCGGTATCGGTGGAATGGATCAATCCTTTGGACAACAGCGGCTTTCAAGTGGATTGCGGGCTGCGGGTTCACGGTGGCGGTTACATACGGGAACGCTACAATTACAGGTCCGGCTCGTTGCCCGAGAGCAAATACTCATTCAGGCTGTATTTCAGGGGCGATTATGGCCCTGGCAGGCTGGAACAACCAATATTCCCCGAAGTGCCGGCGGAATCGTTCGATACGATAGTGCTGCGCGCGGGAATGAACGATCACAGCAACCCGTTTTTGCGGGACGAATTTGCGCGGCGGCTCGAGGCGGATGTTGGCCAGGTCTCGGCCCGGGGCACATTCGTCCACTTGTTTCTGAACGGCGCATACAAGGGCTACTACAATCCAACCGAGCGAATTGGCGTTGATTTCTTGAAGACGTACCACGGTGGGGGCGACAAATGGGACATCATTGCCGGGCCGAGCGAAGTTGTTGAAGGCGACAACAGTGCGTGGCGCCAGCTCATCACATACGCCACGAGTTTCAATTTGAACATTGCCGAGCGTTATCAGGAGATTGAGCGGCGCCTTGATACAACGAACTTCGTTGAGTATCTCCTGCCGTTGATTTACGCAGACACGGATGACTGGCCGCACAACAACTGGCGCGCGGCAAGGGAAAAGGTCGCCGGCGGTCTGTTCAGGTTTTACGCGTGGGATGCGGAATGGTCTTTCGGATTCAACAACAGCCCAAGCCACAACACCATCGCAAACCAGTTGAGCAGTTTGAGTCCGCCGTGGGGCGGCACGGACATCCAGCGGTTGTTCCGCGCGCTGACAAACAGTTACGAGTTCAGGCTGCTGTTTGCCGATCGGGTTCACCGGCATTTTTTCAATGACGGTGCTTTGACGGACGGGCGGATTCGTGCGCGGTACGACTGGTTGAAATCGCAAATTGCTCCTGCCATATCCGGGTTCAATGACAGCATCGGCACGTCGTGGATTGCGCAGCGAAGGCGTTATCTGACGAATCACTTTGCGCAAGCCGGTCTGTTGGCTTCCTCGAACGCGCCCGTGTTCAGTCTGCATGGTGGGCGAGTGCCGCGGGGATTTGCTCTGACGATGCGTGCGGGGCTTGGGGACATTTACTACACAATGGATGGTAGCGATCCGCGGACCAGATTCACGAGTGCGGTTGCGCCCGGTGCAATACTGTACAGCTCAGCGGCGCCTGTTGTTTTGGAGAGTTCAGCGATAGTGCGGGCGCGAACGCGTTGGGGGACAAACTGGAGCTCTGTTACTGAGGCTGTGTTTCAAGTGCAAGATTTCGGTTTGCCATTGCGGATTGTCGAGGTGATGTATCATCCGCCGGGAGACGAACCTTACGAGTTCATCGAGCTGGAGAATGTCAGTGCTGTGCCGATCGACATCAGCAATGTCAGTTTGGATGGGGTTACATTCAGGTTTCTGCAATCGACCGTTTTGCCGGGCAGGGGGAGGGTATTGCTTGCTTCAGATGCAAATCCGGCGGCGTTTCACAGTCGTTACCCCGGTGTAGCAGTGCACGGGTATTTCAAAGGTTCATTGTCGAACTCGGGCGAGAAACTTTCATTGTTGGACAGTGCGGGGCGGGTGGTCGAGTCAGTGCAGTACAAGGACAGCGGCGGTTGGCCGACCGAGGCTGATGGCGGCGGGTACTCACTGGAGATTATCAATCCGAATGGCGATCCGAGTGATCCGGCCAATTGGCGTGCGAGCGTGAATCAGGGCGGATCACCGGGCGCCCCGAATCCTGTCGTGCCGACACCTGAATTGCGTTTGAACGAAATTTTTGTCTGCGGCGATGGTTTTTCCGGTGGCGGGAGCTCGTCAGAAGGCTGGATAGAAATCTTCAATTCTGGTGGCGTGCCACAAGATATGGGCGGATGGAGGTTGCGGAACGCGGATGGCACAAAACAATATGTTTTCCCGCCCATGACGGTTGGGGCGAAAGAATATGTTCTTGTGCGGCTGGGTTCGGATCCGGCCACTAACCAGTTGAATGCCGGATTCGGTTGCGATTGTTCCGGCGAGAGTCTCTTCCTCGAAGGGCCGCAGGGGAAGCGAATTGATGCAGTGTCATTTGGCCAGCAGGCGCGGGGTTATTCGATCGGGCGGTTTGGTGAGGAATCTGAATGGCAACTTGCGGAGCCGACACCCGGGGCTGCAAACAAGGCTGCGTTGCTGGCTTCTCAGGCGAATCTGGTGGTCAACGAGCTGCTCGCCAACGCGGTGCAAGGTGGCACGGATTGGATCGAGTTGTTCAACCGGGACGATCATGCGCCCGTGGCGTTGCGCGGGCTTTCCCTTGCGACGAGCAACGCCCTGTTTCAGGTGACGTCGCTATTGTTCTGCGGTCCTCGTGGACATGTGCTTTTGATCGCTGACGAACAACCCGGGCCGGCCCATGTCAATTTCAAATTGCCTGCAGCGCGGGGTTTTGTTGCGCTGTATGATCCTTTGGGGAATCAGTTGGACAGGATGGCGTACACTAATGCTGTCGAAGGGGTGTCATTGGGCAGACTGCCGGACGGAGCAGCGACGATTCGTGCATTTCCCGGCACGGCGAGTCCGGGCGGGCCTAACTACGCGTTGCCGGTGGGTGGACTGCGGATCAACGAGATCATGGCTGTCAACAGAGTCTCAGTAACGAATGCACAGGGCCGTTGTGCAGATTGGATCGAATTGTTCAATCCTGCCGAGACCGAAGCGGATTTGTCGGGAATGAGTTTGAGCGCAGATGTAATGGAAGGGGCCGGATACCATTTTCCAGTGGGGATCAAAGTTGCGCCGCATGGTTATCTTGTTGTGTGGTGTGATGACGAGGCGCCGGTTTCGGTCGAACCGGGCGCAGTGCTAAACTCTGGTCTGCGTTTGCGGGGCGAGGGCGGCTCGGTGTTCTTGCACGACGGCCTCGGCGGGTTGATTGATATGGTCACGTACGGTTTTCAACATCCAGAAATGTCGATTGGGCGGGCGGGATCGGATTGGGCGCTGCTGGCTGTTCCGACGCCGGGAGGAGCGAATTCGGGTGTTGCAGATCTTGGCGATCCTGGTGTTGTGCGCATCAACGAATGGATGGCGAGTGGACAGGGAGACGACTGGCTGGAGCTGCATAATCCCGGGCCGTTGCCGGTGAACCTTGGCGGTCTTGTTCTGACGGATGATCCCTCACTGCCAGGCCAGACAAATCATGTTATTGCGCCGCTGACGTTCATTTCCGGACCGGGCTGGATTGCGTACAAGGCTGACGGGAATGTGGGGCAAGGGCCGGATCATCTCCCGTTCAAGCTCGATGCGTTAGGCGAGACGATTCGGTTGTATTCGAAGAACTACAGCATTATTGACGAAGTGAACCTGCTGGTTCAGGAACGCGGGGTGTCGGAAGGACGTTTTCCAGACGGCAGCACGAACATCGCAAGGCTGCGTTCGAGAAGTTCGCCGTCCGGCCCGAACTTCCTTGTTAATGACACGGTCGTCATCAACGAAATCATGTACCATCCGGTTTCCAATTCTGACAGTGGCGCGTTCGAGAATGTCGGCGAGGAATACATCGAGCTGCACAACATGTCAGGCGTTGATGTGCCGTTGTTCGACCTTGAACATCCGGCGAATACGTGGAGGGTCACCGGCGGAATTGAATTCTGTTTTCCCACGAACACGTGGCTCGGTCCGAGGTCATTCCTGATCGTTGTTCCGTTCGATCCGTCAACAGATGCTGTTGCAAGGGCATCTTTTGTGAACAAATACCAAATCAGCAGCCAAACAAAATTGGTCGGTCCGTGGCGTGGCAAACTGTCAAATGAAGGTGAGGCCCTGGAATTGATGAAGCCCGGACAACCCCAAGTGTCAGTAAATTCCGGCTCGACCTATGTTCCCTGGATTCCAATTGATCGGGTATGCTATTCTGGTCATGCGCCTTGGCCGGTTGCTGCTAATGGAACCGGCTTTTCGTTGCAGCGCATTGTGCCATCAGCTTACGGCAACGCACCCGGGCATTGGTGTGCCATCTCTCCAACTCCCGGTGCAGTTAACATTGCTGAGTCGCTCGATTCAGACCGCGACGGTCTGCCTGATGTGTGGGAGCTTCTCCACGGGCTGAACCCGTTTGCGGGTGCCGGCCAAGACGGTCCTGATGGTGACCCCGACCGCGACGGTCTGACAAACATGCAGGAATATATGGCCCGCACCGAGCCCCGGTCGGCAACACTCCTCATTCTCAACTTTCTCATGGGCGAGAGCGAGATTCGGTTTACCTGCAACACCATCGCAGGGGTTGGTCTTGTTGTTGAATCATGCGAGGGCCTTGAAACCGCTGTTTGGAGTGCCGTCGAGGAACTTCCGGCCCCGGAGAACACTGGCACCAGAACTTTTTCCGTTCCGATTGATGACCGGAGTGACACACGTTTTTTCAGGCTCAGACTTCGTGATTCCGCTGCGCGCTGAATGCAACGGGTTTGTGTTTTGACTGCGTTTCGGAGGGCACTGCGAGCCCTACTGCGCTCTTAGTTTTCGCCGCTTTGGGTGGTTGTGCCGGTCAACTTTACCGGTAGCGTTCCAACCTCACGCCAGTGTCGATAATGACAGCCAAGAACAACAGGATCATCAACCCGCCAATGATCCGGAGCCACAACTCATAATTCGCAGATGTCAGGCGAAGGCGGAACCTTGAAGCTTTGGTTGTGCGTTTGAGTGCTTCATGGTGAGCGTTAATTCGAAGCTGGATGCGTTCTGAATAAAACAGCAACCAGCTTCCACCAAACAGGAGAAGCACGCACAATGTTATTCTGGAGAGCATGTCCTATACAAACCCAACCGGGCTGCAACTCGCAGGGCAGCTTATGCGATGTGATGATTTTGTCCAGAACTCTTGAAAAAAATCCTGTGCGTCGTGCTGGGGACTTCAGATTCGATCTTGACAGCTTTTCCGGCGCTTTGTAGTCGTGTATAGCCTTATTCACCAAACAGATGTATGAAAACTCTACGGTGCATTACGTCTTCGGGGAACACCTCAGCGCGCTATCACAATGATCGATTGGTTGGTGGTTTGGCGCTGCTTGGTTTGTTGGTTTTTGCGCAGCCGCTCGAGGCAGGTGGTGGGCTCGTTGTTGGCTGGGGGGCAGGGTATCCGATAACGAGGATGCCAGGTGATTTGACAAACGTGATTGCTATTGCTGCGGGATATGAGCACGCAGTTGCCTTGAGAGACGACAGTACCGTCGTTGCGTGGGGTTATGGAAACGGTACAAACGTGCCGGCTGGTCTCAGCAACGTTGTGGCGGTGTCGGCGGGGTACAATCACAGCGTGGCGCTAATGCGCGATGGCACTGTGCGGGTGTGGGGTGGCAGCTCTGTGAAAGACAGGTTGCCGGCTGACCTTCGCGACGTGGTTGCTGTTTCCACCGGGTACAATCACTGTTTGGCCCTGAAGAGTGACGGTTCGATAGTGGCATGGGGCGACAACAGTTATGGTTGCTGTGATGTTCCGGCGGATTTGACCAATGCGGTGGCGGTTGCCGCCGGCCATTCGCAAAGCATGGCGCTGAGGGCAGATGGAACTGTTGTGTTTTGGGGGTATGGGAAAAGCACAATGTCACCACCAGTAGGATTGACGAATGTAACAGCGATAGCGATTGGGACCGTCACTGGCGGAAGCGTTCAAACCACGCATTGTCTCGCTTTGTTGAAAGATGGGCGGGTGATTGCTTGGGGCGATAACGACTGGCACAAGGCCGAAGTACCACGCGAGCTGCCCAAAGCTGTGGCGATTGCAGCGGGCAATGATCACAGTCTGGCATTGACAGATGACTATCGGGTCATCTGTTGGGGGTTTAACAACAATGGCCAGTGCACACCGCCGCCCGAGCTTTCGGCAGTTTCTGCCATCGCAGCCGCCGCAAACTACAGCATGGCAATCGTCGAGATTCTTCCCCCTGTGATAAGCGGGCAACCGCAGAACCGTTTGGCAAACACGGGTGACACGGTGACATTTGTTGCATCGGGGAACGGTACGCCGCCTTTGACATGGCAATGGTACTTCAATGGCACGCCGGTTCCGTGGGGGACAGGCCCTTCGTTGACAATCACCAATCTGACACTCAGCAATTGCGGGGCGTATCATGTGGTTTTGAGCAATCCTTACGGGCAGGCAACAAGTGCGGTGGCGACCCTTGCGATTCGCGCTTTGAACCTTCAGATGGTGGCCGGTCTCACCGTCGAGAATCCGCCGGGCACAACCATTACGGTGGAATGGTCGGAAGACTTGCAGAACTGGCATGCGCTGACCAATCTTGTTTTGCCGTATTCGCCGTACCGGTTTGTGGACTGGGAATCTGCCGCGCGCCCGCACCGGTATTACCGGATAAAGCCTTAACCCGCATATTCCCCAGCCCGGCGTAGCCGGAACCAAAGTTCCCTGACGCGCAAAGACGCGGTGCCTCCCCCCGTTGATCGGAAATCTCTACGCCGCCGGGCTGGGAAATATCTGCTGCGATTCCGCCGCCTGTAAAAAACCTCCCACCTCAAACCATCTGAAAAATACTGACGCTGCAGATAGCGACGCCTCCGTAGCGCCATGGACAGCCCGGTGATACGTGTCGCCTTAACTCCGCGACTCCGTGTCTGTCCCCATATCGCGTCATGAAAAGCCCAGTGAGGGGGGCGTGCCCAAAAGGCACAAAACTCTCAATCGGAACTGTGTGGGTAACCAATCCCACCCGGCAAAGGCTAACCACCAACCGGAAGCGAGTTTTGCGTAGTCGTCAGTAATGGCGGCACGAAGCGTAAACAGCCAGTGTCAAAGCCGTGTGATTGAGCCTCGAAAT
>Ga0315298_1002620_pt1 | contig 30175 bp, 27 predicted proteins | sample WHS_1_MG_FD_203077 | JGI IMG/M metagenome (GOLD analysis project Ga0315298, IMG submission 203077) | Extremophilic microbial mat communities from Washburn Hot Springs, YNP, Wyoming, USA - WHS_1_MG | ecosystem: Environmental > Aquatic > Thermal springs > Hot (42-90C) | place: USA: Wyoming... | reverse complement strand
GTGATTTCTGAAAAAGTAACTACTTTATGGAGTAGTCTCATTTTGAGAGTTAGGGAAAGGCTAAATTATGGGATAAAGAGTGTTACTTTCTGGATTAATCTCTATCTTTTTTCTATCTTTTTTCTATCTTTCCTTTCTTTTTCCTCATCCAGTTTCCAAAATTCCTAACTTCTGTTCCTTCATCAAAAGAAGCCTCACCATCCTCTTTACATTCATCACCAAAAAAGTCATAAGTGCTTGAGCTGCTACCTTGGCCCTCCCCCAGTAACGTGCCCGACCCAATCCATGCCACTTCTTGGCCGCACCAAACCGACGCTCAACAATGGGACGTTTCTTAAGCGCCTCCTTCCTCTCCAAATTCTCATCCAAAAGTTTCAACCGATAATCCTCACTCACAAAGACCCTCACCCGTCCCTCATTGAGAGGTGGACAATCCTCCTGATAAGGACAATCCCTGCACCACTGAGCAGAAAAATAATAAAGATACCCCTGCTCATGGGGACTCTTCCCAATAGAGATCTGCCCCAAAGGACAAACCACACAATCCCTCCTCGGATCATACCGAAACCAGCTCAAACTCTTCTCCTTCCTCCGAGATGGAATATAGGCCCTAACAGGCTTCCCATCCGAAGTCTTCTCCTCATGAATCACCCTCCTATTGTCAGCACTATCATAAAGCGAATCTGTAACAACCGCCTGATACTCCATCCCCTGATCCCGCTCCTTCCCTAAAAGAGACCTTACATTCTCAACAGCCCCCTCATTCTCATTGCCCAAAAGAAAATCCACAGAAGTCACAATCTCACTCTCATCACAACCCACATGAACCTTATACCCACAAAAAGGATGATCCTCATCCTTATACCCCCACCGAGCATCAGGATCAACTAAAGAAACAATCTTCTCATCCCCATAAAGCATCCCCTCCATCTCTGAAATAACCCGATCCGTCTCCTCCGTATACTTCCCCTTCGCCTCAGAAAAAAAGGCCCGAGTCAGCTCAACCTCACGAACCAAATCCCCCTCCGTCACCCTCCTACCCTTCACATCCCCCTCACCATATGTCTCCTCCAACCTCTTTGCACACCTGGGATACTTCCTCCCAATCACCCTCAACACCCTCCTCCGAGCCTGCCTCAAAAGCCCCACCGTAGAGGGAATCGCTACATTGGCAATCACATGCGTCGCATCCAAAACCTTATAACGACCCACCAATAACCCCTTCCCCCTGGCCTGCTCATTGACCCTCTTGAAAAACCTCTCCACCCTCTCCCTACCCAACCGCCTCCGAAATACAACCAGCGTCGTATCATCCGGAGTCCCCTCCCCAATCCCTAAACCCACAAACCAACGATAAAGCAGATTGTAACGACACTGCTCCGAGACCTGAACATCCGAAAGATTCGAATAATACTCCAAAAAAAGCATCCGAAAGAGAACCTCCGGAGGCCAGGAAGGCCTCCCAAAACCCTCCTCATAAAGATCCCTCACCTCATCCTCTACAAAAGAAAAATCCACCTCCCCATCAATCCGAACCAATTCATGATCCCAGGGAATATGATTCTCGTAAACATAACGATCAAAAAACCTACCTTGCCGATTTCTTCTTCCTAACATCTCTCTTCCTCCTTAATCCCATTAACTCTAAATTTAAACGAGATAACTTTACCCCAAGCTCCCAATACCTCGAAAAAGCCTCCATCGCCTCTCTTACCTCTTTTAACCTAAAGGCAGGAATATAAACCATCTGTGTCACTCCCCCCTCTTTGTAAGAAAGACAATACGCAGGACCATGCTTCTCCCCTCGCTCACATCGACACCCCTTCTTGCCACACTTCCGATAAAGGGTAACTAAACTCCCCTGAAGCATCAGCCCCGCACAACGCTCTATCTCCCTCAATAAGGCAGCCTTCTTCTGCTCTAATCGCTTCATACTGATATATATTAATGCAAAACAGATATTTTGCCAAGTGTTTTTTTCTTAATAATACTTTTCTTCGAACTGGAAAGATTCATAAAGAAGAATCTCAGCAGGAGAACTCAGGCAGACCAAAAGAAGACTTTTTCAGAGGTCTCATTCTCCGGGTGGGAAAAAATTTCTTCTCCCCACTATCAAATAGGATTTTTAAATTCTCTTTTTGCCGGAAAAATATTTTTTTAGGCTCTTCTCCCATTTAGTTGATCGAAAAATAAGGTAACAAATATTTTGGCTGATTAACCTTTTTTTTAACTTCTCAATTTAAAAGGTGCATCCAAAACAAATATAATTACTCTTTCTCCGGTTATTGTGCTTATATCGGTATGCAAGCTCGTAACCCTTCTGCCCGTAATTTCCTTAATTAAAGTTTCTAACATCGGCCGTCCTCTTTCTAAGAGCTCAATCCGAACTTGTTTTATAAGCTGTCGTCCCCGACCTTCTTTTTTATCAGTTTGAGCAAGGTTATATTCAGCTTTAGTAAGAACCCCCTTTAATCGGACCAATATCATATCATCTAAAATATAAGTTTTGGCTTCTAAAGGACCGCGTCCCATAAACTCTTTTTCGAATTTTATAATCGCTTCACTGATCTGAGCCTCTATTTGGCCTAAAGTTGGCTTCATCCTATCGCCTCCAATATTCTTTTGGCTACATGGTCATAAGTGTGATTCTCATGAACAAAACGATAACCCTCCTCACTTATTTTCTTTCTCTCTTCATCTTTCTTGAGATATTCTGAAATCAGCCTTAAACACTCCTCAATACTTCGATACCAAACTAGATGCTTCCGGTTTACAAATATCCTTTCTAATCCCGGAACATACCGGGTAAGAAGAAATCCCCCACAACCCAAAGTAATCCAGGTCCGATTGGAAAAATATAACTCTACTTCATCAGTTATATCAATCCCTAACATTATCTTTGCCCCAAAACAAATCTTGGCAAATTCATGAGGATAAATATCTTTTTTTAAACATCGAAATCCATACCTCCCCCAATCCCCTCCCCAAACTTTAAGATCAAAACGCCTATCTACTTCTCGCAAAAGTTTAGTCCGAGCTTCGTCTTTAACACTACCAATAAAGGCTACTTCACTTTTCCATTTGGGATTGTTAGTGGTAATAATGCGGTGTTCTTCCTTATCGCAGCCCTGGGTTATAAAGATTGGATTCCTAATCCCCTGCTCTTTCAAAAATGGAATTTGCCCCTGATTAGTAATAAAAAAGAAATCCGCCAATCTCCCCCGCTCAATCATCTCTTCTTTATAAGGAGTGTTAACCCCCGAAAGGTAAGTATTATCAGAAAGAGTGATAAGGTCGGGAAGATAAATGGCAACCTTGGTCTTTCCAGAAATCTGGGCTAAAATTTCCAATGGAATATCCCGGGTATTAATAAAAACCAATTGGGGTTGAAATCGAGAAAAGGTAGAAAGGATATATTTCCGGGTAAACCATTTACCCCAGAGCCGCTCCAGCTTTCGATAGTTAATTGTCTTTACCTCAATCCCCTGGTTACGAAAGGCCTTTACAAAAAAGGCGGGTGTTTTGGTTCGTTTTCGACTTTTAGCAAAAAAAAGCATCCGCTTGATCCGTTCAGTCATAATAGCTCCCTTTCTCTCTAAGCAATTGCCTATAAACTCGAAGGTTACCTTCCACCATCGCATCCGCACTGAACTTTTCCCACACTATCATTTTCCCTCTCATTGCCATTTCCTTCGCCTGTTCGTAGTGAGTTAAAGCCCAGATAATCCCTTGGGCTAAGGCTTCAGAATCAGCCGGAGGAACAATTATCCCAGTTTCTCCCGAAGTGATAATTTCCGGTATTCCCCCCGCATTAGTAGTTACTACGGGAACTTCTAAGGCTAAAGCATCAACAATAGTAGCGGTAAGTCCCTCCCCAGTGCTCGATACTACCAGCAGATCAAATAAATTTAACAAGGCACCCACATCCTCCCGAAAACCAGTAAAAGTAATATAGGAGTTTAAACCTAATTTCTGAACCAGGGATTTCAATTTTTTTTCTAATTCACCTTTACCCACGATTAAAAGATGGACTTGAGGAAACTCCTTCACCACCTTAACCATTGCCTGAATCAGATACTTTTGCCCTTTGTGTCCTACCAGATAACCGATATTTCCTAAAATCTTTGCTTGCGGGGGTAATGAAAATTCTTTTTTCAAATACTCGCTTTTTAGCCCCTGGAATCGTTCCATATCTGTGCCACTGTGAACAACCGAGATTTTTCGGGCAGGCACTCCATCTCGGATAAGAATTTCTTTTACCTTTTGAGCTACTGCAATAATATGGTCAGCCCCCCAGATATACTTATAAATATTAAGTCCACAGAAATTGTTTCGGAAAATACTAAAATCCACTCTCCGGGTAACAATTCGGATCGGTTTTTTTCGCAAAAATAAAGAAGCCAGCATCATAAGTGAATGGCCATGAGAAGTATGAGAGTGAATAATATCGTATTTTTCTTTCTTTATTTTCTGAGCGATCTTAAAAGCAGCAATCAGGCCAAATTCACCCCGCATCCGAAGAGGAAATACCGGGATATTTTTTTGTTTTACCCGACTAAAAATGGCACTCCGGGGTTGACAGATCAGATGAGCAATCTGACCCCGGCGATTTAAACCTTCCAGAAGGTAAACAGTTTGCTGTTCTCCTCCGCGCCAAGTCATCTCAGTATTGATATGGAGAATTTTTAGCGGACGGTTATCCAAAAAATAAGAAGGTTTTTTAAAGAAACTCACTTCGTATTGTTCGGTGTTACGAGCACGAGATAGTTTTAAAATTCGGTGGTAAATTTTTTTTCTTTCCTGCCGGCTCCAGGCTTGATCTTTACTGTATTCCCGGAAAAATTTCATCCGATCCGAAGGTGAAATCCATTGAGAAATGGTAGCATTAAGTTGAACTAAATTTTTAATCCGGCAAGAAAGAGGGACCTTTTCCCCAAATTTGACCCGGTCAGTATCGACAATAAAACATTCCCAGTTATCTCCCTCTTTTTCCCTAATCAAAAAATTGTCTGACTTTAGATCCCCATGATAAATACCTTCTTGGTGAAGGGTGCGAACAAAATTAGCGAGGAAAGTAATAAATTTTCTTTTTCGAGGAAATGAGTAATTGTTGGGTTCCCGAAAAACCCGAATATAATACCGGAGCGGTATAGATTCAGTAAGATACTCCGTTATTAGAAAACTGCTTCTTGCCATCATCCATTTTTTTTCCTCTAAAAGAGCTAAAGTCAGAGGGGTAGGAACTTTTTTCAAAGCTAATTTATTGCTGTTAACCCAGGCCCGACGGTTTCTTAATCGAGCGATAAAAAATCGAAACGGAAAAAGAGAAGTATCGCTCCTTCCTTCCTTTACCACCAAGCTTTTCCCCTCAAGCTCAACTTTAGTGACCAGAGCTTTACGGGAAGATTTGAGAATAGCCGGAGAAAGACTCTTCTCCGGAGGATGAATAATTCCACGAATATGGTGGGTAAAATTTTTATGCTGATTTATAACTTCCCAGACCAGTTCAGGAGAAAATACGGAGCGGCGAAAGATCAAAAATTTGTTTTTATCTCTAACCAGAGTAAAAAACTTTCCGGAGCGGAAACTCTTTTTTGACCAGCTTAAAAACCTTTCCTCTTGAAGTTTTTTCACCCGCGAGAAGATAAAATCAGTAATAGAGTTAAGCTTACTCTCATTTATTCCTTCCTCCGCATAATAAAGCCGGATTATCTTCTCCTGGTCGGCAAACGGGAAGTTAGCACTCCGGAGGGAAAAAATAAACTGGGCAAGGTTTTTTAATTTTTGGGTTTCATTCAAACTTCTTTTAATCCGGGCTTTATAAAGGTCAATAAGGTAAAAAGAAAGGGATTCCGGCTTTTCAACCCCCACCACGATGTTCTCAATATGGAAGTCATTATGTAATATCCCTTTTTGGTGTAAAAAACGGAGATAAGCTACTAATTGTTTTAAAAAAGGAATTCTCTCGGACTCGGTTTTTATTTTTTGCCGATAAAACTCATGGAGGGTGATTACTTCTCCCAAAGATTGGGTAATAAGGAATGCCTCCTTCAGGATTCCGAATTTTCGGTTTATTCCTATCGCTACCGGATAAGCAGCAGGAATACCGAGTTCAAAAAACCGGTTCATAATCCGCCATTCAGTAAAAATTTTCCCTCGAAGAAAAAGATACTTGAGGGTAGTATCCCAACCAATAATTTTGATATGTTTGATATAAAAAACTTTCCCCTGATACTCTATTTTTTTAACTGTCCGGCGGGGTGAGTCTTTTTTAATCTCCCCTTTACCACTTTTGAACTCCGACACTAAAAGATCAAGCGCCACCGGATTAAGCTCCGGAAAAAGCTTATGATTAATTTTCCACTTAATTGAAGCCATCAATCTATTATCTTTATTTCTTTTTTGAAGTTATCAGAAAATAAGTGGTTTTTTTATAATGGGTAATAGGAAAAACCGCAAGAGTTTTTGGAGGCAATTTACCAAAAACCTGTTCAAATCCTTTCTGGCTTATAAGAATAGCCGAAGGCTTGGCGGTTTCTTTTAATGCTTTCACTACCTGAGAGGAATTTTCCAGTTTTAGCACCTCACTATCCAAATAGAAGTCAAGTAAAATAGCTTCCTCTCCATTTACCCCAAAAGTATAAAACACTGCTGGTTTAACCTGAAATTTAATAATCTCCGCTATTTTTTTAACTGGTGAATGTTTATCATCTTCGCGAGTAATAAAATAAAAATAAGTTTCAAAAATAAGCAGAGACAAAAAACTTAGCACGATTATCTTCGTTCGCAATTCCCTTTTAAGCAAGGCATACCCAATCAGCCCCCACCCTCCTATCGAAACAAAAACCGTAACCAAAGTAGCAGTAAAAGACCGAGTAAACCACCAGACAAAAAACCAGGCCAATAAAAAAGAAAAAATATAGATAAAAAAACAAACCCAGGTAGCGTATTCCCAGGCCCGGGAAAGCCATTCCTTTTTTGAAAAGGGAAACGATAAAAGATTTTCTTTTAAACTGGCACTGAGGATAAGGCTATAAGCGGGAAAAATCGGAAGAAAATAGCGATAGGTTTTATTATGGACAAGAAAGATGAGGATTAAGATTACTCCAACCCAGCAAAGAAGGAATAATCGTTCCTCCTGCTGTTCCGGATTTTTTTTAAAAAAGAATAAAACTGCCGCGGGAAGAAAAAGAGACCAAGGTGCAAATCGGGGCCAAAATTCGATTAAATAATAATAAAATGGTTCGGGGCGGGAAAGAATGTGGGTTAATGCAAATTCCGCTTTCAATGTGGAAATTTCTACCCGACTTAAGTAGGGAATAACCCAGGCTAAAATAAGAAACAGAAATACTATCCATCCCCACCAAAATCCTGGTTCCAAAAAAACTCGAAGCCTTCGGTTAAAAAGAAGAAAGAGTGCGACTATCCCCAGGGGAAATATTATTACTGGTCCCTTCGTCAAAGCGCTTAAGGCTAAGCCCACAAAAAAAAGGAGAAAAAATCCAAACCGTTTTTTGCCGGATGATTGGTAAGCAATATAGAAACAACTAAGCGAGAAAAGAATAAAAAGAGTTAATACCATATCTGCCCGCGCAGTCCGCGCCTGCCAGAAAAACTCTTTGGAACTTAAAAGGATAAGTCCGGCAATAGCTCCCACTCGAAAATCCCGAAACATCCTTTTTCCCAGGTAAAAAGTAAGGGCTATAACTGCCACTGCACTCAAAGCTGAAGGCAACCGGGCAAAAAACGGAGTAACCTTCCCTACTAAGGCTGAGGGCAAGGCAATAAGCCAGATGATAAGAGGAGGTTTATGGAGGAAAAGCTTTCCTTCTAAGCGAGGAACAATCCAGTCACCCGAGCGAATCATCTCTCGGGCCACTTCTGCATAGCGGATATAACACTGATTTTCTAAACTTCGGGCTCCTAACTGAAAGAATATGGTCAAGATTGAAATAAAAAAAAGAAGGAGGAAACAAATGGTTTCCCATCCCACCCCCAATCTTTTTCTAATTAACTCTTCGCCCAAAAGCTTAAAATTAGGATTTAGAACCATTTAATTCGGGACATCTTTTCCGAAAAATAAGGACCAGGTTGCGGATATAAATTAAAACTCCTGATCCTTGCCCTAAAATAAAAACGGGATCCTGGCGATAAATAGCATAAGCAAGCAAGGTAATCCCCCCCGCCAAGCTGAAATACCAGAAAAGCACCGGAACCACACTTTCTCCTTTTTTTTCTGAGGCAATCCATTGAACAATAAATCGCATAGAAAACAAAGCTTGTCCGACAAACCCAATAATAAGCCAGATATTCATTATAAGGCTCCTAAAACAAAATTAAAATTTAAACCCTTCGGGGAAACACCCGGATCCCAAACAGAATGATTTTGGTTATATTTTATACTACTGAAACTGTCTGCGGGTCAACTCGTAATATTCTGGTTTTCTTATCAATTATCCTGATAATAAAATAACTTGAGGTGGAAATTATAAAAATGCTTATCCAAATAAAATCAAATCCTAATCTCCGGTGGAGGGAAAAATCTCCGGCAACTTCCAAAAAAGTAAAGGTAGCAATAATAGCCATAAAAGTTCGGTATTCTTTTCGGAGAGCAGTCCGAAAAGAAAAAGGGCGAGTAGGAAAAGTCCAATTTTGAATTTTGGGTAAAAAAGTGGGGATATTTTTAGACCACTCTAAATACTTCGAACCAAACTTGGCTAACAAAAATTCCTCTTCGGCAAAGATAATCCGTTCATAGTAAAGCCAGAAGATAGCCATAAAAAGAATAGTAATCCACCATAAGCGAAAAAACAGAGAAATCCCCAGTCCGATAATAAAATTTCCTAAATAGAGTGGATGTCTGACTATTGAGTACATCCCGGTAGTATTCAAAACCTCAGCTTTAAACAATTTCGTCTCCCTCCCGGAGGTTCCTTTGGGAGTCGAACCGACCGTAATAAAACGAATTGCAAGGCCTAAAAACGATATACTTAAACACCCCATCTCCCAAATTAGATCCAACCGATGACTTTGATATGGATAGTGATAATTTTTAAAAGCAAAAATAACCAGGACAACCAGAATTAAAGGAAGGAAGCTTCTCCACCGAAACAGCCAGTTTCCCGAGCTTTTCATAGTTTCTTTCAAAAGCATTTATAACTTACCTCCTCTTAATAATTGAGAGACAATGAAAAATTATTATAAAGCAAATACATTAACACCGGATTAATTCAAAATTAATTTTTCTTAATGGTGAAAAATAACCTTCAGGAAAGTAGGATAGGGAGAGTCACGGTAAAGGTAGTCCCCTGTTGAGGGATACTTTCTACTTCAATGGTTCCTTGGTGGGCTCTTACAATCCACTGACAAATACTTAACCCCAACCCCACTCCTCCAGAATCACGCGAGCGGGATTTATCCACGCGATAAAATCGGTCAAAGATGTAAGGCAGGTCCTCCGGAGAAATTCCCATCCCGGTATCTTTTACTCGGATTTTTACTTCCTTATTTTCTTCCTGAAGCTCAAGCGCAACTTCTCCTCCCTCCGGAGTATTTTTTATTGCATTGTCGATTAAATTACTAAAAAGCTGGGTCAGTCTTAACCAATCTCCTTCTAAAAATATTTCCTTTCCTCCGGTAAAACTAAGATTAATTTTTTTCTGCTCAGCTACCAGGAAAAAAGCCTCCTGAAGTTCTCGCAAAAGATTGGTTAAATTTATAGTTTTAAACTCAAGGGAAGCTTTACCCTCATCAGCTTGCGAAAGAAGGAGAAGATTATTGATTAGGCGAGTTAAATAATCAAGCCGTTCTAAATTATTAATCAAAGCCTCCTGGTATTCTTCAGAAGATCTCTTTCGGGAAAGGAGGACCTCAGTTTCTCCCTTAAGCGCAGTAATGGGAGTCCGTAATTCATGGGCAGCATCAGCAGTAAACTGAGTAAGTTTTTTTAAATATTCTTCGACGCGCTCAATCATCTCATTAACAGTAAGAGCTAAACGGTCCAATTCATCATCTATCCCCTGAATAGGTAATCGTTCATTTAACTGGTTGGCATTTATTCGCTTGATGGCTTCCGTCAGGGTATCGATTGGTTTAAGATTTTTGCGCGATAAAATCCACCCCCCTACTGACCCAAAAAGAAAGGCTACAACAAATGCCACCATCAAATTTTCCCGAAAGTTTTCAACGGATTTACGCATAATTTTAAGCTCAGTTGCCACCTGAACAACATATTTTAATTTACTCCCTTCCCGGTAAAAATAGGTGTGCAAACGGAACGGGAGATTTTTCCTACTTCCTTTTACTGATTTTTTCAATACTGGAATTATAAAATTTTTCTCATCGAGGGAGGGTTTAGGGAAAATAAAACCAGGTAGTTTTGAACAAGTATAAATGAGATTCAGTTGATGGTCAAACACCTGAAACGCAATTGGATAATACCTCCGTTTTGCAACAATTTCTTCCTGGGATTTTAATTTTTCCTTTATGCTTAAAGGATGTTTTAAGATCTGATTGATAATTTCGTGAGTTTCGTCAATAAGCATCCGATCAATCTCCTTAAGGAGATTATGTTGAAAACGGTAGTCCAAAAATCCAAAGATAATAAGAATAGTAGTTAAAAATGTGATTGTGTACCAAAATGCCATCCTTACATCAAGGCGTCGGTAAAATTTAATCTTTCCTTTTAAGGACATAACCAACACCTTTAACCGTATGGATTAGTTTGGGCGAGAAGTCTTTATCAATTTTGGAGCGGAGATGATTAATGTGAACATCGATTATATTAGTCATTGAATCAAAGCTATAATTCCAGACATGTTCGGAAATCATAGTGCGGGTAACAACTTGTCCGGCATGGCGCATTAGATATTCAAGCAAGGCGTATTCCTTGGGGGTTAAATCAATCCGAACCCCACCGCGGTAAACCTCGTGGGTCAATTGATTTAAAGTTAAGTCTTCAACCTTAAGCACCGAAGGCAAAAACTCTTTACCCCGTCGTAAAACCGCCCGGATTCGGGCTAAAAGTTCATGAAAAGAAAATGGCTTTACAATATAATCATCTGCTCCTAAATTTAGCCCCTTGACTATACTCTCCTTGGAATCTTTAGCAGTAAGAAATATAACCGGAGTGGTATTACCTCGCTCTCGTAATCGAAAAAGGATTTTATCACCACTTAAAATCGGGAGCATAATGTCCAAAATAATAAGGTCATAATTTTCTTGGGTAGCGAAATGGAGCCCATCTTCTCCATTTTCTGCTACATCAACGGCAAACGAATTCTCCTTTAACCCCTTTACAATAAACCGGCTTACATTTTTATCATCTTCAACCAATAAAATTTTCATTACTAAATCTTACTTCCCCAATAATTATTAACATCCCAACATTTCTTTTACTTTCGTAACATCTTTTTTTATTTGGGAAGCAAGCTCTTCCCAGGTCGAAAAGGCTTGTTCTTTTCGAATCCGGGCAACAAAAGAAATTTCTATTTCCTCGCCATAAAGTGGTTTACTATCAAAATCAATAAGATAAACTTCCAGAGAAAGCTCCTGCCCCGAAAAGGTAGGGTTATATCCGATATTCATTGCTCCGGGAAATCGATTTCCTTTCCATTTTACCCAGACTCCGTAAACTCCCACTCCAGGATAAAGCAGCTTATAAGGCCTAATATTAGCGGTAGGAAATCCTAAACTTACTCCCCTTCCCTTTCCTTTTATCACTTCTCCAGTAATACTATAATTTCTCCCCAAAAGCCGGTTGGCAACTTCAACTTCCCCCATTTGAATTAATTCTCTAATCTTACTGCTTTTTACAATAATATTGTCTTTTATTTGAGATTCCACCACCCGCACCCGAAAATTGAGCTCCTTGCCCAAGGTTTGAAGAAAGTAAATATTTCCCTGACGTTTACTTCCAAAAGTATAATCCTCACCGACAAAAACCTCTTTGACGCCAATCCGTTCACAGAGAACATTTTTAACAAACTCTTCTGCAGTAAGCTGAGAAAACTCAATGGTAAAAGGCTCACAAATTACCACTTCAATTCCAGCGTTTTCAATCAAGGTTAGCTTTTCTTTTAAGGTGGTGATATTTAAAAACTGCTTTTCCTCAATCAGCACTGCAAGCGGATGAGGATCGAAAGTATAAACTAAAGATGTTCCCCCAATTTCCTTTGCCCGCTCAATTACCCGGGCAAAAATCGCCTGATGCCCTAAATGCACCCCATCAAAATTCCCCAGAGTCACTACCGGATTAGGAGGTTTTCGTTTCAACTCTTTATAACCTTGAACTATTTCCATATTGTTTTAATAGAGTTTTAGTAGTTAAAATTTGAAAGAGCTTGACTATCCTATTTATAATAATATAATAACTGTCTATCAAAATTAAATCATAAATGCCGAAGTGGCGGAATTGGCAGACGCGCTAGGTTCAGGGTCTAGTGAGGGTAGCCTCGTAGGGGTTCGAGTCCCCTCTTCGGCATTTTAAAAACCCTAAAACTTAGCCATCTAACCAGCTAAAGTTTTGATTTTCTGCCGTACGGGTTAAAAAATTTAATTTACTCCTTTTTTATATTTTTTTCTATTTTTTGGTGGATTTTTTATTAAAAAGGTTTTTTTATTATGCCGTGGAATAATATGCGAGGGAATCCCCCCCAGTGGGAAGATGAATTTTTCCCTCTAAAAGAATTCTTTCATAACCTTCGCAATTTTTTTCGAAGGGGATTGCGGCTTCTCGGACTCATCCCCATAATAATTTTAGGATTATGGCTTCTTTCTTGCTTTTACACCATCGGAGTAAATGAAGTGGGAGTAATTCAGCGCTTCGGTAAATATGTCCGGCAAACTCCACCTGGAATCCATTTAAAATTACCGCAGGGAATTGAAACAGTAAAAAAGGTAAAGGTCGATTTAGTTTATACCGAGGAATTTGGCTTAAGAACAATTAGAGCAGGGATAAAAACTGAATATGCCCCTCCGGAAAAATTTTTAGAAGAGTCGCTTATGCTTACCGGAGACTTAAATTGCGCTATTGTACCCTGGATAATTCAATTCCGAATAAGTGACCCCTACAGCTTTCTCTTTAAAGTTCGAGATGTTAGAAAAACGATCCGTGACCTTTCGGAAGCAGTAATGCGCCAGATAATAGGGGATCGGAGCATCAATGAGGTAATAAACAAGCGAGAAGAAATTGCGGTATTAGCTAAAATTGAGCTCCAAAAAGCCCTCGATGAAGCAGAAACTGGGGTAACTCTTAAAAATGTTGAGTTAAAAACTACCAATGTTCCTGCGCCGGTTCAACCCTCATTTAATGAAGTAAATCAAGCAATTCAGGAAAAAGAGCAAATGATTTATAAAGCTAAAGAGGAATACAATAAAGCGGTGCCTGCGGCTTTAGGGGAAGCAGAAAAAATTATCCGGGCAGCCGAAGGTTATGCACTTGATCGGGTTAATCGAGCCAAAGGGGATACTAACCGATTTTTAGCATTATGGGAAGAATATAAAAAAGCAGAAGAGGTAACCCGTCGAAGACTTTATCTTGAAACTATCCAGGAGTTACTCCCCAAAGTTAAAAATAAATACTTAATTGATGAAGAACAAAAAAATCTTCTTCCTTTACTTCAGCTCCAACCAAAGGAAGAGAAACATGAATAAATCGTGGATGTTAATTTTGATCTTGATTTTTTTCTTTTTGAGCGTGGATAGTTTCTTTACTGTCAATGAAACTGAACAGGTAGTTATCACCCAATTCGGTAAACCGGTGGGCGGACCAATAACTACCCCGGGATTGAAATTTAAGTTTCCTTTTATCCAAAAAATTAATGTCTTCCCCAAAAACCTGCTAGAATGGGACGGAGACCCCGGGCAGATTAATACCCTGGATAAAACTTACATCTGGGTAGACACTTTTGCTCGCTGGCGAATAAAAGACCCTTTATTGTTTTTTCGAACAGTTTATAATGAAATTGGAGCGCAAAAAAAACTGGATGACCTAATTGATCCTGCAGTACGTAATTTCATTACTTCCCACCACTTGATCGATTGTGTGCGAAACTCCAATCGGCTGATGGATACGTTGGAAATCGGTTTAGAACAAATTGGGGAAAAAATCCCCGAAATGGAGGTCAAAATCGGCCGAGAAAAATTAACCCGAATGATTATGGATCAGGTTAGACCAAAATTATTGGAATTTGGAATTGAATTAGTTGATGTGCGGATTAAAAGGATCAATTATGTAGAAGAAGTCCAGAAAGCAGTATACGACCGGATGATTGCCGAGCGAAAACAAATTGCCGAAAAGTTTCGCTCCGAAGGGAGTGGAGAGAGCAAAAAGATTGAGGGAGAAAAGGAAAAGATGCTAAAAAAAATTTCCTCTGAGGCTTATCGAACTGCTCAGGAAATTAAAGGGAAAGCGGATGCGGAAGCCGCCCGGCTTTACGCCGAAGCCTTTAACCGGGACCCGGAATTTTATTCATTTTTAAAGACCTTAGAAATTTATAAAGATACTCTAGGTGAAAATACTACCTTGATTTTAACTACCAACAGTGATTTACTAAAATATTTAAAGGGATATACCAAAAAAAAGACTGATTAAAGGAGAGGTTAAACCATGGCACATAAAAAAGGACAAGGCAGCTCAAGAAATGGGAGAGACAGCCAGGGGCAAAGGCTGGGAGTAAAACGATTCGGTGGTCAGCTGGTAAAAGCAGGAAATATTCTGGCTCGCCAGATAGGAACAAAATTTCACCCGGGGAATAATGTGGGGATAGGAAAAGATTTTACCTTGTTTGCCAAAATTGATGGGAGAGTAAAGTTTGAGCGCCTGGGACGGGACCGAATAAAAATAAGTGTTTATGCTTCCTAATCATTTGAATGCGTTTTGTCGATGAAGCCAAAATTTGGGTCCAGGGAGGAGATGGTGGTCGTGGCTGTATTAGTTTTCGCCGGGAAAAATTTGTCCCCCGAGGCGGGCCCGATGGAGGTAATGGTGGCAAGGGAGGAGATGTAATTTTAATTGCTACTAATAAACACCCTACCCTTTTAGACCTCTCTCTCCAACAGCATTATCGTGCCCCGCGGGGCGAGCACGGAAAAGGTAAGCTCCAACAAGGTAAGGATGGGGCAAATCTCGAAATTTTTGTTCCGCTGGGAACAATTGTTCGCGATGGAGAAACCAATGCCTTACTTAAGGATTTGGTTAAAGAAGGAGATCGGATCGTAGTGGCTCGGGGTGGAAAAGGAGGGAAAGGGAATGCTTTCTTTAAGTCCTCGGTTAATCAAACTCCCCGAATAGCCCAACCAGGGGAAAAAGGTGAAGGAAGATGGATCAAATTGGAATTAAAGCTTTTAGCCGATGTGGGTATAATTGGACTGCCTAATTCAGGAAAGTCTACCCTTATTTCTAAGTTATCCTCTGCTCATCCGAAAATCGCGGACTATCCCTTTACCACTTTAACCCCTAACTTAGGAGTGGTAGAGTTAGAAAACTTTAAAAATTTTGTCATTGCAGATATCCCCGGACTTATTCCGGGAGCGCATCAAGGGGCAGGATTAGGACTTAAATTTCTTCGCCATATTGAACGGACGCGACTTTTAGTATTCTTGCTGGATGTAAGCAGTATAGAGATTCAGAACCCGGGGAAAGATTATCAAATCCTTCTTGCTGAATTAGGAAGTTACAATCCGCAGCTTCTGGAAAAGCCAAGGATTATTGCTTTAAATAAATTCGATTTAATTTCTTACCACCTACCAAAAGAAGTTGATTTTTATTTTCAGCAGCTTAAAATCTCATTTATCCCGATTTCCGCACTTACGGGAGAAGGTATTCCCGCTTTAATAAATTTAATTAAAAACAGTTTAAATCAAAGCTCATGACTATTAGCAACTTACGTGCTGATTTAATAAAAAAAGTTCGTCGGGTAGTAATAAAAATTGGAAGCAGTGTCTTGACTGATGCTATGGTAAATATCAACTACAATGCCTTTGCTGGAATTGTCGATCAGGTAGCAAAAATTAAAGCAATGGGGATCGAGCCGGTGATTGTATCTTCTGGCGCTATTGCAATCGGGGTGCAAAAGTTAGGACTCAAACAACGCCCCCAAAGCATCCCGCTTAAACAAGCAGCAGCTGCAGTAGGCCAAGCGGGATTAATGGAAATTTATGAGCGGTTTTTTAAAGAAAAAAACCTTAAAGTTGCTCAGGTTCTCCTTACCAACTTAATTCTCAAGGAGCGGCAATTTTTTTTAAACGCCCGCAATACCCTTTTTACCCTGCTGGATTTAGGGGTTATTCCTATAATCAATGAAAATGATTCAGTAGTGGTGGATGAAATTAAATTAGGAGATAATGACACCTTAGCCACTATTACCACTAACCTGGTAGAAGCTGATCTGTTAATTATCCTTACTAACCAGGACGGATTATTAGATAGCGACCCCAAAATAAACCCAGAAGCCCGGGTTATCCCTTTAGTAAAAAAGATTGATAAAAAGATTGAGTCCTTAGCCGGAAGCAGTAAAAGTCCTCAAGGGGTAGGAGGGATGGGTACCAAAATTGTTGCCGCGAAAAATGCTACTACCTATGGGGTTCCGGTGGTTATTGCTAATGGCCGAGTTTATGGAACGCTGGAAGGGGTTTTTCGGGGGGAAGAAATCGGTACTCTTTTTCTCCCTCAGTCTTCCAAAATTAAAAGTCGAAAATACTGGATTGCCTTTACTCTTAAACCCAAAGGGAAACTTAGGGTTGATGAAGGGGCAGAGGAAGCAATTTTACAACGGGGTAAAAGCCTCCTGGCGATTGGAATTACTGAGGTAGAAGGTGATTTTCAGTTTGGAGATTCGGTAAGCATAGTAAATCAAAAAGGGAAAGAGATTGCGCGGGGTTTGGTAAATTATAGCTCCGGAGAGCTAAAAAAAATAAAAGGGGTAGCAACCAAAGAAATCGAAAAGATATTAGGATATAAACATTATGATGAAATTATTCATCGCGATGATATGGTAATTTTATAAAGTTATAAAAGGAGCAAGTTATGACTTTTATTCAAGATCAAGTCCGCAATATTGCCCAAAAAGCTAAAAAAGCCTCCCGAATTATCGGGGCACTCTCAACCGAGAAAAAAAATAAAGCGTTATTGCGAATGTCCGAGGCGTTAATTACTAATGCCAATCAATTAAAAGAAGAAAACCGGAAAGATATCGCTCTTGCCCAAAAAAATGGATTAAGTAGTGCCCTGATTGACCGGCTTACTCTTACTGACAAAATCATAAAGGAAATGGCTTCGGGATTAAAGGAAATTGCTATCCTCCCTGATCCGGTAGGAGAGATAACGGGAATGTGGCGAAGACCCAATAATCTTTTAGTAGGAAAGATGCGCATTCCTCTGGGAGTGATTGGAATAATTTATGAGTCCCGACCGAATGTTACAGTTGATGCTGCCGGACTTTGCTTGAAATCAGGCAATAGTGTAATTCTGCGAGGAGGCTCAGAAGCATTCCATTCTAATTTATTCCTTGCTGAGCTTCTTCAGAACGAAGCGGAAAAAGAAGGAATTCCGCGCGAGGCAATCTCGTTCATCCCTATTACTGACCGGGAGGCAATCTATGCCTTGCTTCAATTAGAAGAATTAGTGGATGTGATTATTCCGCGGGGAGGGGAGGAATTAATCCGGGCAGTAGTAGAAAAATCTAAGATTCCGGTGATAAAACATTACAAAGGCAACTGCCACATTTTTATTGACTCCACTGCTGACCTAAAAATGACCGAAAAAATTGTTCTTAACGCTAAATGTCAACGTCCCGGTGTTTGTAATGCAGTAGAAACTCTTTTGGTCCACCGGGAAATTGCTCCCCAAATTCTTCCTCCCCTTATTGCTCAGCTCCAGAAAAATGGGGTAGAAATTCGGGGCTGTCCGAAAACTTTAAGCCTCGTTCCTGGAATAAAAGAAGCAACTGAAGCTGATTGGTATACTGAATATCTGGCACTGATCTTAGCGGTCAAGGTAGTGCAAAATATTGAAGAAGCGATTGATCATATTGAAACTTATGGTTCGCAGCACACTGAAGCAATTATTACGCAATCATACGAGAATTCTCAAAAATTTCTAAAGGAAGTAAATTCCTCTACTGTGCTGGTTAATGCTTCCACTCGATTTAGCGACGGATTCCAGCTCGGGCTGGGAGCAGAAGTGGGAATTAGTACTACCAAACTTCATGCCTTTGGTCCAATGGGACTTAAAGAGCTTACTACTACCAAGTTTATTGTTTTAGGGGAAGGGCAAATTAGAGAATAATACTTACTTTTTGGCCCAAAATAAAGTTATGGAAAAACCAGATAGCGAAAAAAATAACCGCCAACGAATTGGGCTTTTCGGAGGAACATTTAATCCCATCCATTTTGGTCATCTTCGGGCTGCCGAAGAAATCCAGGAATTTTTTTACCTTAATAAAATTATTTTTATTCCCACCGGGATTCCTCCCCATAAAATCTCAGAAACCATAGTCTCTCCAGAACATCGCTTAAATATGGTAAAATTGGCCATCCAGGATAACCCCACTTTTGAAGTTTCCGACTTTGAAATTAAGAGTCCAACTACTTCTTATTCCATTGTAACAATAAGGCATTTTAGAGAAATTTTGGGAGAAGAAACTTCTCTTTTCTTCTTACTTGGTATGGATGCCTTTCTTGAAATTAATACCTGGAAAGACCTTTCCCAGTTGTTTTATTTAACCAATTTTATCATTATGTCTCGTCCCGGTTATCCCCAAAAATTAGAACTAAATTTGCTCCCAGTTGACGAAGTTAAAAAATTTTTTTACAATTCTCACAATAATTGTTATATCCATTCCTCAGGGCATAAATTATTTTTCCAAGAAATAACTTTATTAGATTTTTCTTCGCGTGCGATTCGCAAACGGATAAAAAATAAACAATCCATTCGATACTTAGTGCCTTCAAAGGTGGAAGAATATATAAAAAATTATGGTCTTTATCAGGAAATAAATTATAACCAAAAATAAATTAAAGGAGGAAAAGATTCCCCGAAAAAAGCTGGTTAAGGACCCAAAAAGAAAGTTTTCTTTGTGTGTTAAAATTGCTCTGGATAAAAAAGCAAAAGATTTAGTAATATTAAAAGTTTCAGAGCTATCCTCGTTTGCCGATTATTTTCTTATTTGTCATGGAGATTCTCATCGGCAGGTTCAAGGGATCGCTCGGGAAATCGAAGAAAAAATGAAAAAAGCGGGTTTCCTCCCCTTAGGAATTGAAGGGTATCGAGAAGGAAATTGGATTCTGATGGATTATGATGATATTATTATCCATATCTTTCAAAAACCAGTGCGCGAGTTTTATGATCTGGAGCGGCTGTGGGCTTATGCCCCCCGATTGGAAGTGAATGAAAAGACAACTTCGAAAAAACTTAACGAATGGTGGAGCAGCTAATTTCATCTCCGCAATTCTCGATTTTCTCTTTCCACCGGCTTGCTTACTTTGTAATTCAAAGGAATTGGATTGGAGCGAGAGCTTTATTTGTAAAAATTGTTTTAAAGAAATCCCATTTATCACTCCTCCATTTTGTCAGCGTTGCAGCAAACCATTTTTCACCGCAAATCCTCGTAACCATCTTTGCAGTGAGTGTATGAGCAAAAAGAATTTTTTTAATCAAGTTCGGGCAATTGGAAAATATGAAGGAGTTTTAAAAATAATCATTCATAAGTTTAAATATCGAGGCAATTTTTCTATGTTGAGGTTGCTTAACCTGCTAATTAAAAATATGCCGGAAGATACGAGACCTTTGCTAAACTCCTACGATTTCATTATTCCGGTTCCTCTCCATCGAACCCGGCTACGGGAAAGAGGTTTTAACCAGGCAGTGCTTTTTGGTAAAATTATTGCCCGCGAATATGGAATCCCGCTAAAATTTATGACCTTACAACGAATAACCTCTACCTTTCCTCAGACAATGTTGCCGGTAACAACCCGAAAGCTAAATGTTAGAGATGCTTTTCGAGTCAAAGATCAGACCCAGGTGGAAAGTAAAAGGATTCTTCTCGTGGACGATGTATACACTACTGGTGCAACTATTAATGAATGCGCCCGGATTTTAAAAAAAGCCGGTGCCGCAATAGTAGATGGACTGGTTATTGCCCGAGCTATGTAATTAAATAAAAGTATGAACATTGAAACCGTTTATCAGAGCGTAGCCTCAGATTTACAAGCAGTAGAAAAGGAACTGGATAAAAACCTTCAATCCGAAATCCCTTTAGTTACTGCTCTGGGGAAATATATTCTTAACAGTGGTGGCAAACGATTTCGTCCTTTGCTTCTTATTCTATCCGCTCGGTTATGTGGCTACCGGGGTGATGAACACATTCCCCTTGCTTGTATTTTGGAATTTATTCATACTGCCACCCTCCTCCACGACGATGTCGTAGACAATGCAAAAATTCGGCGGGGTAATTCTTCCGCTAATACCATCTGGGGAAATCAAGCCAGTATTCTTATTGGAGACTTGTTTTTTGCTCAATCCTTTTACTTGATTGGTAAAATTAAAAATTGGCGAATTTTAAATGTCTTAACTGAAGCTACCACCAAATTAGCTGAGGGGGAGATATTGGATTTAGTAATGATCGGAGATCTTTCAAGTAATGAGGCAAAATACTTGACTACCATAAATTATAAAACTGCCAGTTTGATCCAGGCCGCTTGCCATATCGGTGCGATTTTAGGCAATGTTGACTTGGCTAAAGAAAAATCTATGAAAAGCTTCGGGAAAAACTTAGGAATTGCTTATCAACTGATTGATGATACCTTAGATTATATTTCCACTGAAAACGAATTAGGTAAATCAATTGGCAAGGATTTAGAGGAAGGGAAGGTTACCCTTCCCCTTATTTATACTTTACAAAAAAGTAGTCCCCAAGATCGAAAATTTATCGCTTCAACATTACAACAAAAGAAAATTACAAAAAAATCCCTTTCTCAGGTATTAAATTTGATTAATCAATATCAGGGGATAGAATATACCATTAAAAAAGCAAAACAATATGCTCTTAATGCGAAAAAACAACTTGCCCAATTTCCTTTTTCCCCTGATAAGGAAGCACTTCTTACCATTACTAATTATGTAATCAACCGACGCCATTAGCTAACTATTATTCCTTGAATTCGAAAAATCTTACTTGATTTTCTTTTTTTTTCATAGGAAAATAATTTATTTAAAAGTAATTAAAGGTAATTGCAATCTCGATTTAAGTCTGGAAAATAAACCTTATTGGTTTTCAATATAAATTTATGGAGTGGGAAAAAATAAAAAGCGATGGATTATTGCGCCGAGAGCTCAAAGCCTGATTCTAATAAAATTTCTACTTATCGATGCCTTAACTTTTATTTACTAATCGGATTTATTCTTTTTGGTTTGATTTTTTCTCCATCCAGTCTCGCTGCACTCTCGAAAGAAAATAAGGCGAAAAAAACTTTTACCTTTGAAAATGTTATCGCTTATGCCCAGAAACTTGCCACTGAGCCCTTTATCTTGCCCAATGATGAAGTCCCGGATTTTTTGTTAAAATTAGATTACAATTCCTGGCGAGATATCCGGTTTAAGCCCGAAAATGCTTTGTGGCGGAAAGACAAGCTCTTTTTTACGGTCCAATTTTTCCATCCGGGGTTTTACTACAACCGGATTGTTAAAATCAATGTAGTAGATTCCTCCGGGGTCAAACCCGTAATATTTTCTCGAGATTTATTTAATTACGGGAAAAATAAGTTTCCCACCGAAGTTCCACCTCAATTAGGTTTTGCTGGTTTCCGCTTACACTATCCGATTAATACTTCAACCTATCAGGATGAATTTATTGTTTTCTTAGGTGCGAGTTATTTTCGTGCAGTAGCCCAAGGACAAACCTATGGGATTTCAGCCCGGGGAATTGCCATTAACACTGCCTTACCGGGGGGAGAAGAATTTCCTTATTTTAAAGAATTTTGGCTGCTAAAACCCTTACCCTCAGCAAAGCAAATCACAGTTTTTGCTCTACTCGATAGCCCAAGCTTAACCGGAGCTTATTGCTTTGTAATCATTCCGGGAAAAGAGACTATTATTCAAGTAAAAGGGAAACTATTTTTCCGGCAAAAAGTCGATAAACTCGGTATTGCTCCTTTAACCAGCATGTTTTTTTATGGAGAAAATACCAGCATAAGACCAGTAGATGATTTTCGTCCTGAGGTTCATGATTCAGATGGTCTTCTGATTGCTTTTCGGTCGGGCGAATGGCTCTGGCGACCTCTGCGAAATCCGCGCACCCTTCTTGTTAACTCGTTTATGGCTAAGGATCCGGTAGGATTTGGACTTCTTCAACGCGACATTGAGTTTGACCATTACCAGGACCTGGAAGCTCATTACGAAAAAAGACCGAGCGTATGGATAACCCCAAAAGGAAATTGGGGAGAAGGAAGGATTGAATTGATTCAGATTCCGATGGATAATGAATGGAATAATAACATTGTGGCTTTTTGGGTTCCTTCCTGTTCAGCTGAAGCTGGCCAAGAAACCTCTTTTGCTTATGATATGAGCTGGCATTTTCCGATAGGTAATCGTCCCCCCGGCGGTAAGGTAGTGGCAACCCGAACCGCTCAAGGAAAGGACAAGGTAACAAAAAAATTTATTATTGATTTTGCGGGAGGAGGATTAGAAGCGATTCCTCCGAGTGAAAAACTTAGTCCCATAATCACAGTAGATCCCCGCGCCAAGCTCCTGGACTATCAGTTAGTGAAAAATCCTATTACCAAAGGATGGCGTTTGGTTTTCCAAATCCAAATTGAGGAAGCTGGTTTGCTGGACCGTATCCTTGCGGGAAATAAACCCGCATTAGAACTTCGGGCTTTTTTAAAAAATAGGGAAAGGGTATTAACCGAAACTTGGAGCTATGCCTATTAACCATAATTTCACTATGGAAATCCTTCCGAAAAAATCCCCTCGCCACCATAACATCAATGGTAAATCCAATCACCCTTCTCCGGTGGAGAAAGAAAGTGATCCTTTGCTCTCACCGGATTGGGAAAAAGTCTTCCAGCGAGTTCTTATTTATTTACAAGCACTCTCAATTTCCGCGGAAAAAGCCCAGAAAATCGCCCGGGAAGCAATCAAATTAGCCCAATCCCAAACATCGAGGATTTCTCCGGAGGGTTTTTATCGGGAAGCAATGAAGTCACTCCGGACATTACTTTCAAGGGAATTTCCGGAAATATTTAAGGTAAACCTACCAACTCCTCCGATTAACCGGAGCTTTATGGTTCCGGAAAATATTGATCTTAGACCCTGGCTCACTTTCGTTTCCCGGAAAATTAACCAGTTCGGAACAATCCTTTCCCAACCTTTAGTCCTTTTGATTCTCTTTTTAATTGGCCTTGCCAGTCTAATCTTTTTTGCTTTACGGAAGTAATCAGAAATGAATCAAATTTTAGAGAAAGTGGCTTGGGAAAAAGTAGCACGACGACGACGATTCTTTCTTATCCTAATTATTTTTAGCACCACCCTTGTTGCCTGCTGGTTTATGGCCAATATTCTTCCCCATAAGGGAGCAACCCGGTTAGAGCTGGCTATGGTGATAGTGTTCGGAGCTCTGTTTGCCTGGATTTCTATTGGATTCTGGATGGCAATAGGAGGATTTATAACCTTACTAAGGAAGTATGATCGGTTTGCTATTACTTCAACAATAAACACCAGAAATATTTCCAGCCGCACTGCCATTCTTATTCCTATTTGTAACGAGGAAGTAGAACGGGTTTTTAACCGACTCCGAGTAGTTTACCAATCATTAAAGGCTACCGGAAAGTTGGAGTTTTTCGATTTCTTTATTTTAAGTGATTCAACTGATCCCGACCTCTGGGTAGAAGAAGAAGCAGCCTGGGCGGAGCTCTGTCACTCCCTTAAAGAGTTTGGTCGGATTTTTTATCGGCATCGCCGCGTTAATCTTAAATTTAAAAGCGGCAACATCGCTGATTTCTGTCGGCGCTGGGGGAAAAATTATCAATATATGATTGTTTTTGATGCCGACAGTATTGTAACCGGAACAACCTTAGTACAATTGGTCCAATTGATGGAAAATAATCCCCGGGTAGGAATTATTCAAACTGCCCCCTTAGGGATTAACCGAAAAAGTTTAATTGCTCGAGTTCATCAGTTTTCTAATCATGTTTATGGCCCACTGTTTGGAGCGGGTTTAAGTTTTCTTCAACTGGGAGATTCTCTATTCTGGGGGCATAATGCCATTATTCGAATTGCTCCTTTTATGCAGCACTGTTGTCTTCCTCATCTTCCCGGAAAACCTCCCCTGGGAGGCAACATTCTTAGCCACGATTTTGTGGAAGCTGCCTTGATCCGCCGCGCGGGATGGGAGGTATGGTTAGCCTATGATTTAAAAGGAAGTTATGAAGAGATGCCTCCTACCTTACTCGAAGAACTGAAACGTGACCGGCGTTGGTGTCAGGGAAATATTCAGCACCTCCGCTTAATCTTTACCAAGGGATTGTTCCTTGCTCATCGTGCCCTCTTCCTTCATGGAGCGATGGCTTATGTCTCGGCTTTACTTTGGTTTTTATTCCTTACTTTAAGTACTGCCGAAGCAATTATTGAAGTAATTCGGGTGCCCGATTATTTCCCCCAAATCCAGAGCCTTTTCCCTCGTTGGCCAGTATGGCATCCGAAATGGGCACTAACGCTGCTCGCCTCTACTGGGGTAATTTTATTTCTGCCCAAGTTTTTAAGTTTATTAGTTATATTTAAGCAAAAACGCTCAGCTGAGTTTGGTGGAAAACTAAAACTTATTTTAAGTATTCTCACTGAAATCATTTTTTCTTTCCTTTTTGCTCCAATAAGGATGCTTTTTCACAGCAAATTTGTCTTTTTCACTCTTTTGGGGCAACAGGTGGGTTGGACTTCCCAGCAACGGAGTGAACAGGGCACTTCCTGGAAGGAAGCTTTTCATTTCCATTTAACCGGAACCATTATCGGATTAGCCTGGGGAAGCGTCCTTTTTCTCTTTAATCGTTCTTTTTTCTGGTGGAACACTCCGATTATTATCCCGCTTGTCCTTTCTATTCCGCTATCAGTGTTATCCAGTAGTATTGCCTTAGGGAAAAAATTCCAACGGTGGGGCATCTTTCTTATTCCGGAAGAAATTTCTCCTCCCCCTGAACTTAAGCTCCTTCAAAATGAATTAACCCGCCAAGAAGTCTATCTTCCCACCCTTTCAATTTTTAACCGCTACGGATTTATCCGGGCAGTAATCGACCCCCGACTAAATGCCCTTCACCGGTCTCTTCTTCGAGGGGAGCGAAAACGAAAATTTGCACCTTCGATAATTCAAAGACGCCAGCAATTAATAGAGAAAGCAATTAATAAAGGCCCAGATTCCCTTAGCCGCCAAGAAAAAAAAGAACTTTTACTTGACCCAGACTCTCTTCTTCAACTCCACGAGCAGCTATGGGAAACCGCTGATTTGGAGATTGCGCAACGCTGGGGGATACCCAGTATTTAAAGTAACTGACTTATTCTAATCAGGTTTAATTTATTTCTAATAAAAAATTTTTATTGCAAAAGCAAAAAAGTTCTGTTAAAAGCAAGATTTGCCTTTAAAGCTAACTAATCAACCCTTAGTAAAAAGGAGAAAAAAACCAATGAACATCAAAGATCTACTGGACAAAATAAATGCTACCCCAATACCCAAAGTTAAAAAAGTAGCATTGGCGTATTCGGGAGGGTTAGACTCCTCTTTAGCAGTAGCTTTGCTCCGCCGAGTTTATAAGGCAAAAGAAATTGTTGCAGTAACCCTCGACATTGGCCAGGGAGAAGAAGAAATTAAGGAAAGTGAAAAGAAAGCAAAGATTCTTAATATTGAGCCAATTATGGTAGATATGAGAAAAGAGTTTACGCAAAAGTGGCTTACCCGAGCAATCTATGCTAACTCGGATTATTTAGGTTACCCGGTATCTACTTCCATGACTCGACAAATCATCGCCCGGAAAGTTGCCGAAATTGCTCTGGCAGAGGGTTGCGATGCTATTGCCGAAGGCTCCAGCGGTAAAGGTAACGACCAATTTCGGATGCATAATGTCTTTAAAACCTTTGCCCCTAATCTTACTGTTTTAGTTCCGGTCCGCGACTTTGATTTAACCCGGGTAGAAGAAGAAGAGCTTTGCCGCTACTGGGGGGTACCGGTAACTGAAACCATCCGGGGGGGAGATGATAAGACGATGTGGTGCCGTTCTATTGCCAGTGGAGCAATTGAATTAAACCAGGAGCTTCCCGATGATATCTGGATGTGGTATACCCCGCCGGAAAAAGCTCCGGATAAACCAGAAATCATATCCTTAGAGTTCAAGCAGGGAATCCCGGTAGCATTAAATGGTAAAAAGAAAAGTCTGGAACAAATCATAATGGAGCTTAACACCATCGGGGGCAGAAATGGAATCGGCAAAATTGATATGTTTGAAGATGGAATAATGGATCTTAAAAGCCGAGAAATTTATGAAGCGCCAGCTGCTACTATTATTTTAAAACTCCATCGCGATCTCGAGCAGTTTTGCTTAACTAAGGATGAAATCCAGTTTAAAAAAGGAGTAGAACAAAAATGGGCTTATCTTATTTATCATGGGATGGCTTACCATCCTTTGCGAGCAGCTCTCGATGCTTTTTTGCGCACTACCCAGAATGTAGTAAATGGGAAATATAAGGTAAAACTCTATAAAGGAAATATCGATATCCTGAGTCGGGAATCTACTACCAGCCTCTTCGCTCCAGATATTCGCTCCATTAGTAGCAAAAGCTTTAATCAAAGAATGTGTGCTGATGCAGCTCAGGTTATGGGTCTTCCCTTTGAGATTTTGGGAAGAAGAGGAATCATTCCGGATTAATATTATGTTTATCAATCTCAGGTAGTTAATATATGGCGGTGGAAAGGCTGTGGGGATCTCGTTTTCAAGAAAAACCAGATGAGGAATTTATAAAATTTATCTCCGGAAGAGATATCCGGGGATTACCTCCCTGCGATGAGGTACTTATCCCCTTTGATTTATGGGGAAATCGCGTCCATACGATTATGCTTTGGCAACAGGGAATTATACCAGCCGAAGACGCCCAACTACTAATCAAAGGACTTTATGAAATTAATCAATTATTTGAGCAGGGTAAATTCCCCTTAAATCCTGATAAAGAAGATGTCCATACCAATATCGAAAGTTTTCTGGTTGAAAAGTATGGAATCAATGTAGGAGGGAAACTCCATACCGCCCGAAGCCGCAATGATCAAGTTACCTTAGATATGGTGCTATTTTTGCGCGAAAAAAACCTGGAGTTTCTCCATCAAATCCTTAGCCTGGAAGAGACTATTCTGGAATTAGCCAAAACTCATTGTGAGACCATAATTCCGGGTTACACCCATCACCAGCACGCAATGGTAACTACCTTTGGTCATCTCATCTTTTCTTATGGCGAGGCATTTTTGCGCGACCTTTACCGCCTCCAAAACTGGCATAGCCTTTTTAATCTTAATCCCTTAGGAGGTGCTGCTTCTTATGGCACCAGTTTTCCGATTAATCGTGAACTTACTTCCCAACTCTTAGGGTTTGACCAGCCTTCTTTAAGTTCACTTGACCTTATTACCCATCGGGGAGAAGCAGAAACCGAACTCGCCTATGCACTCTCAATGTTTATGAATCATTTGAGTGGATTGGCACAGACTTTGATTTTATTTACCACTACAGAATTTGGGTTCGTTATCTTAAGTGACCGCTATTGCGGAGGAAGCTCGATTATGCCCCAGAAAAGAAATCCCAGTGCTCTGGAAGTAATTAAAGCTAAAGCGGCAGTTGTCCAGGGATACCTTAGTGGGCTTTTTTCTTTAAGTCGAGGCTTCTTTGTCGGCTATAACCGGGATTCGCAGTGGACGAAATATGTAATTATGGATTTAATTTCTGAATGCCAGCAATCGCCCACAATTATGGCTGCAGTCCTTAATACCCTTACCATTGATAAAAATAGGGCAAGTGAACTATGTCAGCGCGGATTCATCACTGCTACTGACTTGATGGAAGCTATTACTTATGATTTTTCTCTTCCCTTACGCGAAGCCAAAATCCTAATCGAAAAAGCAGTAAAATATTCCGAATCGCAAAACCAGCAAACCGTATCCTGGGAAGGAATTAATTTAGCGCTCAAAGAAATGAACCTTAATCTTAAACTCTCTCCCGAATATGTAGCCGAAAACCAAGATCCTAAAAAGGTAATCTATCGTCGCAAATCAAATGGTGGACCTGCTCCCAATACCCTATTAGAATCCATTGATAAATTAAATTACCACATAGAAAAGGGCAAAAACTGGCTAAAAAACAAAAAGCAGCAACTTTATTCCGCCCGAAGAAACTTAGAAGAAATGGAAAAGAAGTTGTTAGCGGATTAAGTTCATGTCTTCTACCCCCCGAAGGATTGCCCTGGAGATTCTGCACGCCACTGATAAAAAAGGAGTGCGAGCGGATCAACTTCTGGGTAGGGCGTTTAAAAATCATCCCGAATTAACTCCGCGCGAAAAAGCCTTCATAACCGAGCTGGTTTACGGAGTCCTTCGCTGGCGGAATTACATTGATTGGCTTATCAGCAACTTTATTTCTTCCCCTTACCGCTCGCTGAGTCGTCTACTTTTTAATCTCCTTCGATTGGGTACTTACCAGGTTCTTTACCTAACTAAAGTCCCGGTTCCAGTTTCAGTATCCGAAACAGTGGAAATAGCCAAGCAACTATTCAATCAAAAAATGGCTAACCTGGTAAATGGAATTTTAAGAAACATAGAAAACAATCGAAATAACTTACCTGAATTGTCGCTAAAAAATGATCCGGTTCAAACAATTGCCATCCAATTTTCGCATCCGGACTGGTTAGTTAAAAGATGGATCAAACAATATGGTACTGAAACTACTATCTCGCTCTGCAAAGCAAATAATACTGCTCCCGAGTTAATCATTCGCACTAACACCTTACAATTAACCCGGGAAGAGCTAATTAATCACCTAAGTAGAATAGGGTTGTCTTGTGAACCCACTAAATATTCGTCCGAGGGGATTAAGATATATCAACCCAGTGATATTACTCAACTTAGTGCTTTTCAGAAAGGATGGTTTTTGGTGCAGGATGAAGCAGCCCAGCTAATTTCATATCTTTTACACCCTAAACCGGGAGACCATATTTTAGAGCTCTGTGCGGCTCCGGGAGGCAAAACCACTCACTTAGCTCAACTAATGAATAATCAGGGAAAATTGATTGCAATCGACATTAAGGCTGATAATCTTAAGCTTCTCCAGGAAAATCAATCCCGCTTGAAAATAAGTATTATTAAACCAATCTTAGCTGACGCTACCTCGCCACTTCCCTTTCAGAAGGAAAAACTCTTCGATAAAGTCTTAATTGATGTTCCTTGTTCGGGTCTGGGGATATTACGCCGGCATCCGGATGGAAAATGGAGAAAATCAGAAGCAACCCTGGCAAAATTAATTCAAACCCAGAAAAAAATTTTGAACAACGCCGCCTTTTATGTTAAAGCCGGGGGAATTTTAGTTTACAGCACCTGCACGCTAAACGCAACAGAAAATGAAATTATGATTGAAAATTTTCTTTCCTCTACCGGGAATGATTTTGTGGTAGAAAATCCTCTTTCGTTTCTACCCCCCCAGTTTAGTCCCCTAATTACTTCTCAAGGTTACCTCCAGACTTTCCCCCATCGCGATGGTATGGATGGTTTTTTTGGAGCAAGGCTCCGGAAGAGAAAATAAATTCTGAAATGCGAACCTGAAATCAAGTAGGGGTAATTCACGAATTTTCCCTACAATTTTCATCTCATCTCCAGTCAACCCGAGGATATACTAAAATTAGTTGAAATTTGATAAGGTGGCTCCTCCGTGGGATAATCCACGGATCACCAATAAAACATTAAACAAAGAAAGGAGCCACCTATGAAATTAAAGACCAAGAAAAGAAAAAAAGCAAGAAGAGTTTTTGGGCAACTTTATGAGAGGCAGGAGCTGTTAAATCGAGTATATCAGATTATTTCCCAGGGTAAGCAGGGGCTAGATGTGTTTTTGATAGAGATAGGGAGAATGATGGCAGAGACCGTGATGTACATAGAGGGGGAAGAAA
>Ga0315298_1002619_pt1 | contig 30193 bp, 36 predicted proteins | sample WHS_1_MG_FD_203077 | JGI IMG/M metagenome (GOLD analysis project Ga0315298, IMG submission 203077) | Extremophilic microbial mat communities from Washburn Hot Springs, YNP, Wyoming, USA - WHS_1_MG | ecosystem: Environmental > Aquatic > Thermal springs > Hot (42-90C) | place: USA: Wyoming... | reverse complement strand
ACTGAGGCTCAGAAGAAGCTCACTGAGAGCTTGAACACGCTGACCCAGAGGGTTGACAGCCTAGAGCAGAGCCACATAAAGCTCACTGAGAGCTTGAACACGCTGACCCAGAGGGTTGACAGCCTAGCAAAAGAAGTAGGCTCCCTCTCCAGTACAATTGGATTCGGACTTGAGGACATAGCCAAAGTTGTTGTTCCTGGATGGCTTTATAGGCATGAGGGCATAGAGGTTGAGCTTGAGAGGAAGATTATTTATGTGGATGGAGAGGAGATCGACCTGAATCTGTACGGAGAAGGAGTGAAAAATGGAAAGAAAATCGTTGTTATAGGAGAGGCAAAGCACAGAATATATGGGGATGACGTGAAGAAGTTCCATAGAAATTCAGAAAAGGCAAGAAAGGTGATAAAAGGTGAGATCTATAAGCTGATGTTTGGGTTTTTGATACACCCATCTGCTGAGAAAGAAGCTGAGAAGAGAGGAATAAGGGTAATAGCCTCTTATATGAGATAAAAATGAGCAACTCATGGTCATTATTTTATTAGTTGAATACTGGAGAAATTCCTTAGAGAGCTATCATATAGTTTTTCCAGCCCTCTTATAACACTTCATAGCTCATGAGATCGATGTCCAGTCGATATGGCATCTCTTAGAGGTTAGCTGAATGATTTGCATATATTACTGCCTCTAGATTTCTAATTTCACATCTTACAATTTATGCATTTAAAAAAATCAAGCTCAGCAGAACAACCTGACCTGTACATTGCCCCTGTTGTGCTACATTCTCGCATGAAGGACTAGCACTGAAGGCATACCATCAGTATATTCCGTCCTTTTCGTTCTTCAGCACCCTTATTCTGGATCTTGTAGGATTATACTCCTTGTAATAAAAGAAAGAGCATGCTATCTCGAATATTCTGCGTCCAGTGGCTTCCCGAGTTGAAAATAAGCACCTCAAAGGCTGTCATTTAATCTCCAGAACAGGAAATCCTCCGAGGAGAAAGAGAAATTTTTCACCAGTAGAAAATCCATTAGAGTCAGCATAAATTCAGTGAAAGGAACTTGCTCAGCCCTGACATATCATCTCCATCATAAAACAGGTCTATTCTCCCTATGGTGTTCACGGTCTTTTCTGCTATCCTCCTGCTTATAGCAGCTATTCTCACATTCCTTCTGAGAAGATCATCCTTTATAGTGAGAAGGGCTTCTAAAACTGATGCTGATGTCAGCAATATGAAATCCCCATCCGATACAACACTGAGGAGATCTCTGGCCCTGTCAACCTTGGGAATAAGCCTGTATACCTTGAACAGGAGGAACCTCTCACTACAGAGCTCTTCAATGCTGTGATCAACTCTATCAGAAGAATATATAAATGCACTTCCATTAAAAGAATTTAAAAAATCAACTATACCTTTTGATGAATTTCTTTTTGGAATTAAAACATTTTTTACACCCCTTTTGAAGAGAGATTCAGCAGTTCCGGGACCTATGGCGAGAGAGCATTTCCCTGCCACCTCAGCTGCCTCGGGAACAAGCTCCCAGATATATTTCACCGCACTTTTGCTTGTAAACACGCTTATATCCGGCTTCATTTTCTTTAAGCAGGATCTCACCCTCTCTATTGCTTCTGGTATGAAAGCTGTATCTATCAGCTCAAATACCTCTACATCAATACAGTTCAGCATTTTTCTAAGTCTTTGAGCGGTTTCCTCGGTTCCCAGCACGATAAGCTTCATCATATCCACCTAAGCTTTTCCCTCATCCTGACAACATTGCCGAAGACTATCACAGCAGGTGGAGATACTTTTTCCTCCTCTGCCCTTTTGACTATGTCCTCAAGAGTTCCTGTTATCACCCTCTGCTCACGCGTTGTGGCTCTCTCTATTATGGCTACAGGAGTCTTGGTGCTGAGGCCAGCTTCCATTGCCTGCTTAACTATCTCTGCCAGATTAGAAACCCCCATGAGGACAACCACTGTATCAGCGGATCTGAAAGCTCTTTTGAGATCCAGTTCCTTCCCTTCCTTTCTGTGGCCTACTGTTATAGTTACAGATGATGAGAAATTCCTGTGCGTCAGCGGTATTCCAGCATAAAGAGGGGCTGCAAGCGCTGAGCTTATCCCTGGGATAACTTCATACTCTATTCCCGCATCTCTAAGAGCTTCACACTCCTCCCCTCCTCTTCCAAAAACAAATGGATCCCCGTTTTTCAGCCTGACCACCACTTCGTACTGCCTTGCCTTCTCTATCAGGAGCTTATTTATCTCCTTTTGTCTCTCCGACTCCCCGACATGCTTTCCCATGTATATAAGCTCCTTCGCATTCACGGCCATTGCCACCAGATCCTCGCTCACAAGCCTATCATATATCACAACATCTGCTTTTCTTAAAATATTAAGTCCCTTCAAAGTTATGAGCTCCGGATCACCTGGTCCAGCCCCTACAATATACACCTTGCCCATCAGGATCCCCTCCACTCAGATAGTATCTCCATACCCCCTGATGAGAGAAATTCCTCTATTGCCTCATCAGCCGCTGAGCTGATATCCCTTATCTCCACAGTTGCCCTTGCAATCCTTCTGAAGTCTTTCGATACAGCCGAAACTGTGATAATTCTTCTTTTCAGGTCTGCGTGTATTCCTATTGGAGTTTTGCATCCAGCTTTCAAGCCAGACATCACCTTTCTCTCAAGCATTACCTCATTAAAGCTTGTCTCATCATTTATCCTGCTGAGCAGAGGAGCAATCTCCTTCCTTGAGACAACAGCAAGAGCACCCTGTCCTGCAGCCGGGGTCATCTCCTCTATCCTTCTCCCTTTCATGGAGGAGTTCAGCCTTTCCAGAGCCGCCTCGGCCACTACAACAGCATCCAGATCCCTCAGCTTTTTCAGCCTAGTGTCAACATTTCCCCTTATCGGAACTATCTCCAAATCCGGCCTAAGATATTTAAGATGACTTATCCTCCTCATGCTACTAGTCCCCACTCTTGCGCCCTTGGGAAGCTCAGCAAGGCCAGATCCATCCCTTGTAACTATCACATCATACGGGCTCTTTCTCGGTGGAACTGCTGCTATCACAAGATCTACTGAAGTCGGAAGATCCTTCATGCTGTGAACCGCAAAGTCTATCTCTCCTCTCTCTACAGCAGCATTTATCTCCCTCTCAAAGATCCCCTTTGACTCCATCATATACAGAGGAGTCCTAAGGTCGACATCCCCTCTCGTTCTAATTACAACTATCTCAAACTCAGCTTCCGGAAACTCCCTTCTCAGGAGATTCAGCACCTCTTCTGTCTGGGCTAGAGCTAATCTGCTTCCCCTTGTGCCAACCCTGTATTTCAAGGGATAATCTCACCACTTCTGAGCCACTTCGCATAGTCCTTTGCGAAATAAGTTATTATTATGTCAGCACCCGCTCTTTTTATTGAGTGAAGAATCTCCCATACAGCCATTTTTTCATCAAAAAACCCAGCTTCGCCAGCCAGCTTGATCATCGAGTACTCCCCGCTCACATTATATGCCGCTAGAGGAACTGGAAGCCTGCTCAACCTTTTTATTATGTCCAGATACCAAGTAGCCGGCTTCACCATTATGATATCAGCTCCCTCCTGTATGTCTAAGAGGGCCTCCCTCAGGGCTTCATCAGAGTTTCTCGGATCCATCTGATAACCCCTTCTATCTCCAAATTTAGGAGCTGAGGAGGCAGCTTCTCTAAAGGGCCCGTAGAGAACGGATGCATATTTGGAGGAATAGGACATTATGGCTGTATCCTTGTAGCCTGCATCATCTAGAGCCTCTCTTATCGCTCTGACAGCCCCGTCCATCATCCCGGATGGGGCCACAACATCTGATCCAGCTTCCGCATGACTTACAGCTATCTTTGCTATTTGTTTCAGGGTCTCATCGTTGTCCACAGAATTCCCTATCACCACACCGCAGTGCCCATGAGTTGTGTACTGGCAAAGGCATACATCCGTGAATATAGTTATCTCATTTGAGAACTCGTCTCTCAATTTTTTGATTGTCCTTTGCACAATTCCCTCCCTATCATATGCAGAGGATCCGATCTCATCCTTCCTCTCAGGTATGCCGAACAGCAGAATATTTCTTATTCCAAGCTCTACCAGCTCATTTACCTCCTTTGTAAGCTCCTCAAGGGAGAACCTATATTGACCGGGCATAGCCTCTATTGGCTCCTTTTTGCTCAGCCCCTCCTTAACGAAAAGGGGAAATATCAAATCCCTTGGGTAAACTCTTGTCTCCGCCACAAGATCCCTGATTAATCTTGTTCTCCTCAATCTTCTCGGTCTTGAGGCTGGAAAGTGCAATGCATCACCCTTACTCTTTCAGAAGGAGGAACTTAAAAGATTTTCTAAAAAAAGAGGAGAAAGGAATCTCAGAACTTGAACTGAGTTGTCGTCCTGAAGTCTCTTATTGAGAATATGAAGTCATCTATGTGCTTGTCTGTGAAGGGTATCCCTGTTATCTTGAAGAACTTCTCCCATCCTATTCTCTCTATCCACTCCCCTATTCTCTCGTCCTCTCTTGCATTCTCAATCCATGCTTTCACTATCTTCTTTATTGCCTCAACAGTTTCGGGCCATCTTGGCGGATTGTTGGGCAAATATGGTATGACAAGCCTCGAGTACATCGGCGGGCTCCTCGCATTCGGAACCTTGCCCCCAACCCAGAGAGAGAGGCAGTCGTACTTCGGGTTTATTATGTTCAAACCTGGGCATACAGTGTAGCAGTTTCCGCAGTACATGCATCTCTCCGGATTTATCTCAACACTTCTCTTTCCATCCGGAAGAACCTTCGGCTTTATTGCGAGAGTTGGGCAGCTTGCCACTGTTGTTGGTATCTCACAGAACTTGGACACTATCTCATCATCCACAACAGGAGGCTTTCTGTGCATACCAACTATAGCTATATCTGAGCAGTGAATTGCACCGCACATATTGAGGCAGCAGGCTATCGCTATCTTCAGCTTAGCAGGCAGATCATTCCTCTTGAAGTACTCGAATAGAGCATCTGATATAGCTTTTGCAAGACCCGGTGCATCTATCACGGATGTGTGGCAGTGATTCCAACCTATCGTGTGCACTATAGGCTTGTATGATTTTCCAGTCCCTCCAACAGGCATTCCCTTGCTCTCCAGCTCCTCTATCAAGGGATCTATCTTTTTCTTATCCGTTATTATGAACTCCACTGCATGCCTGCTTGTGAACTTCACATAGCCATCTGAATACTTGTCAGCTATGTCGCACAGCATTCTCACGAAATCTACGCTTATTATCTTTGGAATAGCCGCCCTCACCGTGTAAACTTCATCCCCTGTCTGGGATACATGCTTTATCACTCCCGGCTTTACATGTTCATGGTATAACCATTTTCCATAATTCTTTTTTATAGCAGGATGTAACATCTGCTCATAGTGAGGAGGACCTATCATTATGGGCATTCACCATCACCTCCCTCATTTCACCTCCTCAAGCTCCTCAGGAGACCAGAAGTAGTATGGGTTATTCCTAGGCCTGAACACCATCTGAGGAACTGGAGGAAGTCCAACAGCCTTCAGAAATACTCTCATTCCAACCCTGTATATGAGCTCAGCTACTCTCTCCCTAGTCCTAGCGTTCTCATCCCACCAAGTTACAATGCGCTTTATCAGGTCTATGAGCTCAGTGTAAGGCTTCTCTATTTTCATGAATGGGACTATCACCCACCCGAGCATGGCTGACTGCAGTATTGTGGCCTTTCCTCCAAGAAGTATTGTTGCTCCTCTCTCCTTTCCAGGCCTTAGTGCTTTTGGCATCTTGTTTATGCAGTACATGCACCTTGTGCAGTCCTCATTGTTTATCTTCAGCTCCTTTCCATCCCAGCTCATGCACTTTGTCGGGCATCTCTCCGTTATCGCCTTTATATCCATTCCCGCTTTAGCATACTCCCTTACTGCCTCCTGATCTATCTGTATCTCATCCTTCCATGTTCCTATTATTGCGAAATCAGCTCTTGCAAGAGCCGCAACACAATCATTCGGGCAGCCGGATATCTTTATCTTGAACTTATATGGAAATGCAGGTCTGTGTATCCAATCCTGAAACTCCATTGTTAGGGTGTGATATACATCCAGCGTATCAAAACAGGCCCACTCACATAGAGCAGGTCCCATACAGCAGCTAAGGGATCTTATGTCTGATCCGGATCCTCCAAGATCAAATCCCTTGCTAGAAAGTTCATCAAAGCACTGTTGCAGCACCTCAGACGGAGCCCCAAGTAGTATTATATCACCAGTTGATCCATGAAGGTTCATCAAACCGCTTCCATACTTCTCCCAGACATCGCATACAGTCCTTAGTGCATCTGTCTTGTAGAACCAAGCCGCTGGTTGTGCAACTCTGAAAGTATGGCATCCGGCAGGAGGACCAACCTCAGGTATGGCGCTGTATCTTCCTATAACTCCTCCTCCATACCCCTTCACCGTGACAGCTCCACCATGCTTCCAGTATGTGCGCTTGTCTCTGTAAGAAAGCTCAAGTTGATTCAACATTCTTCTTGCTATCTCCTTTTTTGCAGCCATTTTCTCATATTCTTGGACGAAGCCGGGCCAAGGTCCCTTCTTCAACTCATCCAAAAGAGGGGTCTTCGATACCATGCTTTCCCCCGTTTTTACTGAAAACATAAAGACTTAAACCTTGAGATGGAAAAATTGAGAAAAAGAACAGCTAACTTTACTTTATTACTTCATATGTTATGCATCCGAGAGGGCATGTAGAAGCTGCCTCCTTTATCCTGCTCAGCAGATTCTCCAGCTCGCTCTCCTCCACCTCTACTATTTCCTTAGGCCAAGCTTTTCCGTCCTCTCTCACCTCAAAAAGCTCCGGACATAAAGCTTGGCATGTAGCACATCCCTGACATGTGGCAAAATCCACAGATATCCTCACCTTGACCTTTGCCATGCAATCACCCAGCAGTCTCGTTAGAGGAGATTAAAAAAATATTTATGGAAAAATTCATAAAATCATGGAGGATATGGATGCGTGCCTAGGACAACCTTTTTCTTGAACTTCTCCTCAAGCTTGGCCTTTGTTTCATCCACATTTATGGGACATTTTCCTATCTTAGTTGCACTAATTATACAGGTTCCTATATGAATCACATCTATCTCAGCCCCGTAGTTTTTCGCCTCTCTCAGCATCAGGCCCACTTTGTTCACAATAAATCCGGGACAATCACCGCAGCTTGTTATGAACAGAACATCTGCTTTTTCGTAATCGGAGAACATTCCCAACCCCTCCTTTGCTGAATTAAGACACTTCAGGCAACCCAGACATATCCTGTCCATCATCTTCTCGCATGCAACTATCCCTATGTTCACCTGACCACCTCCTTTTTATGAAAATAAAAAAGAAGATAAGGGGATTCTCAAAGGACTATAGCATTGCCGACCAGTTCGTGAACTCCCCCTACTTTTATCGGGAGTTTGTAATGCCTGACATATGTGTCAAACGATGCCTTATCTATTGCACATATCATCGCAAGAAAGTTAGCTCCGGTCCTCTTTATGGCCTCCATCTTCGGTTTTATCGCCTTAAGCCTCAGCTCCAACGTCTCATCTGCAAGCAGTCCAGCTCCAGCAGTGCAGCATATGGTTCTCTCCCTGTTAACAGAGGGATCCAGTTCAACATAATTCCTGCAGACGCTCTTCAATATGTATCTGGGCTCATCTATGAGCCCCATTGCCCTAGTTGGATTGCAGGAATCGTGGTACGTGACTACGTACTGATCATTTCTGCTCGGATCTATCTTCAACTTGTTGTGCTTTATTAAATCAGCTGTGAATTCACATATATGCACCATCTTTGTATAGACAGCGTTCTTGAACTTTGTCCCGGTTATGGGGGATACAGGCTCCTCCAGAAAATCAGCTGGACCATTAATGGTCCCCATGAAATCGTGTATGACCCTCCACATATGGCCACATTCCCCTCCAAGTATCCACTTCACACCCAGTCTTTTCGCCTCCTTATATATCTTTGCATTTATCTTCTTCATATGCTCATAGTTGAGGAATAGACCGAAGTTTCCTCCCTCGCTTGCATAAGTGCTTATCGTGTAGTCAAGGCCTATCTGATGAAACAGCTTCACATATCCCTTGAATGTACCCCAGTGAGGTCCTCCGAAGAAGTCTGCTGATGGAGGGACAAAGAGAATCTCAGCTCCCTTCTTATTTATCGGTATCTTCACCTCCACTCCTGTTTCCTCCTTTATCTCCTCCTCCATGAACCTGCAGGCATCGGCAAGAGCTGCTGGCGGGATGCCCATGTGGTTTCCTATATATTCGCACTTTGCTATGGATTCGGTAGTGGATCTAGGGCTGAGCCCTATCGCTACTAGCACCTCTCTTGCCGCCATAGTTATCTCGGCTGTATCTATTCCATATGGACAGAATACAGCACATCTTCTGCACTCCGAGCACTGGTAAAAGTATGTGTACCATAGCTTGACCATTTCCTCATCAAAATCCCTAGCTCCAGCTTTTTCTCCAAGAAGCTTCCCCTCTCTTGTGTAGTACTTCCTGTAGACAGCCCTCATCAGATCCTGCCTTCCGACAGGCATGTTATATGGATCGTTTGTCGCTAGGAAAAATGGACACTTGTCAGAGCAGGCACCGCAGTGGACGCAGAGATCCATGTAAAGCCTGACAGATCTGTACTTCTTCAGCACCTCATCGAACTTCTTCAGAGCTATCTCCTTCCAGTTTTCTGGAAGCTTGAAGTCGTCCCTTGACCACTCTCTTGGAAACGGAAGCTTCATCAACTCCATATCACTCTTCTTAGATGCATGAAGCCTAAACTTCTCCCCAGGCCTTGAGAAATCCAACTTCATATCAACCACCCCTTTCTATCATCTCGAGCTCATCCTTGAACTTATTGTAATACTCCTCCCAGCTCATTATCTCGACCGGGAAGTCCCATGGGTTCACCTTTCTCCTCATCCTGGCATCGTTTCTCTGATTTTTCACCGGATTGAGAAATATTCCTATGAAGTGCATTACTTTACTAAACGGTATATATATCATCAAAAGCTCCACTAGAAACATGTGAAGGAGGAAGTAGATGTTGCTGGGAGGCTCTATCGGTTTAAGGTATATCAAGCTGTAGATGAATGCGGACACCTGCTTCACATCAACCCCAGAGTAGAACCTGACATAATCTCCCAGCAGGACTATCGATATCAGGAGGAGCAGTATTAGGTAATCGGATAGATGGGATATGTAGCGGAGATTTGGCATCACAATCCTCCTCACTATGAGGAATGCTAGAGCTCCAGCAAATATTATTCCTGTGTAGCCTATTATATCATACCAAGTGTAGCCTATGACGCTCCAGAGATCGTGAAACAGGATATTTATTATGTGGGCTATTATCGTGGTGAGAAGCAGCACATGAAATATCCATCCCCCAAGCCAGAGCTTCTTTGCACCCTTCAACAGGGGTCTGAATAGAAATGCATCTGTTGCAAGCCTTGCAACAACACCTGTATATGTTGTAGGGCCTGGCGTCAGGGGGACCTTCAGGGGAACTGGCACTTTTATCCAAGTGAGGAACTTGTAGATAGATCCCACTATCAGGACTATCACAGATATGTATGCCAAAAATATGCCTATGGTGAACTCCAGAACTCCCATGTCATCACCTCACATAGAATATCATCAACAGGACGACTAGCGCTATGAATGCAATGCCCGCAGCTATCCACTCCTGATCATAGTCCTCCCTTATGTTCTTGTAGAGGTAAAATATCAGTGCAGAGGCCGCTAATTCTGCTGAAAGACCTGCTGCAAACTTATTTTGAGATAATATTGGATCAAGATACAGGATATATCCCAGAACTACGAGCTGAAATACAAGGATCGCTAAAACTCCTGCCTGGAATCTATCCATAAGGATCACCTCCTCAGCACATTTCTCGGTTCAGCTGAGTAGAGAATCCACACCGACATTATTATTGAGGTTATCAGCGATATTGTGTTCATTATGGCGCTGAACAAATTGGTGGACATCGTTATCATGGAGATGGAGCAGCTGCCAACTGCTATAAAGAAGCTCATGGCAAAGAACAGCAGGAGATTGCTGGACGTGGATGCCTCCACGAACTCCCATGCGAATTTCTTCGGCATCTTCAATGCCTTCACATGCTGATATCTCAGATAGACTGCCCTGGAGATGAGGCCAACTATCAGTATGGGAAGTCCTAAGACTATTATTGCATCAACTAGAGAGACCCCCTTTCCTGGAGTAAGAGCACCCCATATTGTTAGAATCACTATTTCAACAACTGCTATAACTCCTATTGTTGTTGCAAAAGGTCTTTCCATCGGATTCCTCTTTTCTGACCTGTCTATGAATGGCAAAAATGTGACAACAAGTGCTATAAGCATAAACAGAGCTAGAGCTGCCTGAACTCCAGTTTTCCCTTCAAATATAGGTATTTTCAGTATTTGATACATCCAGAGAAAGTACCACTCCGGTTGAGGTGCATATTGAGCTGCGACCTCAGGAGAGAATTTTGGCGGGAATTCCACCGGAAATATGGCCGAGATAGCAAAAAGAACTGATAAGAATACAAAGGAAAGCATCAGCAGGTATACTAATACGTCCGGGAACCACTTCACCTCTCTTTTATCCGCTTCCTCGGACAGAGGCTCTGAGGCACCATGCACTTCGAACATGTGTAGCTTTATTGCAAAGCACAGTATTATTATTACTGGAAGCACAACTACATGAAATGAGAAGAACCTCAGGAGGAGCTCCTCGTCGCTTCCAGTTCCAGCTATTATGTATACAATCATCCCTCTTATCGGATCCGGAAGGTTGTTTATCAGACCTATTGAGACATCAACAGCGCTCTTTGATATGACAGTCCATGGGAGAAGGTATCCTGTGAATCCCATGGCCAATGCAGCCAGCCCCATCACCATACCCACTATCCACATGAGCTCCCTAGGTCTCTTGTAAACTCCAACAAAATAGCCTCTCACCAGATGAAGGAATGCCAGAAGTATCATCGCATATGCTCCATATAGATGAACTGTCTCTATGAATAGACCATAGGAAACTGATGATACTATCTGCATCGTAGATTCATATGCTTTATCTGGAGATGGGACATAGTACTGCATCATCAGAATTCCGGTGACACCCTGAAGGAGGAAGACCACGAATGCTATTGCGCCAAGCCAGTATGTGGGGCTCAGGGAATATCGGGGGGCGGGCCTCAATATCGTCCTGCTGAAGCCAAATCTGGAGTCTATCCAGTCGACTATTCTGTAGATTGTGCCCTTCTCCTCCGAAGCCATATCAACCACCCCCTACAAGCTTGCCCCCTACCAGATCGCGCCACACTTCAGTTGATCCAGGAGGCCCCTTTCCGAATATCACAGGAGGCCCCATGCCCACAGCATAGATATCTCCAGTGGAGCTATCGTACTCCAGCTTAACAGGCGGAAGAGGATACAGAGGAGGACCTGCCAGAATCTTAGCTCCATCATCCGCATCATAAAAACCTGCATGACATGGACAGTAGAACAGATTTCTGTCCGGAAACTCGCTTGAGGATCCAGCTGGCATAAACCTCACCATGCAGCCTAGATGCTGGCATATCTGGCTGTATGCAACTATGTCCTCATCTGGCCCAACTCCATTGGTAACCCTCTTCCCGAGCTTAACTAGGATGTTTGGCGTGTTCTCAAGGGGGTAGTTGAATATTATAGGCTCTTTCTCCTTCAGATCCTTTATGTTTGCCACTTTTATCCTAGGCCACTCTGGTATCTTCATCTGAATTGGTCCTAAAGCTCTTACAATACCTAAGATTCCAGAAAATGCAAAGACAGCAGATAAAAAAGCCATGCTTTTGAGGAAGTTTCTTCTGCTCTCGTTTATCACTTCCTCCTCTGCAACTTTCATCACTGTTTTCTCCTCAGCAGTGCTGGACATCCCAGCACCTCTTTTAGACGCATCCTGTTGGCTTTGGCAGGCCAGCTATCTTGCACGCACCATTTGCAGGTCCGCTCGGGAACAGCTCATATATTTTCTCCAAGCTGAATCCAGTTGCCTTTGTCAGCATTCTTATCGGAGGAGCTATGCCGTATTTGAGGAAGTAGTCCCTCAGGTAGTTCACCACCTTCCAGTGCTCCTCTGTCATCTTCTCTATTCCCTCAAACGTCTTGGCAAAGAACTCGGCTAGCTCAGGAGTCCACTTCTCAGGCTCCTGCAGGAATCCATCCTCATCTATAATATATTTCTGACCCTTGAATTCTATCTCGGGCATCACCTCTCACCCCGACCTTTAGTGAAGGTAGGGAAAATATATAATCTCTCATGGAAAAATTGGAAAATAGTCCCATGGAAGGAATGGAAGATATCGTCAGATAGAGTATGCCTTGTAGCATGTCTTGCATGGCTCCGGAAGGGAAGGAACTTCCCCAGACAAATTGAAAATATCAACAGGACCTTTCCATGCTACCGACCTTTTGTGAAAATGATCCCTGAATTCTCTGTATCTAGGAGAGTTCCATATATCCTCAAAAGTTTTTTCGGCAATACTGCCGAATATCACCTTGTTTACTCGAACTTCCTTCCCGCAGAAGATTCTCTCTATTTTTTCTCCCTCTGTTGGAAGGTTCAGGTAAACGCACGGAGATATATCCCCATTCACCGAGATAAAAGCACTCTCAAGAGGATCCTCTGCGCACACAGGAGTTTCCAGCATCTCAAGAGATCTACTTCCAAAGGCAATATTCAGCTCTTTTGCGGTTTTTTTAGCTTCTTCTATTTTCCTGAGAAAGTTTTTGTCAGCTTTAGAGCAGGAAAAGACCACCATCTTTTCCACCTCTCTGTTTGGCACATAATCCACATTTGGAGCTATGACCTCATCCACTCCAAGTTCATATGCCAGCTTCACAACAGAGCTCAACTCCTCTATGTTATCCCTTGTCAGCTGAAATGTTATTGCTATAATCGGCTTCTTCCCTTTTCTCCCCTTGGATATTATCCTTATCCTGTTCAAAAGCCTCTCATAGCTAGATCCAACCCTTATTCTTTCATGAGTTTCCTTGGAGGCACCTCCCAAGGAGAAGGTTATTCTATCCACACTCTCAAGCAGAAATTCGGCCATTTTATCGTCTATTAGAACACCATTTGTTGTTAAACCAACTTTACAGCCATTTTCTTTAGCAATCCTTATCATCTCCTGGAGATCTGGGTTTTGTAGGGGCTCTCCCCATCCCTGAAGATGTACATATTCAACCAATGGAAATACTTTCGATATCCTCCTGTACAGGCCTAAATCCATGTTCTTCTGCTTCCACTTGAAAGAAAACAGATTTCTGGGGCAAAAGGAGCATCTCATCCCGCAGAAAGTTGATACCTCTATCTGAAGATTCTTTAGTGCTTTTTTCACATGAAAGTTAGGCAGGCCTAATTAATTAAAGCTTTTTGTTCGACTTCTGCCTAAGACAGATAAATTTTTAGGCTTTGTCCATGTTTTTTCTAGATGAAAATGCAGGAGAAAATGTTGAGGGGTCCTCTTTCAAAAACTGAAATTAAGATATTAAAATATCTTGCGAACAGGGCTGATGGAGCGACTGTTGAGGATATAGCCTCCGCTGTTGGATGTTCCCTGAAGGGCCTATATTTCATGCTGAGGTTTCTGCATTTGAGCGGATGGGTTAGAGTTGAAAAGATGAGAAAGGGGGTTGGGAGGCCCAAGAATGTCTATGTCCTAGCAAAAAGCCTTGATGAGATACTATGTGAGGCCTGTGGGACATTGGATAAGATGGATGGAGGAAGAGTCCTGAACTTGATAGGCTGCGAGTATCCCTTCTCCATCATAAGGTTTAGAAGGGTGGCTAAAAACCTAGATTACGGGGAGATATTGATGGTCTGCACCGATGATGAGCTCTCTAGGGATTGCATGATGAGGATAGCAGTTCAGAGGGATCTAAAGCTCATAAACTCCATCAAGAGGGGAAATGTTTTTGAGCTTGTGTTCAGGAGGAGATAGAATGGAAAGGGTCCCTCTGGGGATAGAGAAACTGGACAAGCTGATAGAAGGTGGAATACTGAGAGGATTTTCAGTGGCACTGCTAGGCGTTCCTGGAACTTATAAATCCCTTTTCTCTAGAATTTTTGCATCAGAAGGTCTTATGAGAGGGGAGCCTGTCATCTATGTGACCTACGATAGATCCCCTGAAATGGTGAGGGAGGCTCTTAGAGGGATTATCGCAGCAAGAGGGGGGAGTCCTGACCTAGTTGAGAAGCTTCACTTGGTGGACTGCTGGTCTTGGAGAATAAGAAGGGCTGCTGAGGAGGAGGGAGTAAGCAACCCTGTGGACTTTCAGAATGTCTACAGGAGGTTAAAGGAGATATCGTCCTCTGAGAAAAATGGAAGACTTGTCCTAGATTCTCTCACTGGAGTGATATCTGTGAGTCATGGGGAGACTCAGAGGGAGATAAGTGAGGTCTTCAAGGTGCTGAAGGCGATGCTCAAGCAGAACGGTTACACCCAATTATACATACTTTATTCAAATGTATACAAGAAAATGATTGGCCCCCTTCTCTACTGCATGGACGGCATATTCAGGTTCAGGAGAAAGTTAGAGGACAATAGGTACAGGTATTACATCAGCGTTGACAGGCTTTTCCTCACGGAGCATCCATCTGAGCTAATTGAGTTTGTTCCGTCCAAAAACGACATAAAGCTCCTTATTTAATATCGGCTGAGGAGAGAAGCAGGTTTAAGAATACCTCTCTATTGTGCAGCACATGCACATGAGTGTAAGATGCGAGAAATCTGTCCTTAACTATGCCATCATGCCTTCCATCGATCCCATGACCTCTTATAACCTCATAAGCAAAGCTTTCCTCTCCCCTCAGCTTCAATCTTGAGTGATGGAATTCGTGTCCTACCAGCGTATCCCCTTTTTTGGCGAATATTGTGTCCTTTACAGTCTTTAAGCGAACATATCCGTGACCAACAGGCTTTCTCTCCATGAAAACATCTCCATCTATTATTCCAATGAGTTTGTGCTCTTTGCCGTTTAGATCCACAAGGTTATCGCACATCAACATCAGCCCACCGCACTCAGCGTATATTGAGATCCTTCCCCTCTCATATCTGGACCTTATCTCCCTCAGAAGCTCCTCGTTTCTGCTCAACATGGGTGCATATACCTCTGGAAATCCTCCTCCAACATAAAGAAGATCTATCTCAGGCAAAATCTTATCGTTCAGGGAGTCTATGAAGTAAACTCTATCGGAGTGGGCTTGAATGAACTCTATGTTCTCAGGATAGTAGAAGGAGAATGCTCTGTCCTTTATAACACCAACTTTTACATTTACTCTCCGCTCATCCGAGGTCTCTGGCTCTGCCTCTATTTCCTCAGCCTCCTCCGCTATCTCCAGCACTTTTTTCAGATCTATTTGTTCCGATATTCTTCTGGCCATTTCCTCTATCCTTCTCTCTTCCTCCCTTCTCTCCTCAATTGGGATAAGACCTAGATGCCTGTACCCCATTATCCTCTCGATCTCTTCATCCCTCCTTATCATTCCGACAATCTCAACTCCATAATCTTTTAATATTCTTTCTATTTTATCTCTCTGCTTTTCATTTGCAATGTTGTTAACTATGACCCCTCTTATCCTCACTTCTCTATCGAAGGAGAGAAAGCCCTTTAGGACAGCTGCCAATCCTCTGTTCGTCCTCTCCGCACTGAGTATGAGTATAACAGGTGCTTTAATTATCTTTGCCACTTCTGCTGTGCTGCCAGCCTCTGTTATCCCATCATAACTGTCATAAAGCCCAAAAACCCCTTCTACAACTGCTATATCTGCATCTCTCGTGTTCCTGATGAACTGGGACACCAGAGTCCTCCTTGTGAACATAACCGAGTCCAGATTTCTGCACTCCCTGCCAGCTAGAAGCGAGTGATAAGATGGATCTATGAAATCCGGGCCTATTTTAAACGGCTGAACTCTGAGACCCATCCTCTTCAGGCCCTCTATTATGCCCATTGTGATGGAGGTTTTTCCTATTTTCCCTCTATATCCAGATATGACGACAGCCGGAGTCCTCACGAGAATCCATCCCCCATAAAGATAAAAGAACATAATTTAAACATGAATACTTTATACAAAAAATTTTCTTATAGCTGAGGAAAGATGGGAGCCATCACACGAAACACCTGGGCTGTGAATCTCCGGCATTCCCTCCCTGCAAGTGGCAAATGTCATTCCAAGGCTCAAAACTTTTCTTCTAACCCTTTCCATAAGATTTCTTCGGATTCTATATGGAAGATATAGGTATCCGGATATTCTCGTGTCCTCGGAGTAGAGCTTATGAAGCTTTAGCCAAGGAAATGCCTCCTCCATCCTCTTTAAACTGTCCTGTCTGGCCTTGTATGTTGATGAAACGACATGAGATACCCCTGCCTCCTTTGCCAGCTCGAGCAGGTCCTCAAAATCATCGTTCAGGCCGGGTATTATCGGATCAAGCCTTAAGATTAAGTTTACCCTTTCTGAAAGTCTTTTCATCGCATCTATCCTCTTGAGAGGAGGAGGTGCTCCAGGCTCCAATACGCTTGCTATTTTTTCATCCAGAGTTGTTATGGTGAAGCTCACTGCAGCTCCTTCCAAGAGATCAGAATCTCTGACGACAAGATCAGATTTTGTCATGACCAGAAGCCTCATTCCAGCTCCTCTTATGATCTCTATTGCCCTTCTGGTTATCCCTCTCTCCTTCTCAGGAGGGGTGTATGGATCGGAGCTTGTGCTCATTGCCACGATGCTTCCGGGCTTTATCTCCCTGAGATCCATGCTAAGAAATCTCAAGACATCTTTTTTCTCCCTTGGATTGAAGGGATCCCTTATATAAGCTGAGATGTAGCAGTACAAACATGAGTGGCCGCATCCAGTGTATGGGGAGAAGGAGAACTTCTTGGGACATGTGCAGAGCTCCCCTTTCCATGGATCAAACTCCCTCAGCACCCTCATTAAGCCTAAAACATCCCCCTTATTAATTTCCTTTTGTCTAGCTTCATATATTTTCACTGTTCTTATAGCAAAAAAGTTAAATAACCTTCAGGTTGCACTTAGTGTGCTTATAAGGGCATCTTATGGAACTCTTGTGAAGATGGGGATGCTTAGAGGGAGAATGGAGGCTGAGCCAAGGACAGCATATCTCCTTCAGCACAGCGAAAATGGATGCATGGGATCATGTTCCTTCTGCGCTCAGTCAATGTATAATCCAGCAAGAAAGGACAAGCTTTCCAGGATAACTTGGCCCTTGGTGGAGCTTGAAAATATAATTGATAAATTCCATAGCTTTGATAGAATATGTTTTCAAACTATAATAAAGCCCAGATTTGAGGAGGAGACCATCAGCATACTGGATGAGCTGTCCAAGTGTGGAAAAAGCATTTCTCTGGCAACAACTCCTCTTCCAGCAGATTTTTTGAAAAGAGCAGCAGAAAAAGGAGTTGATTTCCTTGGAATAGGGCTTGATGCTTCATCTGAAAGCGTATTTAAGCTTGTAAGAAAGCCGTTCTCTTGGGAAGCCTACATGAAGTTCATAGAGGACTCTGTGAGAGTTTTTGGGAGGGGGAAAGTGTATGTTCATCTGATATATGGCATAGGGGAGACCATCGAGGAGATGATGAAGATAATGAGAAGGATAAAATCGATGGGAGCAGAGATAGCTCTGTTCTCATTCACCCCAAATGAAAACGGTGGATATCCTGATGTTCTTGGATACAGAGCTGTCCAGCTTTACAGGTATCTGCTGAGCGGAGGAAGCGAGCTTAAGGATGCCTTTCTGACGAGCGGTTGTCCCGGATGCAACAGGCCTTTTTACAATGAAAGGCCTGAGGGACCTATTTACAACTATCCAAACAGGGAGATGCTTGAGAGGGACTGGGATAAGATAAAGGAGGAGATTTTGAGAATTATGGAGGGAGAAGCTTGGAGGAGATAGCTGCGTTTGCATCCAGCCTCAGCAGGATCAGCAGAAGGAATTACAGATACATAGTCCAGTCATTTCTGAGAGATGTAGGCAAGGATCTGAAATCTCTGGAGAAGAAGGATATAGATCTTTGGATCTCAAAAAAGGAGATATCTAGGAGGACTATGAAGACCTACCTTTACGTTCTCTCCAGGTTCTTCAGGTATGTGGAGAGAGAGGATCTATCAAAGCACTGTAGGGACAGGGCAAAGGAGATCAGGATGTCGAGCCCGATACCCAGGGTCGATGAGGATCTGCTCAGGAGAATGGAGGAGCTGAAGAGAAGAATATCTGAAATGGAGGGAGAGAAGGCTGCAATAATAGCCCTCCTTCTATCCACTGGAATGAGGCTTTCAGAGGTTCTCTCCCTCAGAACCAATGATATAGACCTGAAAAGAAGGATGATCAGGGTGATAGGGAAGGGAGGGAAGGAGAGGATTGTCTATATGACATCCTGGTGCGCTGAAATAGTCAGCAAGTATGTCAAAGGAGCAAATAATGATAGAATTTTCAGGGTTTCAGCAAGAACTGTGCAGAGATGGGTAAAGGAACTTCTGGGGGTCAGCCCGCATGGTATAAGACATGCCTTTGCCGTCATGTATCTGGCAAGAGGAGGGAATATAAGGGCCCTTCAGAAGATATTGGGCCACAGCAAGCTTTCAACTACAGAGGTTTACTTGGATATAGCGAGAAGTTTGGTGGAGGAGGACTTCAGAAGGACCATGGATCATCCTTGAGAAATTTCAAGCTGCTTCTGCTAATCTGTACTTTATGTTTTTCCCCTTCCCTCAACCCTTACTAACCCTAGATCCACCAGCTTGCTGAGGTATCTTCTCGCAGTTTTCTCAGATACCCTGAGGAACCTCTATTGAAAGCACTATCTTCTCATCCACGGGGATAATCCTGATATTTGGATAGACAAATGGCTCTATTCTATCGTGAATCTCCCTTTCAAGCTTCTGAACAGTCTTATTGGAGATTTTCACACCTAATATGCTTCCATCATCATCTATGCCGACAAGCACAGTTCCCCCATGAGAATTGGCAAACGCGCATACAGTTTCTAGGATTTCTTTTAGCTCTGAGAGGGATCTTTTGAACTCTAAACTTTCTGACTACCCTTCAGCTATAATTTTCTTTATCCGGTCATTGCCGGTCAATGACCGGAAAAGTGTCCCTTGCTCCTTATTAACTGTTTATATACTGCTTCATGTAGATGCTTTCGGTGAGTTTATGGTCCCAGATGAGGTCATATCAAAGGTGAAAGCTGCCCTTAAAATTGTGTATGACCCCGAAATACCTGTAAATGTTGTGGATCTCGGTTTGATAAGGGACATGAGAATGGAGGATAATTCTCTTGTCATAAAAATGGTCATGACAGCACCGGGATGCCCTTATGAGACCTATATAGCTGAGATGGTGAGAGATGCGGTAAGGGCCGCAGTTCCGGAGCTAAAGGATGTGAGAGTTGAGATGGAGCAATTTCCACCCTGGACACCATATGAGATGACGGAGGAGGGGAGAAAGGAGTTCAAAGAGAAAGCCGGTTACGACATAATGGACGCATTCATACAGAGGTGGGGGAGCAAGGAGAACTACTATGATATGGTTAAAAAATACCTTGGCATAGATTAACTTTTCTGCTAAAAATAGGAAGAAAGTGATGTTTAATATATTGAAGTTATACACTTGAGAATGCCATGAAGAAACTTGTGGTAATGGTTAAAAATCACCTCAGTGCAATATTAAAGTATGAGGATACAGCTCTTTTACACATCGGAATGCCCGACTAAAGATCTTGCACTAGATGAATTGAGAAGAGCTCTTGAGGAACTCGGACTTAAGGCGGATGTTGAGGAGATATTCATTGCAGATGAAATAGAAGCCAGAAGTTATAAAATCATAGGAACTCCAACTATAAGAGTGAACGGGGTTGATATAGACCCTGAGTTCAGGGACACAGGGGAATACACAGCATCATGCACAAGAGTGTACAGATGGGCCGGCTCCATCTATCAATATCCTCCGAAGGAGATGATAAAGGAGGGGCTGAGGAGAATTTTGAAAGGTGGCTGTTAACAATATTAACTTTAATTTTTAATAAATCAAAAAAAAAGAAAAAGATTATATTTAAGATCCCTTGAAAATATTAGGCCCTTAAAAGGGCCTTGAGAGGTGTGGTTGAAATGCCGGGGAGAGCCGAGGGGAAGGTGGTTATAGTTACTGGAGGAGCGAGGGGGATAGGAGCTGCTATCTGCAGACTTCTAGCCAAGGAAGGAGCAAAGGTAGCGATAACAGATATTTTAGACGAGGATGGAAGAAAACTTGAGGAGGAAATAAAGGAGCAGGGAGGTATAGCTAAATATTATCACATGGACGTTACCAAGGAAAATGAAGTAAAGGAGACCTTTGCCCAGATTGCAAAAGACTTCGGCAAGATCGATGGTCTGGTGAACAATGCTGGAATCGCGGGAGCTAACAAGCCAACACATGAGATTACCGAGGAGGAGTGGGATAAGGTGATGGCAGTCAACGTTAAGGGTGTTTTCTTCTGTACAAAACATGCAATACCCTACATGAAGGAAGCTGGTGGTGGTAGCATAGTGAATATAGCATCGATATATGGACTAATAGGCAATGCTGATGTTCCGCCCTATCATGCCTCAAAGGGTGCTGTAATAGCAATGACAAAAAATGATGCAACGATATACGCCAAGGATAACATCAGGGTGAATGCTGTTTGCCCAGGTTTCACTTGGACAAAGATGGTTGAGGATTACATAATAAAGAGCGGGATGAGCATAGAAGAGGGTAAGAAGGCTATTGCATCCCTCCAGTTTGGACGCTTGATAGATCCAGAGGATCAGGCATATGCAGTTTTATACCTGATATCAGATGAATCTAGGAATGTCACTGGAACCACTTTGGTGATTGATTTTGGCTACACTGCTAAATGACTCAACCCTCATTTTTTTATTTTTAACGGAAAAATTTTTAATAACAAGCTCATGAGAGCTCGGTGATATAATTGCAGAAGTTCGATTCCATAGTGATAGGAGCAGGCCCTGCTGGATCCACATCCGCTTATGTCCTTGCAAAAAGCGGCTTCAACGTTCTACTAGTGGAAAGAGGAAAGGTCGCCGGGTCTAAAAATGTGTTCGGAGGCAGAATATACATAAGTCCCCTAAAGGAAATCTATCCAGATATAGAGAAAGCCCCTGTACAGAGATGGGTAAAAAAGGAAAGGATATCCCTTGTCGCGGATGGATGTCTGACATTGGAATTCCAGCACGAGAAGACCACCAGTTTTACTGCTTATCTATCAAAAATGGCTGAGTGGATGGCCGGAAAGGCGGAGGAAGCAGGTGCCACTATCGTCACCGAGATAACAGTGGACAACCTCTTGGTAGAGGATGGAAAGGTGAAGGGAATAGTTGCAGGCGGGGATAAAGTGTACTCCGATGTGGTGGTCGATGCAGAGGGGATAAACAGGCTTCTTCTGGAGAGGGCTGGATTTATTGAGAAACCAAAGCCGGAAAACGTGGCTCTTGGGATAAAGGAGGTCATAAAGCTATCAAAGAAGGATGTGGAGGATAGGTTCGGCCTAGATGAGACATCGGGCATGGCATGGCTTATGATGGGGGATGTAACCAAGGGAATTCCGGGAGGAGGATTTCTCTACACAAATCAGGATTCCGTGAGCCTTGGCATAGTGATAAACTTGGGCGGAGCTATTAAAATGATAAAGGAATATGCCTATGAAATTGTTGAGAGAATGAGAGAAAGTCCCTATCTAAAGGATTACCTCAAGGGGGGGAGCTTAGTTGAGTACTCAGCTCATCTAGTTCCACAGGCATCCTATAAACTCATTCCAAGGCTTTATGGGGATGGGTTTGTTGTGGTTGGAGATGCAGCAGGAATGCTTCTTGATCTAGGCTATACAATAAGAGGAGTTGACTTAGCGGCTTACTCAGGATATTTGGCAGCGAAGGCAATAGAAAAAGCCCATTCCTCCGGCGGAATGACGGCTGAAAATCTATCTGTTTACGAGAAAATGCTGAAAGAAAGTTTTGTCTACAAGCAGATAGAGAAGTTCAGGGGAACTGAGAGGATTTTCTCCGATCCAAGAATATTCACAGAGTTCCCTGATGCTGTAACTGGGATTGTGAAGAGGATGTTTCATATAGAGTATGAGTCAGAAAAGCTTCTTGATAACGTTAAAAAAGTCAAGGGAGGATTTTTCAGATTTATTTTGGATGCATTAAAGGTGGTGAGGTCGTTATGAGGATAGAGGAACTTCTTCAGAGCAATGTCTATGATGTGGATGAGAAGCCCCATATAAAGGTGGATCAGGAGAAATGCTCAAAATGCAACTCTAGACCATGCCTTCTGCTCTGTCCAGCTAGATGTTACACGCTGATGGATGAGAAGGTGATGTTCAGCCATGAAGGATGTCTTGAATGCGGAACATGCAGGCTAATATGCCCAGAAGGGGCAATAGAGTGGAACTATCCAGTGAGCGGAAAGGGGATTCATTACAGGTTCGGGTGACCATATGAAGATCGTGGTCTGCATCAAGTGGGTCCCGAACACAACATCTGTCAACATAGACCCGAAGACGGGGACGCTCATCAGGGAGGGGATACCATCTGTCATAAATCCGCATGACCTAAATGCATTGGAGATGGCCCTAGAATTCAAGGACAGATATGGAGGGGAGGTTGTGGTGTTATCCATGGCTCCGCCTCATGCAAAGCTCGGCCTTGAGCATGCAATCGGTATGGGTGCTGATAGAGCAGTTCTAATCTCCGATAAAGCCTTTGCAGGGGCAGATACGCTGGCCACATCCTATACTCTATCTAAGGCCATAGAGAGGATAGGGTATGACCTCATATTCACAGGTCAGGAGACCATAGACAGCTCAACAGCTCACATAGGAGCTCAGATAGCTTCTTGGCTTGGAATACCCTATATATACTATGTAGATGAAATAAGTTATGTGAATGGACACCTTAGGGTGAGAAGACATTTAGAGGATGCAATAGAGCTCTATGATGTGAATATACCGGCCCTTATAGCCACTGCCATGAGAGCAAACAAGCCGAGATATGTGAACATATACGGGAAGATAAGAGCCAAAAAAGTGGGCGTGGAGGTTTGGAACAACAGCATTCTAAGGCTTGATGAGGAGTGTATCGGTCTCAAGGGATCTCCTACAACTGTATCAAGGATAGATCTAGTTCCAAAAGTCCCAAGAAAGGGAGAGGTGTTCAAGGGAGATAGCAGAGAAGCAGTAAAGTGGCTTGTTGAGAAGCTATCGCAGGAGGGTCTGATATGAGCTGCAAGGAATGGGAACCCGTGAAAAAGGAGGATTACAAGGGAGTTTGGGTCTATATAGAGACGGATGAGGGATCGATAAAGGAAGCAAGCATCCAGATGCTCAGTGTTGGGAGAAATATAGCTGAAAAGCTTGGAACATATCTAGCAGGAGTTATGATAGGGCATAATATAAGGCATCTGGCGAACGAGCCCATATACTACGGAGCTGATAAGGTAATCCTCTTGGATGACAGCAGGTTTTATCCATTCTACTCCAGAGTTCATGGGCAGGCATTGGTGGAGCTGGCGAGGAAATACAAGCCAGAGGTGATATTCATAGCGGGCACAATGAGGGGTAGGGAGATGGCTCCTTATGTAGCCAACTCCCTGAGAACTGGAATAACTGCTGATTGCACAGCTTTTGATGTGGAAAACGGGGATCTCATACAGATAAGGCCCCCATTTGGAGCTTTAATGCTGGCCAGAATAAGGACCCCGAACAGAAGACCGCAGATAGCTACAGCAAGGCCGAATGTCTTTGAGGCTCCTCCGAGAGATGAGAAAAGAAAAGGTGAAATAATAGAGGAGAAAGTTTTCTTTGAAGTTCCTGATCCGGGAATAAGACTTGTCGAATCAAAAAGAGTGAAGAAAGAGGAGATACCTCTGGAGAAAGCTGAGATAATAGTATCAGGAGGAAGGGGGTTGGGCTCTGCTGATGGCTTTAAGATGCTGGAGGAGCTAGCAAGAGAGCTTGGTGGAGTAATAGCTGGGTCCAGAAAGGCTGTGGATGCAGGATGGATACCACATGAGAAGCAGGTTGGCCAGACTGGTATAAGCGTAAAGCCGAAACTCTACATAGCTGTTGGAATAAGCGGAGCAGCCCAGCATGTATTTGGCATAAGAGAGGCGAAGAGAGTTGTTGCGATAAACATAGATCCGGGGGCACCCATATTTGATAACGCTGACTACGGTGTGGTCGGGAACTACAGGGAGATAGTACCACTTCTCATCGAGGAGATAAGAAAGAGGAAAAAGGAGAAAGAAATCAGTCCTTAGTTGGGGAGAACTCCCGCCCGAACAGATCTGATGCCAATATTATCCTCATTATGTGCTGTCCTCCTTCAGCCCCAACAAAGTAGCTCATCACACCTCTTAATGCTCTTTCAAGAGGGGTTTCCTTTGTGTAGCCGAATGCACCCAAGGACCTCATGAACTCCTGTATTGCCAGAACTGATTCCTCAGGAGCTAAAGCTTTTGCCATGGCAGAGTACCTTGCTGCCTCCAACAAGCTCATCTCTCCTGCATCAAACTTATCCATTGCCCATGCTGCTTTGTAAACAAGAAGTCTTATGGCCTCAAGTTTAGCCCAATGGTCCACAATTGGGAACTGTATCCCCTCAAATTTTGCTAAAGGTTTCCCAAAAACAACTCTTTTCTTCAGATAGTCCACTACATAATCCAGAAGACCAAGAGCAGGCCCTATGCATCCAGCTGCAACGAAAACTCTTGCTCTATCAAATCCCTCCATAGCTATCTTAAATCCCTTGTTCACCTCCCCTATCCTGTACTCATCGGGAAGCTTCACATCCTTCAGCTTCAGCCATCCGGTGCTTATTCCGCACCTTCCCATGTCCTCATAGAAGCCATACGTTATGCCCGGTGAATTCACAGGCAGGTAAAATACAGTCATTCCTCTGCTTCTCTCCTCTGGTTTGGTCATTGTCAGGAGAACATATCCGCCATCAACCTCCTTTGCCTCCTTTATCCCGCTTATATAGGCTTTCTCTCCGTTTATTATCCAGTGATCATTCTCCTTCTTGGAAATTGTCCTGAACCCAGCGACATCGCTTCCGCTTTGAGGTTCTGTAGAGGCTATTCCAACAAATCCCTCTCCTTTTGCCGCCCTCGTCAGGACCTCTTTTGCCACCTCTTTATTCCCGTATTTCTCCAGCTTTTTCCCCCAAGCTGCTTCCACCAGATAGAAGACAGCTGTTGCAACGCTTGGATCTGCTCTAGCCAGTTCCTCAACTACTATAGCTGTCATCACATTTGTGGCACCACTACCACCGAATTCCGGCTTCATGTTCATCAAAAGAAGCTTGTTCTCAGCTAAAGCCATTATGACATCCCTTGGAATACTACATTTTCTGTCTATTTCATCAGATCTCGGTGCAAGTACTTCAGAAAGAAGATCCCTCACATTATCTCTCAATATCTGCTCCTCATCCGAGAAGGAAAAGTCCACCATTTTGAACACCTCTCAAAGCTCCGAGAGAAAAAATAAAAATTTTTGCCCTGTGTGTGCGAATATAGTACCATGAGGACATTATTTCTAAACAATAAATTCATAAACTATTTGAAACCCTTTTGACTTTTAGATAAAATTTTTAAATTTTCCTTTCGAAATTCGCAGGGTGATTTCAGCTGAATGTAGCGGTTCTTGCCAAGCTCTCTGTGGATACCACAGAGTTATCAGTAGATGAGAGAGGTGCGAGAATAGAAGAGGCTATTACAAAGGTGAGCGACATAGACAACAACGCCATGGAGTTGGCTGTTCAGTTAAAGGAGAGATTTGGCGGAAAGGTTGGTCTTTTCATGGCTCTAACATGGGGTCCTATGCAGATGAGGCTTAAGGACATTCAAAAAGCTGCTAAAAAGCTTTTGGCAATGGGAGGGGATGAAGCCACCTTGATAGTCGATGAAAAGTTGTTTAGCGCTGATTCCTTCCTAGTAGCTAAGGCCTTAGCTGCTGCCATAAAAAAGGGTTCTTTTGATCTGGTTATAGCAGGAGAAGGCAGTATAGATAATTTCTCCGGTCAGATCGGTCCAAGAGTTGCGGAGGAATTATCCTACAAGTTTATTGGATTTGTGAGCAGGGTCTCTTTCAGAGATGGCGACATAATCCTCACTAAATCTATGGAGGGATATGAGGAGGATGTTTTGCTTGATCTACCGGCTGTCATATCCGTAACTCAAGAGATAAACAAGCCAAGGATACCTTCGCTTTCCCAAGTGTTAAGTGCATCAAAGCTTCCCATGAAAACCCTATCTCTCTCCGATCTGGGTGTAGTTGATGAGGGAAGGGTAAAGTTGGTTGAGATAAGGCCTAGAAAAATAGAAAGAAAGATGATTAAAGTAGAAGGAAGCCCAAATGAGGCAGCAGAGAATCTTCTTGACCTCCTCATAAAGGAGGGTGTGCTTTTGAGGTGATTTTATGAGAGCCCTTTTGTTTGCCTCAAGCGATGATCTTGCCTTTGAAGTTATCTCCTTTCTGAAGTATATAGGTGTGGATGAGATGGACTCGATTGCCTTCGGCGACAGATCAAAGGCCGCAGAGTATGGGAGGAGAGGCGTGAAAAAAGTCTTCCTTCTCAGGGATATCGATGAGGATGCGGCTGTGGATGCTATATCAACTGTGTTTAAGGGATATGATTACCTAGCAACAGCTTCAGACAAGTTCGGCAGGACTGTTGCCGCAAGAGTTTCCCAGAGAATGGGTTTTGGAGCCATAATGGATGTCATATCAGCTGAAAACAGGGAGGGAAAAATCTTGTTCTCCAGAGTGACGCTGGGCGGAAAAGCTGTATCCCTTGAGCACTCTGAACTTCCTGTTGCCATAGGGATAAAGCCTAGGAAATTTGAGCAGGCTAAGCCAGGAGAAGGAGAAGCTGAGGTTGAGGAAATTGATGTGAGCAGGAAAATCAAAATACTGGAGAGGAGGGAGAAGAAAATATCAGGAGCTGCTCTGGACAAGGCTAGAATAGTTATAGGCTGTGGAATGGGCTTTAAATCCAAGGATGACTTGAAGCTTGCCTATGACCTTGCTGAGCTTATAGGGGCTGCTGTTGGATCCAGCAGGCCTCTAGCAGCAGATCTAAAGTGGATGCCTGAGGAGAGATGGATAGGAATGTCTGGTGTCTCTATAAAACCTGATCTTTACATAGCTGTTGGCATATCAGGCCAGCAGCAGCACGTAGCAGGCATAACAGACTCAAAGGTCATAGTAGCTGTAAACACAGATCCCAATGCTCCGATATTCAAATCCGCAGATTACTGCATTAATCAAGATTTATATGAGTTCCTTCCCGCCCTTGCTGCAGCAATAAAGAGGAGAAGAGGTGGTTGATTGACAGCAGTTATAGTTGGATTCGCCAGAACTCCAATAGGAAAATTTGGAGGAATATTCAAGGACATATCTGCTCCAGATCTGGCCTCAATAGCCATAAAAGCAGCTCTAAACAGATCAGGAGTGAGTCCAGAAGAAGTGGATGAGGTGATAATGGGAAATGTAATTCAAGCTGGAATAGGGATGAACCCGGCCAGACAAGCCGCTGTCAAGGCTGGGATACCGTGGAGGGTTCCGGGCTTCACTATATCAAAGGTGTGTGCTTCCGGTCTCAGAGCTGTCTCTCTAGCAGCATCGATAATCAAGCTGGGTGAAGCTAAGGTGATAGTTGCAGGTGGAATGGAGAGCATGAGCAATGCCCCATATATGCTCAGCTCAAAATGGAGATGGGGTGTGAAATTCTCCTATGCGGGGGAGAAGGTTGTTGATCTAATGGTATACGATGGGCTCACCGATCCCCACACAGGGATGTTCATGGGAGAGGAGGCAGAGCTCACTGCAAAGAAGTTTGGAATAACAAGAGAGGAAGCAGATAGATTTGCCGTAAGGAGCCATAAACTCGCATCAGAGGCCACGGAAAAGGGATATTTCAGGGACGAGATAGTTGAAGTTGAGGTAGATGGAGTGAAATACGATAAAGATGAAGGAATAAGGCCTGATACATCTATAGAGAAGATATCAAAGCTAAAGCCTGTCTTCAGGCCGGATGGGATAATAACAGCTGCAAATGCATCTCAGCTAAGCGATGGAGCAGCTGCATTGGTTGTTGCAGATGAGGAGTTTGCAAAAGAGAGGGGTTTAAAGCCGATAGCTAGGATAATAGGGTACAGCTCTGCTGCTGTGGACTCAAAGGACTTTATAGAAGCACCTATTCCATCCGTTAAAGATCTTCTTAGAAAGCTCGGGATGAGGATCTCAGACTTTGATCTATTCGAGCACAATGAAGCCTTCTCCCTCGCTACTCTTGCTGTTATGAAGGCTCTCGAGATTCCAGAGGATAAAATAAATGTGTTCGGAGGAGCTGTTGCACTGGGCCATCCGCTTGGTGCGAGCGGGGCTAGAATTCTCGTAACTCTGCTGAATGCCCTGAAGAAGAGGGGAGGAAAGAGGGGAATAGCTACTATATGCCATGGTGGAGGAGGGGCTCATTCCATCGCTGTTGAGCTTATATAATTTTTTGAAAATGGCTCGTCAGGCGACAGCAAATTGCTGAGAAGAAGTTCGACAAATGCTTGCAAGTGTTTATATTAGTTTTCCGCCGTAAAATCTTGGTGACAGGGATGGCGAGGGTCATCTATTGGACCGGTTTCCCCAGTCCTCCTACAGGATTTGAGGACCTAAGAGTCGTGGAATACAAGAGAATATTTGATGTAGATCTTCCTCCCCTCGTGATATACGTTGGGACTGTTCTTGAAAAGGGAAAAGAGCTTCCTGTTATAGTTGTAGTGGAGGAAGGAGAGGAAGGAGCTTACATGTATGTATATGAGAGCGAAAAAGCTGCTGAAGAGGGGAAGAAGATCTACGCTGAAGCATACCAGATCTGATCAAACAAGCCTCATCCATACTTTTTTTCCTATTATCTGAAATCCAGATGCCATAAACACATCCAGTAAATCCCTGAAAATAAGGCATCTGAGCCTCTCTATCCCTTTCTCCCAGGATATCCTCATGGCAGCTTCTATTGCTCCAAATACCTCTCCAGCTCCAGCATCTGGTTTTGTCCACAGGAAAAGATCTGCTTCCCTGCCGTCCTTTGTTGAGTTTATTATCAGGAGCATCTCCTCAGCCCCTACTTTTATTCTCCTCCCTATAGCCTCCGGAAAACCTATCCTATCCCTTCTCCAAGAGAGATTCCAGATGAATCCTGAGGGTCCCTGCTGCCCTGCCGCCATGACGAAATTCTGCGGAAGATCCCCTCCTTCCAGCACCTTCTCTCCATACTGAAGGGAGGATGGCCTTGTCTGTGCAACAACTCTTATCAATCTTTCGACCTCCCTGAACCCAGCTGAAATCATATATCCAGCTGTGTCCTCCCTTGCCAGACAGTCAAGAGGGATGCCTGGAAATTCCTTCCTCGCTTCCATCAGCAGAGCATCCCTAGTCTGCTTATCATCAAAGTTAAAATCCACTAAAAAAGCGAAATTGCCCATTCTGCTTCTTCTCATCTCAGGAACAACTTCCAAAAAACCCTTTCCATCGGATGAGAGAAGAACTTTTCCCCCGGATGATTTGACTACATCAAGGTATGCCAAGTAGCTCTCCTTATTGCTAACAGTCAGGCACCTCAGCGTTCTGCCATCTCTGGGAATTCTCTCCCATTTGGGACATTTAAGCCTGGATATTATCGGAAAATCCTCCGAAGATGCCTCCCTTGCTGAGCTCATCCATATATGGGGGATCTGGAAGCTTATTAATATTTGTCAAACTATATGACCTCCGCCTTGCTTTCATCAAGTCCCCTGAAGATCACCTTGAACCCAGCTGCCTCTATCAAGGCTGTGTGATATCTCTCCGGTATCCCTTTTTCAGATAGGAGATCCGATATAGATCTGAGATCCCTCCTCTCACAGCTTTCTATTACGCTTTTTACCTCTTTCAGAATGTTCTCTTTTAGCAGAAGATTTCCCGTGAATATATACCCTGCCGGAACCTTTTTCCTCAACTTCTCTATCAGAACAGATTTCTCAAATC
>Ga0315298_1002618_pt1 | contig 30196 bp, 12 predicted proteins | sample WHS_1_MG_FD_203077 | JGI IMG/M metagenome (GOLD analysis project Ga0315298, IMG submission 203077) | Extremophilic microbial mat communities from Washburn Hot Springs, YNP, Wyoming, USA - WHS_1_MG | ecosystem: Environmental > Aquatic > Thermal springs > Hot (42-90C) | place: USA: Wyoming... | reverse complement strand
GTGGTAAGGATATTTCCCAGTCCTGAGAGTTGCAAGCGGTTGTACAGTGCGATAGCCAAGGAATGGGACGAGGACTGGATGACTGGCAAGAGGTATATGGACATGGAGCCGTTATGGGATTGGGAAAGGGCGCGAGGCGCGAATGAAGAGGAGCTAGCTCCTCTTCATTCGATTGAGTCAAAAGCATCAGAAAAATTGGCCGTGGTAAATTAATTTTACAGAAAAATTGTTGCACAACTATCGGACAGATAATATGATTAAATAATTTTCGCTAGAGAAAAATCACGCTGTTTAATTCTCTTCATATTTTGAAAATTTCTTATAAACTGCTTAAAAATCGAATAATTCGGTATATCATGAACTTATACAATCTGCGTACTAATAAATTAATACTAAAAATGTTTGAAAATTTATACCTGGACCAAGTCGCTAGATTGATTCAAAATCCATAATTAAAAAAATTTAGCTGGTCACTGAGTCAGCTTGATTGAAAACCAAAACTACAGATAATATGTATAATTATATGACATATTCCGAAGCCTTCCAAATAGCCATATAATTTTTGTCAATGTGTTTATTGAAAAGAATGAAAAATCAGCCGTTATATGACTTACTTAAAAACATTTACCTGGAAAGCACTAAAAAGATAATAAGCATAAGTCCCTCATTAACTCTTTGACAAACCGAAAAACTCATCAAAACACTTGCGGATAATAGCGCGTTTCTTCTCAAGATCCATCAGAAAGTCTTGAGAATTATTGTACCCACAACGAACCGCGACACGGTACAAAGGTGCAGGATCCGCTGGTAAAACTGATTCTCCAGCAAAACTCCATCTTCTTAATATAAGTTCCAGCCTTTGAAGATATCGATAATTTTCTATTATATTAGTTGCAAATGAGCTACTAATCTTATTAGTACGCTGGGCTTCAGTAAGCACTTTGATTGTATTTGGAATATGCCAACCATTTTCTAAACAAATTGCCTGAGCAATAAATTCCACATCCATTAGCCCACCTGCACCGGTCTTAAAAGCTAATTGTGAATGTCCGTGCGGTGTACGTTCCTTCTCTATTCGGCTTCGCATTGAAGCAATCTGCATTTTCCAATTTGTTGAAAAGGCCGAAGGTTTAGCTGATTCATTTTTAAAATTGATAATTTTTTGAATTTTTTTAATAAAATCCTGACCGATCCTTTCATTTCCAGCTATAAACCGGGCCCGCGTTAATGCTTGAATCTCCCAGAGCATTGAGCGTGTCCAATAATAATTTTCATACGCACTTAATGTGTTCACTAATAACCCTTTTTCTCCATCAGGACGTAACCGCGTATCGATAATAAAACATTGACCATGCTCAGTATGTGCCGAAATAAGTTCAATTAAAGGAATAACTAATTTTTTTAAACCTGCCGGATTTTTTTCTTTATTCGAGGTAACAAATATTAAATCCAGATCAGATCCATAAACGAGTTCTTTTCCGCCAAGCTTTCCTAAGCCTATAATAGCAAAAGGAGCATCAGTTATTTCGGACGACCGTTTTACAACATCCAGTGAATAAATCAAAAACGCCTCGGCCAGATCCGTCAACTCTTCCATAATCATCTCACTATTAGCCAGGCCTAAAATGTCTTTTAAACCAATCCTAAGCACCTCAGCTTGATAGTATCTCCGCAACCAGCACATCTGATCTTCCTCATCTTTTCCTGCCTCAAGCTCCTTGAGATAATCCGGGGTTCTTTTTGTCAAAAGCAATTGACCCGTTTGTTCAATATCATCAACCAGATCCGGAACACGTATTAATATTTCCGCCAGATATTCAGATCTATCAAACAACCATAATAAAAGCTGGAGCAGCTTCGGATTAGAATTCCAGGTCTCTAATAATGTTTTCCTTGCACCATATGCATTTACATAACTATCTAACCTGGCTAAAACACGGTCCGGATCAGATAAAAACCGCAGCTCATTTGCCGAATCTATGCCAGTGAGTAGTTCTTTTGAATCCTGACGCGATCCCATTTTTTGGTTTGGGCATAATGACAAAATAATTGGAATTATACGCATCGCATGGTTGATAGTATTTTCAGAAATATGAACATACCCGGGTCCAAAAACAAATACCTTCAATAACTTGAAACTCTTCTCGGGATCTTTAAAACCATACCGCACCAACATTTCCTTCCAGTTCTCTTCATTATCATCTGTTAAATCCGGCAGCCGTTCTTCTCTATCATTATCGCTTATTTTTATAAAATCGTTATAACATTTTCTAACTGCGGACCTCAGGGCTTCTAACTTCTGATCGAACTCTTCAACATCTCTAAACCCAAGAATCCTAACCAGTCTAATTCTTGAACTCTCATCTGAAGGCAAACTGTGCGTTTGCATGCAATATTCCATCTGTAATTTATGTTCTATATCCCTGAAAAAGCAGTAAGCGTCCTCTAATTTTTCCGCATCCTCATAAGGTAAAACTTCGTATGTCTTCAACTTTTTTAATGCTTCAAGTGTGTTGTTAAATTGTAAAAATGGTTGCTTCCCGGCATGCAAAAGTTGTAAACCCTGAACAATGAACTCAATCTCTCTTATTCCACCCCTGCCTAACTTGATATTCCTCTCATAAGCATCAGACTTCAACACCTCTGTCTCAATCCTTCTCTTCACGTGCCCAATTTCTTCCAGGATTTTATCACTAATATATCTAGGATACCGAAAAGAATTTATTGTTTCTAAAAATTCATTACTCAGTGATCTATCTCCTGCTATATGTCTGGCTTTTATTAACATCATTCGTTCCCATGTCTGGCCCATTTGACTGTAATAGTCTTCATAGCTTGCCAAAGACCTCGCTAAAGGACCCTTATTACCATCTGGCCTTAACCTCAAATCTACACGATACAACACACCATCAGGCGAAAGATTTGAGATCTCGTTTACTATGTCAGCAGCAAGCCTGTTAAAATATTTATGATTTGAACCTGAAAATACCTCCCTCTGTAGATCCTCACGAGTCGGGGGCTTATCTTTAAACACTGCACCTTCACCAGAATATATAAAAAGAATATCGATGTCCGAACTATAATTAAGTTCCCGACCTCCAAGTTTTCCTAGACCTATAACACATAAACTAGCTTCTGACACCCTATCATCACTGTCCAAAAAATATGGAACTCCTACCCGTTTAATCATCCTATTACGGCATACCTTCACTACAGCTTCAATACTCACCTCAGCCAAATTACTAAGCTCATCAACTACTTCTCTGAGTCTTCCGGGATAACTCAAATCCTCAAACGTAATTCTTATCATCTCACCAAGCTTATACGTCCTTATTTTCCCCAACGCTTTTTCATATTCCTCGTGACTGAGTAATGTCTCTATTTCTTTAAATAACCTTACTTGATTACTTTTATTGTCCTTTTTCTTTTCTTCCAATAAAACACCCCAAAACTCCGGATGATTTTTTAACACCTCAATAACCCAGGGTGCAGCTGAAAACAATATACCAAGCTGCTCAAGCAACTTTACAGAAGGTACTTTTCCATTCCTTTGCCTTAAATAATTACTAAGGATTTCATACCCTTTTTTAGCTCTTTCTGCATCAGGGACTCTGGATAACAGGTTTTTATAGTTGAAAGTTTTCATTAAAATAAACTTATACAAAATTAAAAATTTCTTCTACTCCCTAATTACTCTACGCACCATCTGGATCACCAAATATCTGGAAAGACTTTTGAAAATTAAATACTGCTAAATAAAAAAAGAGACCAAGTCGAAACTTGGTCTCTTTGTGTTTATTTAATCAATTTCTAGTTTATCGGTACTACTACTATTGTAGTAGGCATTGCATTGCCAGCTTTATCCTTAATACCGGTTACTGCCAGATAAGTGCTGGTACCGGTTAAGTTGTCAACTGTCAGTACTACTGTATCTACATTATCACCTAACCCTACTTCAACTGCTGTAATCGTTGCACCACTTACAGCATAGTTAGACAACTTAGAAGCAGAGACGGTGTCAATGTATTCATCGAATTTGATTGTTATCTTCTTAGTAGCTGAATTCCCGACAGCACTGGCAATGCTCGCAGGTATAACATCCTGCACAACTTGTAATGTAGTACTTGATGTAACAGATTTACCAGGTACTGACGCTTTGACAGTGATCTTTGCATTGTTATCAGCTGCAGTCAGATGTGATAATGTTATCGAGCTATTGGTTTGTCCGACTAACTCAGAATCGTTCTTGTACCATTGATAGCTGAGTAATGGACCAGCATCAGAATTACCTGTCGCCGTGACCGACAATGTCACCGATTTGTTTTCAGACACAACCACGTTTGTAGGAAGCGCCTGGACAAACGATACTGTTGAGTTTTCAGGATTAACCCAGATGCCATTGACCAGGATAAACACAGGGAATGTCTTGGTTACTGGAACCATGGTATTACCTGCTTCATCTTTGACACCTTTGATGGTAATGGTGTAAATCGAACCAGCAGTCATGTAAGTTGTTGTTACAAGCACGTTCGTCGGACTTACCAGTGTTGCACTGGTCGGCAACAGGCCGTCACTGAATGAGTAATTTAACACGTTCTCTGCAGTTGCCTTTTGAACAGGTTCAGAGAAGTAAACGTTTACACGCATTCTTGTATTGTGATCCGCAACCACACCAACAACCTGAGGTTTTACCGTATCTGAACTCACGTTCAACACTGCTTGCCTGGTCAGAACACCGGTTGGATTACTGAATGTATAGACCTTGCAAGAGAACGTTATCCCATTATCGTCTGGGTATGCTACTGCTGGCGTCGTATATGATGCCGCTGTAGCACCAGGAATCTCCTGTCCGTTCCGATACCATTGATAGAATATTGGACCTGTACCACTTGCAACAACCGTGAACGTTGCTGTCTCACCCTGGACTGTTGATACATCCTGCGGTTCTTGAGTAATTGTTAACGGTACAACTGCTGTCGGACCATAGCTACTGTAAGCAGCAACTGTAGTATATGCAGGATTATTGTTCTTAGAGCTTGTTACCACACCGACGTATAGAGCCGATGGCATCGTAACTTCGGTCTGCGCTAGTATTGTCCAGTCCTTGCCATTTGTACTGCGTGAAGCAGCAAACTTGTTCCCGGAACGCTGGAGACGTATCCATGCAGGATACTCAGCATTAGCACTATTTTGAATTCCTGCCCACTGCCCGACAGTGCCATTTTGCTCGGTTCTGCTCAAGCAATCGTACTTGTTTGCCCCAACACCACTGCCATCCTTTGCTTGTTTTGCTGGAGGAGTCACAACTGCTGCCACAAACTTACTGCCAGCACTCATGTTCTCCCTGGCCATCAGACCAGCAATGCTCATCGCATTTGCAGCTTCGAGGCTTTCAACCCTGACACTGATATCAAAGTCGCCAGTCTTTTCCTCGAGTATGAAGCTTACACCGTCTTCCTGTCCGGATAGGCCTGTACCACCGGCCGTTACATTGAATTCACCAATTCCTTTTGCTAACGTTTCACCTGGCACTACAGGATTAGTATAAATGTAAGTATCAGGATCCCAAACACCAACATCAATGCCGGCCATGTGATTCACCACACCGGTCTTCTTCATTATGTTAGTAGTTGCATTACCAGCGAGATCCTTGATGTACTTAACGTTTACACTCACCTGATCACCAAACAACCACGGTACATTGAGGATTACGGTCTTCCCGTCATTAGCCACCCTTGCACCAACTACAACAGTCCCGGCGACAGCATAGTTGCTTAGGTTGGTTGCAACGGTGGTATTGATTAATTCATCAAAGTATAGATCTACTTCGCCACTGTCAGAAAGCGCTCCAACTGCTGTCAACACAGGTGGCACTTCGTCTTTGTTAACAGTGAGTAACGCCTCATAACTGAACACGCTCTTTCCTGGCGTCGTAAGCAGGCATCGATACTTCTTACCAGAATCATTCGTGGTCAGCATCGAAGTAGTGTACACTGGATTTGTAGCCCCCGGTATATTCTCACCGTTCACCTGCCATTGATAAGCAATCTCGTCACCGTATTGGCATCCGCCTCTTGCAGCTACTAAGAACGTAGCCGTACGGTTTTCAAGCGTAGTAATGTCATAAGGCTGCTTGTCGATTTCTATCCAGGACAGATCAGGATAGATGTATAGGCCGAAATACCAACCAAGTATATCAACTGGAGCATTTGTAGATGCCATGCTTGGCGTACGCCATTTCACTGAAAGCGCATCATTACCGGTCCCGGCTTTCATTAGAGCCTCAACATAGTAACGCATGCCAGCCTCTAAAGCCACCTGTCCAGATAGCACACTGCCAGAACCTGCACCTTTTTCGGCAATCTTGACCTTGTTTTCTGGATTTTCGGTTGTGCTTAACCATAACTGAGCTGAATCAGCTGCAGTTAATTCAAATACATAATTCCCTGTTTCTGGAACCCAGAGCCAACCATAAATCCGCTGACCATAATTATCCCCTATATTACTTGGTGCAGCGAACTTATTCCTTACTAGTTCCTTTATATCTGGAGTCCCAGCCTGGAATTTAGCGCTATTTACTAAATCACTGACTGCTGTTCCTTCGATGCCTAAGTAAACTTCCCGAGCCAGCATTTGAGCTTTGAATACATAGCTCGTGAAGCTGAGAACCTTTTCTTTTAACTCGTTACCAACAATGTCTGTCAATGCAGACAGGTTAACCGTATAGCCTGTAGCCGGAACCTGAGGCTCCGTCTTGAGAATTACATTTGTCTTACCTTCAACTATGACATCAAGGATTTCAAGCGCCGGAGATATGACGTATGACGCTTTATTAGTGATTGCATCACACATTGGTTCCGAGAACGAGATATGGATCTCATTTCTTTCTTTGTTAGCCCACAGAGCAGTCACCCAAGGCTTAATATCGTCTGGATTAATGGTCAAAACGGCGACTGCGCTGGTAACGACGCTGCCATAGTAGTTAGATATTATGCAACGATACTGCGAACCATTGTACGTATTGTAGGTGAGCATTGGTGTGGTATAGCTAGAATTCGTTGCACCAGCTATATTCCTACCATTTCTTTGCCACTGATAATAATACGGGCCTGTACCCGTTACACCAACAGAGAAGGTTACCGTCTTGTTACCCAAGGTGTAAATATCTTGCGGCTGATTGGTAATTGTCACAGGAATCTTGATAGTATCACCAAAGTCACTCAGAACTGCTAAGGAATTATTTCCACTGCTATGGCTTGTTAAGGCAATGCCTAAGAACGCGTTTTTAGCCAATGCACCAGCAGAGTTTGCATTGGTTGAAAAGCCTGTAACGGCAGTGTTCTTAGCCTGATGTAAATACCAGTTTGTACCATCAATGCCCCAGTAAGTATAAACTATATTGCCAATGCGCTGGAGCCTTATCCAATTGTTAGGATAATTCGCTGGCTTGTTGTCTGCAGCACTGGTGGATCCATTTGCCTGATCCCTGTACTGCATAGCATATTGTCCGGACCAACCAGTAGAAGGAGGTGTAATAAATTCTCCTACATACCGTGCACCAGCATCTAGTGTCTCACGAATCATCAATCCGCATTTACCCCAATAGTCCTTATAGTCCTGATATATCAGTTTTACACTGACATCAAAGTCGCCATTAGCATTCAAATACAAGAATGCGAATTGATCGCTTGTCCCCCAAATATCTGAACCATCAGCAATTATCCTGATTTTATCACCAGAGCCGATAACAGTGCCAGCAGTACTTAGATTAATTGAAACATCGTTATCGAAATTGAATGGTTTGAAGAATTTTGTAGTTGGCATCATTACGTTACCAGCTTTTGCCTGGTCTTTAACATTTTGAACAGTAAGTTCGTATTGTTTGCCTTTTGTTAATTCTGGAGTTACCAAAATAACTGTAGTCTCATTGGTTTTATAAGCAGCTAATATGGAAATGCTTGTGGAGCCGCCTTCTTCTTTCAGTGCATAATTACTAATATTAGTAGCAGTCGCAGTATCCACAGGTTCAGTAAATACCACATTAACCTTGCTTTTTACAACACTGCCGACATGCGATACAAACGGCGGCGTGTCATCCAGGATAAGTGTAATACTTATCGGATCACTCATTACACTACTGAAGTCGTTTTCAACCTTGACTTGATACTTATTGGTAGCAGTAACGACATCAACTCGTGGAATTGTATATGTAGCGCCTGTTGCACCATCTATCTTTTGTCCATTAACGTACCATTGGTATCGATACGGTGGTAAGCCATCGACCATGTTGGGTGCACCTAATGTAACCGAGCTATTTTCATAAACCACAGGGTTCTGCTGGAGATTAGTTATAACTACTGGGCCCACTGTTGCAAACGGAGTAAGATAATCCCCTGGAATCGGTGACTGACCATTAGCTATGTTGCCGTCTCCGGGTTTTTGCCAGGTAACTGCAAGGTTATCACCGCCACCGCCTTCCTTCATCAAAGCTTCAATGTAGTACCGTTTACCCGCCTCAAGTACAATATTTGTCGATAAATTTGTCGATATCTGGGAAGCATACTTGTTATACTCGCGCGAACCCGTCCAGCCACTTACAGATGCTATTTTGACCTTGTTGGCAGGGTTTTCATCTGAGCTCAACCACAACTCACTGCTATCGTCAGATGCAATAGCAAACACATAATTCCCCGTGATTGGTGCAGTGACAAACCCGACTAGTTGCTGTCCGTAGTTGTCGCTCCAATTAATTGGTGCCTCAAACGAGGTTTGGTATGTCACTACATCGGGTGTGTTATTCTTAAATTTACTGTTATTTGTCAAGTCAGAGACAGAGCCACCACCAATACCGGTGTAAACCTTGCGTGTGATCGATCCACCTACTACGAAAAATTGCGTACTTGTCTCGTCCATGACATTTGGAGTCTTTGCAAGGTCGCGGATATTTCTAACTGTTAGTGTGTAAACAAAGTTGGGGTCCAATAGAGTTGTATTTAATTTTACTGTCCTGGAATCGACAACGACCGCAGAGTTGATTGTTGCGGATCCATTTATTTCATAATTTGCAATGTTTGTTGCGTCTGATGAAAGCACAGGTTCAGAAAACACAACAGTAACAGTATACGGATTGCCTTTGGAAATAACTGAAGATATGGTAGGTTTGTTTGTATCGGCTTGAACTGTTAAGACCGCCTGTGTGCTAATAACAAACCCCTTCGGATTTGCTACCACGACATTGAACTTTGCACCGTTGTCGTCAAGTTTTGCAAAAATTTTGTAATATCCAAAGATTGCACCTTCTATTGGGAGCCCGTCTCTTAACCATTGATAGTATACGGGTTGGGAAGCGTTAACGTCCACAGCAAAAGTCACAGGCGTGTTTTCCACAACTGTGATTGATGCGGGCTGTTTTATGATCGATGGATCAGCTAAATCAGGTACAGGATATTGTTGCAAATAGATAGATGGTATCGGCCTTTCGTATGTGCCATCCGGCAACTGCCAGCCTACCGCAATGTTATCGCCACCGCCGCCTTCCTTATGAAGCACTTCAAAGTAGTATTTTTTACCTGCTTGAAGTGCAATTAACCCCGATTTTTGCGATGCGTATTTATCCCATTGACGTGAGCCAGTCGAACCGCTCACTGAAGCTATTTTAACTTTGTTTGCTGGATCAGCATCCGTGCTAAGCCAAAGCTCTGAATCATCATCGCTGGCAATCCAAAATGTATAGTTTCCTGTCTGTGGAGCCTCAATGAATCCGCGGATCCAGCTGCCATAGTTATCGCCTATGTTACTTGAACCTTCCAAATAATTTGATAACCGCTCTGATCCGCCTGGTGAGGCTGGAAAATTCGTACTTGATGTAAGTGCACTGACAGCAGTGCCACTAATGTTTGTGTAAACCAGACGCACAACAGAGCCGGCGCCTACATTCAAGCTGCTCAGGCCAATTAAGAGCAGCACAGTTAATAAGGCCTTTAAAAACGAGCTTCGCATATTTTTTCCTCGTAATTTAAAACCGTTCGGAATACCTACTGAATCTTGTCAAAAAGACAAAATCAAATTTCACAGCCTGCTTCCCTTAAGCTGCGAAATGGTATCCCAACGATTCATTTTTGTATATTTTTGACTAATTTTTGTTCTTTTTGCAACAAAAAAATAAGTTTTTTTGCATTTTTTGGTTTTGGTACTACTCAAATTCCCTGCAAATTCATAAATTGCCGTTGGGTTACAAGGTTTTTTTACTCATTATAATTAACCTTGATCCATTTTCCAGTCCTGGCTGACTTCAGTACTGCGTCACAGACTAACTGTGTCGCAAGGGCCTCCTCGAAAGTTGGCTGGGCTGGCTTGCCAGAGGTCAATCCGTTAATAAAATCCGCCACCTGGTGCACAAAGGAATGTTCATAACCGATCTGCAAACCGGGCACCCACCATTTAGACATATATGGATGTTCACTGTCTGTAACATGGATTGATCTCCATCCTCTAACTAAGCCCTGGTCTCTGTGGTCAAAATACTGTAACCGATGCAGGTCATGAAGGTCCCATGCAATTGATGCATGTTCTCCATTGATCTCGAAAGTATAGAGGGCCTTATGGCCTCGGGCGTACCTGGTTGATTCAAAAGTAGCCAAAGACCCGTTGGCAAACCTGGCCAGGAAGGCACATGCGTCATCTATACCCACCTTTTCTACTTTTCCTGTCAAATTATGTTTTCGTTCCTTAACAAAGGTTTCGGTCATTGCGCATACAGAATCGATAGGCCCATTGAGCCACAGAGCAGTATCTATACAATGTGCAAGCAGATCTCCTGTAACACCGCTGCCTGCGGCCGCCACATCCAACCGCCACAGGCCAGTACCGCCTTGAGGTAGTTCAGGGTTGATAGTCCAATCCTGCAAGAACTTTGCTCGATAATGAAATATTTTTCCGAGTCTTCCTTCATCGATCAGTTGTTTAGCCAATGTTACGGCTGGCACACGGCGGTAATTGTACCAGACCATATTAGGCACACCTGTCTTTTTGACTATATTTACAATTTTTTTACCTTCGTTGCCGTTCATAGCCAATGGTTTTTCACACAAAATCATTTTCCCTGCTTTAGCAGCGGCTATGGCTATTTCGGCATGGGTATTGTTTGGCGTACAAATATCTACCAGGTCTATATCCTTACGTTCAAGTACCTTTCGCCAATCTGTCTCCCAGGATTCGAAGCCCCATTTTTCAGCAAATGGTTTGAGTTTTTCAACTGACCTGCCACAAACGGTTTTCAAAACCGGTTTGTATTCAAGGTCAAAGAAATTATAAACTTTTCTGTAAGCATTTGCATGGGCTCTCCCCATGAACCCATATCCAATGATAGCAACATTTAAATTTTTCATAATTGGATCACAGAAGTTTAAGTTTTATTGGCTACCGTATTTTAAATTGAGTTTATCAATAAACTTTTTACATTTTGCCACGGCCTTCCATGCATCTGGCCAGAAGCACAGATCTATTGTCCACCAGTCATCCGGGCAACCGGCTTTAACTAATGCAGGCATGAACTCATCGAAGTCAAGAAGTCCATCGCCAAACGGTACATGCGAAGACGTGCCGTGCTCATTTAATTTACCGTCGGTATCAATCAGATGCACTCTACCAATCTTGCCTGTTAGTTTAGAACAAAGCTCTGCTATTCCGCCCGGCAGAACTTCTTTTTTCCCCGGTTGTCTGGCACCTACCACAGCAATCATGTACGCATGGCAAGAATCTACCATTGTATAGAAATTGTCGTGATTTACTGCATCGATGATGTTGAAGATATCCGAAGGTTTGTTAAATGCGAAGCCAGGTTCAAACTCCCAGACCACACGAATGCCATTATCTGCAGCTTCTTTACAGCAAGCCTTCCAGGTCTTTGCAACGCGGTTGATAGCGGTTTTATAATCAATCACCGGTGTGCCGGCTGGTGTTTTTTCGCCGGGGACCTTCCCAAGAACATTGGGCGGCTCTGTTGTGTCGACCCTTATTACATTGATTCCCAAAAGTTTACAAAAGTTCAGGTTTTTACGAAATTCATTCATGTACGATTTGGCGTCAGGTGCTGTTATCAACTTTTCCTTCCAGAGATCAGCAGCCAGGCCGCTGCATCCTAGTCCCGCTGAATCCATTAAGTTTTTAACATTTCTGCAGATCTCTTCATATGCTGTTGTTGGGGACTCTTGCCACGTTGCCACAGCCCAGGCCGTTGTCGGATTGGGATGAATACCAAATCCGCCCAGCTCAAGACCGTCGAATCCAAGTTTTTTTAGACCATGAACAATTTCATGAAACTCTACAGGGCGCTTTTGATTAAATAAAAATGCCCAAGTGCCTATGGATATTCTTTTCATACAAAAGTATTAAAGGTTTTTTATGAATATTAAAGAAATCACATAATGATTTCAAGTCTCAATTTATTATGAGGCACATAAAATGCTAACGTATTACGAATTAATGGCAAAATAAAAATTTAACCCAATTAAAATAATTTGTGGAACTTAGACAAACATTGTTGGTAGAATGGCAGAATTAAAACCATCACATGAACTAAAATGAAAAATCTAAAGCATATTAAAGAAATGATTAAATCGGCCGGGTGCAATTTATTATTTCAAAAATTTCATAACCATTTTAAATGTCATAACTCTGGATCTAAACTTAATAGTATTGTCTGGGCGCTGCTTGCAACATTAAGTACTTATATTTCAGGCATTGACCAGGCACATGCGGGATTACTTCAAGAGCTTTATTTTAACATCCCCGGCACATCTATTAGTGACTTAACTAATTCTGCTGCTTATCCGTCAAGCCCAAGTCAAACGAATATACTTACCGATTATTTTGAAGGGCCAATAAACCAGTTTGACAACTATGGACAAAGGATTCATGGCTACGTATCACCGCCTGTTACAGGCAAATATACTTTCTGGATTGCAAGTGACGACAATGGTCAGCTCTTTCTTAGCACAGATGATTCACCAGCGAACATGCAATTGATAGCATCAGTAAACTCATGGACCAGTTCACGAGAATGGAATAAAGAACCAAACCAACAATCTGCAGAGATTTACCTTCAAGCCGGGCGTCTGTACTATATCTGTGCACTCCAAAAAGAAGGCGGTGGCGGAGATAACTTAGCCGTGAGATGGCTGCGGCCTGACGGTGTCGATGAAGCGCCAATCCCGGCAAGTTATTTCACGCCATGGGGTGTACCTGTAACCCCGCCAATAATTATCGAACAGCCAAGCGACGTAACAGTTACAGAGAATCAACCTGCAACCTTCACTGTTAAAGTAAGCAATCAAGACCCCATTAAATACCAATGGCGCAAGGGAAACACAAATGTACCGGGGGCAATTGGTTCGATTTTCACTATTAATCAAACCAGGATGTCTGATAACGGTGCCCTCATAAGTTGCGTTTTAAGTAATTCTCTAGGGACGACTAATACCCGTACGGCTGTTCTGACAGTACTACCCGATACAAACCCGCCGGTTTTGGTCTCTGCCATAAACATTGGGACTAATTCAGTCCAGGTTAAATTTAACGAGCCAATTGATCCTGCAACAGGAACAAATAAAATCAATTACTCCATAAACAACGAGGTTTCAATTAACTCAGTCACGATACTCGACAATCAATCCAACGTCCTTCTTTTCACTACCCCATTACAATATGGCGTAAAATACACACTAACTGTATCAAACATACGCGATCAGGCCGCCAAACCAAACACCATCGCACCTAACAGCTCAATTGATTTTACCCCGGTTGAATACACAGACACCGCAATTGGAAGCAACTTTATTACCGGTAAAGTGGAGCAAGTTCCCGGAGGTTGCAATGTTTCAGGCAGCGGTAACGGGGCAACAGGAACTTCTGACCAATTTCAGTTCGGTTACAAGCCTGTTACCGGGGATTTCGATCTCAGGGCACGTGTGGATGGGCTTGAGATTACGGACCCGTTTGTTCAGGCGAGCATAATTGCCAGAGAATCGTTAGATTCTCAAGCCCGGTTTGCCGGCGTGTTTGCTTCATCTGCGCAGCTTGGCTGCTTTTTCGAATACCGTGCCACAGCAGCAACAGCCGCCAGCACTGCTGCACCTGTGGGAGGATTTCCGGTGAATTATCCACAAACCTGGCTAAGATTAAAACGTTCTGGCTCTACCTTCACCGGGTATGCCGGATTTGACGGAACAAACTGGGTCCAATTAGGATCAGTATCAATTTCTATGCCTGGCACAATATATTTCGGACTGGCAGCTTCAAGTCGTAACACTAACCGAGTTACAACAGTCCGTTTCCGAGATATTGGCACTGCACCAACACCTAACACTATAAATTATAAGCCAGAAAAAGAGCCGTTGGGCCCATCAAACCGGAGAACAGGTCTTGTTATCTCAGAAATTATGTACAATCCTTTGCCTACAACAAACAATGCCAACCTCGAATTCATTGAGATCTATAATGCCGAAAGTATCTTTGTAGAACTCACCGGTTGGAAAATTACCGGAGATATCGAATATGAATTTCCGCAAGGGTTCCAGTTAGAAGCCGGTCAATTCGCCGTTATAGCAGCTGACCCCGCTGCAGTCGAAAGCTTCTATAAAATCAGTGGAGTTCTTGGCCCGTATAACGGAAAACTACCTAAGACAAAAGGTAAAATTGTTCTCAGGAATAAAGCCGGCGCAATACGCTGGAAAACTGAGTATTCATCTGAAGCACCATGGCCCGCAGCAGCAGCCGGTGGAGGACATTCTCTTGTCCTTGCAAAACCAAGCTATGGAGAAAATGACTTCAGGGCCTGGGCCGCCAGCGAATTGATTGGAGGCTCACCAGGCGAAGTCGATGCAGTTTGGTTCAATCCATATAAAGGTGTAGTGATTAATGAAATTCTTGCAAATTCTGCGCCGCCAAATATCGATTTTGTAGAGCTTTATAATAAAAGCAATTTCGACATCGATATCTCTGGCTGTGTGCTTACTGATAATGCTAAAACTAATAAGTTTATCATCCCCAGTGGAACCATTATCAAAAGCAGAAGTTTCATTACCTTCTCAGAAAATCAATTAGGCTTCGCCTTAAAATCTTCTGGCGAAACAATTTATTTAATCAGCCCTGACAGAAAAAGGATTATTGACTGCATCAAATTCGCTGGTCAGGAGCAGGATGTAAGCCTGGGACGGTATCCTGACGGCTCAGAGGAAATTAAGAGATTGGCAGATTTGACGCCCGGATCCCCTAACGCGCCTCGAAAAATAGAGCCAGTAGTAATAAATGAAATTATGTATCATCCGATCAATAACGATAACGACTACGAATTTGTGGAGCTGTATAACAATTCTTCAAGTCCAGTCGATCTCAGTAACTGGCAACTTGCCGGGGATATAAGTTTTGAATTCCCACAAAATTCAGTAATCCAGCCCGATAACTATGTTGTTGTAGCCAAAAATATCTCAAAACTATTAGCCAGCTATACCAATCTTAATAATTTAAATACATTCGGTAATTTTAAGGGCTCATTAAAAGATTCTGTTGGCCGGGTTACATTACTAAAACCAGAATATACAATCTCCACAAACTCCACAGGTCTCATAACGAATAAGTTTTTGATCCCTGTATGCGATATCATTTACAGAGACGGTGGGCGTTGGCCGGAACTCGCTGATGGCGGTGGTTCAAGTCTGGAATTAATCGATCCGCGCTCTGACCCCACCAAACCCTCAAACTGGGCCGCCAGCGATGAAACCGCAAAAGCACCATGGACAACTGTGCAATACACAGGGAAACTCGAGTTCGGCAACTCATCCGTAACAGCCAATAGATTTCAAATCATTATGCTTGGTAAAGGCGAATGCCTCATTGATGATATCCAGGTCTTACTCCAAAACACCAACATCTTACAAAATGGCAACTTCGAAGGAACTACAAGCGGCTGGGCATTCCAGGGAAATCATAGCGCATCAACTATCGATAATAAAGGTTCTATTCAAGGAAATTATTGTCTCCATGTGCGTGCGCAAGGCGATGGCGATACAGGTGTAAACTCTATTCGCGGAACTCTGACTAATAATTTGACCGCTAATCAAACAGTCACGATAAAAGCAAAAGTCCGATGGCTCGCGGGCTGGCCAGAAGTACTCTTCAGAGTTCGCGGTAATTGGATCGAAGTACCCGTCAGAATGGAACTTCCACCAAACCTCGGCACACCGGGACAAAAAAATAGTAAATATTCAGAAAATGCTGGGCCGGCGATCTTTAACGTCTCTCACTGGCCTGCATTACCAATGGCCAATGAACAAGTAAAAGTTACTTGCCAGGTCGATGACCCTGACGGAGTTGTAGCACCAACTCTAAAATACAGGAAAGATCCAAATACATCATACTCGTTTGTCAGTATGAACGACAACGGTACAAACGGCGATGAAGTCCCAGGTGACGGAGTCTTTACTGGAATAATCCCCGGTCAAGCTGCAGGGACGTTAATTGCATTCTCTATTATTGCATACGACGATGCAAACCCGGGGGCTAGCTCTGTATTTCCGGAACTCTGGCCAACAAACGAATGTCTAATCCGATGGGGAGACCCGGTGCCATTCGGGACATTCTCTCACTACCATATGTGGAACACTTATGCAGTTGACCAGGCCAGAAGTAAGTCCATTGCTCTGGATAACACTTACAGAAACTGCACTCTTGTTTATAAAAATTTCAGAATCATTTACAATGCCGGTTTCAGAGACAAGGGAAGTCCATACCACGGTGGGGCCGGTGATTGGGCTGTAACTGTGCCCAAAGACGACCTCCTGCTTGGCACTGACGATCGCGTCTTTGCATCTACAGGCAATGGTGGAAATGAAAATACAGGTATGTGTGGAGATATAAGTGCCTGGATCGCCCATGAACTGGGAATCCCGTATTTACATAGCCATTATATGTTACTTTACAGGAACGGTTCACAGTTTAGGGAAATCTTATACGACCTGGAACAACCAAATCGGTATTACGCCAAAAGCTGGTTTCCACCAACATCAGACTTTGATGAATTATACAAGATAGCTGTATGGTTCGAGTTTCAAGACAACAACCAAAGCTTCAATTCAGTAGGAGCTACACTCGAAAAGTTCATGTCTGGTAATTCTTATAAAACGGCTAGATATAGATGGAACTGGCAGATCCGTCCCGGTGGCAACACGGCTAATAATTTTACCAATATCTTCGATCTTGTCACTGCCGCTAATCTGACTACCGATAAAACGTCCAGACTTTTGACCTTAACTGACATGGAAGAATGGATGCGTGTTTTTGCTTTTAATCGTTTACTCGGCAACTGGGATTCCTGGACCTACAACGTAGGGCAAAATATGTTCATTTATTTTCCTCCAGGTCAAAAAGCTGTCCTAATGCCGTGGGATATTGACTTCGTCCTGGGCCTTGGTGACGGAACAACTGCTGCGCTCTGGGGTGGTGGCCAGGATCCAGTTGCAGCAACATTCTTTAATATTACAACTTTCCGGCGCATGCTCTGGCGGGCATATATCGATGCCGTAAACGGACCAATGCAATCAAACCGGTATCAACCACAACTTAATGCCAGAAGAGCCGTCTTGCTTAAAAATAATATTCAGGGACTTGTTGAACCTACATCAATCCGATCATACATTGAGGGCAGACGAAATTACATAGTTTCACAACTTAAATCGTCAGATTCATCAAGCTTCGTTATCCTCACTAGCTCGGAATTCACAAATACTACTCCGTTAGCATCGATTTCTGGTAATGCACCATTTGCTGTTGCGACCATAGAGGTCAATGGCGTTCCGTACCCAGTAACATGGTCGAGCTTTGTCCGCTGGCAAATCAATGTCCCACTCACCGCCAGGACAAACATCCTTACAATAGTGGGTAAAGACCTGCGAGGTAATATTGTTCCTGGCGCATCAAATTCAATCACCGTGTATTACGAAGGCGAACCACCGAATCCAAAAGACTGGATCGTCATTAATGAGATCATGTATAATGCACCTGTTAAAAATGCAGAGTTCGTCGAACTCTATAATAGAAGTCTTTCTTCCGCATTTGACCTCTCAGGCTGGATCTTCTCAGGGCTTGGTCTCACCATCCCCCAGGGAACCATAATCCAGCCTAACGGATTCCTTGTGTTTGTCAAAGATCCCGCAGCCTTTGCCCTGGCTTATGGAGCTACAAACCCTGTGGCCGCACAATTCCCGGGGAACCTTGATAAAGGTGGTGAAACGCTAACATTGCTTAAACCTACAAATAATACAAATGAATTCGAGGTTATAGATGTGGTTCGTTACGACGACGCCCCGCCCTGGCCAATCACAGCCGATGGCCTCGGCCCATCATTGCAACTCATTGATCCCAACACAGATAATTGGCGCGTCGGCAACTGGGCCGTCACTGATAATAACAGCCCGTTGCGCGCTACCCCCGGAAAACAAAATTCTACCAGACAGTTCCTTGATCCATTCCCTGAGATCTGGATCAATGAAATTCTACCTAACAACTCGTCCATTAACGCAGACAATTCAAACCAATTCGACCCATGGATAGAACTTTTCAATTCCGGGGATACATCAATCGACTTATCAGAACTCTACCTTTCTGACGACACAGACAATCTTCTGAAATGGCGTTTTCCGTCTGGTGCTTATCTAGCTCCAAACCAATTCTTAATAGTTTGGTGTGACGCACAACCAGAACAAACAACCCAGTCAGAATTCCATACCAACTTTAAATTGAATCCTACAAACGGAATCGTTCTTATAAGCCGACTCCAGTTCAATTCCCCAGCTGTTGTCGATTACCTCACATATAATAACTTGCCTGTGGATAAAAGCATTGGCCTGATACCAGATGGTAATCCACACACTAAGAAAATCCTTATACCGACACCAGCCAGCCCAAACATCATCCAGCCAGTCAGTACAAACTTGTTCATCAACGAATGGATGCCTATCAATCAAACCTGCATGGCTGACCCAGCCGACGGCAAATACCAAAGTTGGTTCGAATTATTCAATCCTAACCCCGAAGCAATCGACCTCTCAGGATTCAGTCTTTCAATATCTAGTAACACACCCAATGAATTTGTCATACCTGATGGAACGGTTATACCAGCTAATGGATTCCTGATAGTCTGGGCTGATGCCGAGCCATCCCAAAACTCAACAAATAATCAATTGCATGCAAACTTCACGTTAACCGCACCTTCTGGCCAGATTAATTTGTTTAATCCCGATGGTTTCTTAATCGATAGCATCCAATACACCAATGCCATATCAGATCAAGCCGAAGGACGATACCCGGACGGCAATACACCGCCATTCTTTATCATGAACCCACCAACACCGGGCGAAGCCAACCAATCAGCCATTTCCAATAAGCCTCCATTCATCCAGCCAATTGCAGATATCACCGTTTTTGAAAACCAAACAATATCTTTTAAAGCGCTTGCCTCGGATCCGGATGCTCCGCCTCAGCTCCTTAGTTTCGAGTTAGTCTCTCCGCCCAATGGTGCAACTATCGACCAGGCAACCGGCGTATTTAATTGGACGCCATCCGAAGTTCAAGGCCCGGGTAAGTTTACCATTGGTATCAAGGTTTCAGACAATGGTACGCCCAGCTTATCATTTACTCGGTTTTTCAATGTGAACGTCCTGGAAACCAATTCTCCACCCGTCATAGAATCAATCCCTAATTTTAACATAACTGAACACTCAAACTTTACATACCAGGTCATAGCTAAAGACAGTGATATACCTCAACAGCAATTAATCTTCTCACTCGGCCAAAATGCACCTGCAGGCGCTCAAATTAACCCAGCTACAGGACTATTCTCGTGGACCCCAGATGACAGTCAGGGTGGTCAGACATTCCTAATCACCATAATCGTTTCTGACAACGGCACTCCACCCATGCAAAGCACCCAGAACTTTAACATAACAGTCATCGAAGTCCAGGATCCACCCGTTATTTCACCAGTAACAGATATTTCCGTCAATGAAGGTGACACGGTTAACCTCACAGTCCAAGCATACGACCCTGACCCAAATCCTGTGCCAATTGTTTACTCACTGGATAATGCGCCAGGTGGCGCTAAAATCGACCCAGAAACAGGTTTGTTCACATGGACAACAACAGAAGCCGATGGCCCACGCGATTATAACGTAACTATTAGAGCAACCAAGAAAGGAACGGATCTCTCATCAACAATAAGCTTTGTCATCGGAGTCAAAGAAGTGAACTCACCACCTATATTAATGCCCATCCAGGATTATACTCTTTTTGAAGGCGCTTCTTTAACCATTACCAACTATGCGACTGATCCCGATATACCCGCTCAGAATCTCACCTTCAGCTCACCTGATCCACTACCCGATGGTGTTTCTCTTAACCCGCAAACAGGAATTATAACTGTCAATGTCCCATACGATGCCTTGGAGACGACAAATATTATAACGGTCATGGTGAAAGATAACGGCGAACCGCCAATGTCTACCACCCAAACATTCAAACTAATAATCAAGTCTAAACCCAGACTCGCCATCAATGAAATCATGCACAAGCCATCAATCGCCGGAACAGAATTTGTTGAGCTGTTTAATTATTCAACTACGAATTCCGTAAATATCGGGAACTGGTTACTGCAGGGTTATGATTTCGTGTTTCCATCAAACACTATCATCGCCCCACAATCCTATTTATGCGTAGCCGCAAACCTAAATGCCTTTACAAATGCATATGGCACCGATATCCCTGCAATAGGTAATTGTAATATCTCCATACCAGCAAAAGGTGGAATAATCAGACTGATCAAACGCTCACCAGACGGCATACCTTTAGAAATTGTTGATGAGGTACAGTTCTCATTAGAACAACCATGGCCAACTAACGCTTCGCAGGGTGCATCCCTGCAACTAATCGACCCCACAAAAGACCATAAAAACCCGGCAAACTGGATAGCCATGGTCGGCCAGATCACAAATCCCCCAGTAACGTTAGTACAAATGACCAATAGTTGGAGGTACTATCAGGACGCAACCGCACCACCTGCTAACTGGATGACTCCAGCGTTTGACGACTCAAGCTGGCCAAAAGGCAATGCCTTGCTGTATGTGGAAAACGCTGAATTGTCAGCCCCCAAAAACACACCCTTAACACTCGGACAAATTACTTACTATTTTAGATCAACCTTTGTTTATAATGGAAACCCGTCCAATGCTGTCGTCAGATTATGGACAATGATAGACGATGGTGCAGTCATCTATCTCAACGGACAGGAACTTACCAGAATCCGAATGCCAGATGGCAGCATCAGTAATACAACCTTTGCTCTTTCACCAGCCGTAGGCGATGCCCAACTGGAAGGGCCTTTCGATTTTACCGTGCACGCACTACAAAAAGGTACTAACTTAGTATCCGCAGAAGTGCACCAGGTCAACGCCACCAGCAGCGATATCGTCTTTGGCGCTAAAATTGATATCATAGATACTCGCTCCGTTACTTGTACTCCGGGCACAAAAAACGCCACTAATGACGCATTTGTACCCATAATCCCCAAAATCTGGATTAATGAAGTAATGCCCAACAATTCTAGCACTATCCCTGATAACTACGCCCAGTATGACCCATGGATAGAATTAGTTAATCTGGAGCACACCCCGGTTAACCTCTCAAACTTTGCACTCTCAAATGACCCAACAACACCTCAAAAATGGATCTTTCCTCCAAACACTTACATACCAGCCAATGGCTACCTGCTAATCTGGGCAGATGCTCAAACTAACCAAACCTCGGGGAATAATATCCACACTAACTTCAGACTCAACCCCACAAATTGCTTCGTAAGCCTGGCAATGAATTATGGAAATCAATGGTACGTTATCGATTCATTGCAAATTAAATCAATACCCAAAGATAATTCCTTTGGCTCAGTACCCGATGGCAACCCAACCCGCAGACAAGTTATTACTAACCCTACGCCAAACCAGGTAAACAAACTCGATTTCGAAACTAAACTCAACCTTAGAGTATCAACTTCTTCTAATCTCAAACTAGGACTACAACTGCAACCCGGACTTAATTACAATCTACAGTTCAGCCCGTCACTGGATAATCCACAATGGCAAACAATCTTGTCAGGCGTCGCTTTAAACCCATCAAATGATTTATCGAATATTATCTACCCGACAAATCCTGCAGGATTCTATCGAGTTATTCTGACTCAGTAAAAATACTAAACTCAATATCCAGAAGGGTCTGGTAGCCAGCCACCGATGAAATCGTAGATTTATAATAACCACTGGTAAGGCCGGTGGTAAAATGGGAACCTTTCTATTACCTCATAAATCAACCGGTCCATGGTTGGTGGTGGGTGCGGTAGTTTGTTGCCTTCCACAGATTTCATTTGCATGTATTATCTCTCTCAAATAGTAAAGCCACTGCCAAGAATGCCTGTGCCATATTCATTGGATGTATTCCTGGTTGGGCTCCATCCCGACCTATATTTGATTCATCAATTGTATGGTTGTGTTCCACCCTGACCCACGGATGGCGTGGAGGCCGTCCATCCAGGTTATCGGACACCGTGGTATACATCCATCCAATGAATGAAAATTGCAAGCATTGTTTCTTTTTTTAAGGCACGATTGGCGCACAAAAGATTTACTAATATTTGCAAAATATTAAACAATACTAGATTCTGCGCTAAAGCATTCTATTAATTCCTGCTTTTTCCAAAAACCGGCTCATCCAGATCCGGTCCAGATCAATTTATAAGATTATCTTATTCATGCTATTAAATTATTTCCATACACTAATACTTTTGAAAATCTTAAACCGAGTAGTGGACAAAAAACTAATTATCAAATATTAAACACAATATTGGCGTTAAACACTAAAATGTTTTAGGTGCGCCCAAAAACATAAACGACAAAGTAGCCGTTTATGTTGGCAATAAATATATGGTTTAACTAAAATTATGCATGCAGCAATTCAAAAAACATTAGAAGTTGTAAAATCAAGAAACCCAAATGAACCGGAGTTTCTTCAGGCCGTGACCGAAGTTTTAACATCAATCGAGCCGGCTATTGCACGACATAAAAAATATCAGGATTGGGCAATCCTGGATCGGATAGTCGAGCCCGAACGGCAGGTGATTTTCCGTGTACCATGGCAAGACGACAAGGGCAATATTCATGTAAACCGCGGTTATCGTATTCAATTTAACAGTGCCATAGGACCATACAAAGGCGGACTCAGATTCCATCCATCTGTAAATATCAGCATCTTGAAGTTCCTGGCCTTTGAACAAATCTTTAAAAACTCTCTAACCACCCTGCCAATGGGCGGTGCAAAAGGTGGTTCAGATTTTGATCCAAAAGGCAAATCAGACACAGAAGTAATGCGTTTCTGCCAATCATTCATGACAGAATTATTCCGACATGTCGGCCCAGATACAGACGTCCCTGCAGGTGATATCGGAGTAGGCGGTCGGGAGATCGGTTATCTCTTCGGGCAATATAAGAGACTTGTTAACGAATTCACCGGCGTACTCACTGGCAAAGGTCTCAACTGGGGCGGTTCATTAATCCGGCCTGAAGCCACGGGCTATGGCGCAGTCTACTTCGCTCAGGAAATGTTAAAGACCCGTAATGATTCTTTAGAAGGCAAGGTCTGCGTCGTCTCTGGATCCGGAAACGTCGCACAATATACTGTAGAGAAACTCAACCAGCTAGGCGCAAAAGCAGTGACTTTGTCAGATTCCGACGGATTTATCTATGACAAAGATGGCATCAATCAGGAAAAACTAGCCTGGGTAATGGATTTGAAGAATGTCCGCCGTGGCAGAATCAAAGAATATGCCAAAAAATTCAAAGCTGAATATTTTGCTGGCAAGAAACCCTGGGGAATTAAATGCGACTGTGCTTTTCCAAGTGCAACCCAAAATGAGATCACCTTAGAAGACGCCAAGACCCTCTTAGGCAATGGATGCATCCTTGTCTGCGAAGGCGCAAACATGCCCAGCGATCTCGACGCCATCCAGTTATACATCTCAAAGAAGATACTATTCGGTCCTGCAAAGGCCGCCAATGCTGGTGGTGTAGCCACCTCCGGACTTGAAATGTCACAAAACTCCATGCGCCTGTCATGGACTCGTGAAGAAGTAGACAAAAAACTACATCAAATCATGGTAACCATTCATAAGAACGCCTTCGAAACCGCAGCCGAGTATGGTTGTCCGGGTAATCTCCTTGTTGGGGCAAACATCGCCGGCTTCATTAAAGTAGCCGATGCCATGATAGACCAGGGGCTAGTCTAATTCTTATATAAGAAAACATTCAAACGCATCCTGACAAACCAGGATGCGTTTTTTTATTTCAAATAATCTGATGGCCGAACACCTTTTTTGTATCCATTAAACCCAAACCAACCAGGCTTATATTCTCCAATGAAATCAACGTCCAACTCAGGAGTAATTGCCTTTTCAAGGCCCACCGCCCAATAACATGCGTTTATTATCAAGCGCCTTAAATCTTTATCCAGGAAATCCACAGCCGACCCCATAGTACTGCAAAAGATTTTTGATTCCTTACCCGAACTACCCTTCCATGAGTTTACCCAAGCCACTGGCATCATCGGATTATTTTTCTTCCCCTGTACCGGAGGATCAGTAGGTCTCATCCCGGCTAACACCTGACCCCGCATTAATACCAGCGCATTTGTCGGCAAATGCACCACAGTATAAACATCGGTAGGCACCCAAATTCGCTGAATCCCTTTGAGAATTGGATGTGTTTGAGCCTCTGGCGCAGGAATCGCCATTGTGCTTTCTTTGCCATGATCACCGTGATGACTCACCCATGTCTCACCAAGCACCTGTTGACCAAAACCTCCTTGCCAATCCTGGCTCCTCCAGTCAAATCTCGCATACTGACTTTGCTTATTTACATCGTACGCAAAAGCATGGGTAGACGTACGCAAAGCAATTATCGCCCCACCAGAGTTCAAATAATCTACAAAATACTTCATCTGCTCATCCGGTAACTCCCGAAACCTTAAAAACATCACACATGCATCCGCAGTCTTTAATTCAGAAATGCCCGGTATATTAGTCCTTACATTCGGATTTATAGTTCCATCCGCAGGATCTATGGCAAACAATACAGTACACTTAAAACCATGTCTGTATGCCAATATCTTTGCCAGCATTGGCAGACATTCTTCAGATCGGTACTCCTCGTCACCGGATAAAAAAACTACATGCTTGCCAACCCCAGGTCCATTAGTCCCTTGAAAAACCAACCATTGCTGGGCCATGTTCGGAGCATCAGCTTTTAACGAACAATAAATTCCCATAACTATGGAAATCATTAGTGTAATTACTACTGTGCTTAACTGTGTCGCTCTCATAAAATTATTAAATTTAGGACTTTATCTACAAATACCCATTTGCCATTCACATGTCAAAACCATTAAATGCATCAATATCCTTAAAACCTCATGAAACGTTAAAACTCAAAAATTTGTAGACTCTGGCACTTCGGACCGCTCAAACTTCGACCAGAGATTTAGCCAAAATTAATCTATTGAAAACTTACCTTAAATCAGATACTATTCTGTACGTTCGGCTAAACAAGAGCCGACTTGGCCGGGGCGTAGCGTAGCTTGGTAGCGCGTCTGAATGGGGTTCAGAAGGTCGTGCGTTCAAATCGCACCGCCCCGACCATCTCTAAGTATTCTCAATCCCAACATATCATATAATCTTGCGCTTTCTTTTTTGCGCCCTAACCAATCTGCCTTAACAAAGTTCAAAAACCATAAATGTTTTTTTTACAAACTCGACAAACAACCCAAACTTAGGTGCACAACTTCCGGGTAAGGGCAGACATACCGCCGAACGACCAAAAACTGATAAAAGCAATTGTCATGATAATACCACCGAAGATAATCCAGGGAACACAAATGTAGTGGCACAAAATCTTTTTACGAATGTAACATTTTCTCTAGTAAGTACTTACAAAAATCAACTGTCAAATTAGGGATCGGCTATCCGGAGATGCTGTACTTTCCATAATGTTTTCTTCCTATTTACGAAACGTTGTGTTCATATGTTTGCCGCCGCGCATTATGTGTATAACGGTTCCAGCATAAAAGTAGTTTTTTGCGAAGCAATAATTTGAGTGAGCCCAGAGGCAGACATTTTATGCTGCGTTTTATGAATTGGCGACACTAAGACACCCTGGCTCATTCTCTAATCAAATCTCTATAGATGCTCTCAAATTCCTCCAGAGCAGACTCAAGGTTCTCCGCAATATCCCTCGCAAGCACATCAGGGTCAGGAAGGTTTTCGGAATCTTCAAGGCTCTTATCCTTTATCCAGAAAATATCCAGATTAACCTTGTCCCTTTGCATAATCTCATCATAAGTAAAAGACCGCCATCTGCCTTCAGGATTTTTTTCACTCCAGGTGGGTTTTCTATTAAATCGATTTTCTGGGTGATAGCATTGAATAAATTCTTGTAAATCTTCATAGCGAAGGGGGTTCGTTTTTAATGTGAAGTTCATATTGGTTCTGAGGTCATAAAACCAGACCTCTTTTGTCCATGACTTTTCACTTGCTGGCTTGCGGTCGAAGAAAAGAACATTTGCTTTGACACCCTGGGCATAAAATATGCCTGTTGGAAGCCTTAAAATTGTATGCAGGTCACACTCAGCAAGCAATTTTCTTCTTACAACTTCACCTGCACCGCCTTCAAACAAAACATTATCTGGCACAACAATTCCCACCTTACCATTTATTTTTGCCAATGATTTGACATGTTGCAAGAAATTGAGTTGTTTGTTGGAAGTGGTCGCCCAAAAATCCGGTCTTTCGTATACAAGAGATTCTTTTTCTGCCTTTCCCTCACCATTGACAATTGTAATACTGCTCTTTTTGCCGAAAGGTGGATTAGTGAGAATGATGTCGTAATTTACTTTTGGTTCAGAAACAAGCGAGTCTCCTACTTCAATAGGGCTTTCCTGTCCGCCGGACAGGCGGGCATCCCCACCTATACCGTGTAAATAAAGATTCATTACACACAAGCGGGCAACATTATCTACAAGTTCTTTACCAAAGAGTGTATTGTATTTAAGAAATTTCTTTTGCTCTTTATCAAGGTTATAATTTTTTGAAAGATACTCATAAGCAGCAAGAAGAAATCCACCTGTCCCGCAGGCTGGGTCATAGATAGTCATTCCAGATTCAGGTCTTATTACCTCAACCATTGCTTTGATTAGTGCTCTGGGCGTAAAGTATTGCCCCGCTCCGCTTTTAGTATCTTCAGCATTCTTCTGAAGTAGTCCCTCATAAATTTCACCTTTGATATCAATATCCATTCCTATCCAGGTCTCTGCATTGATAAGTTCAATCAATCTTTTAAGTTTTGCCGGGTCTTGAATTTTGCTCTGTGATTTTCTAAATATTACACCCAGCATACCTTTTTCTTTACCAAGAGTTTCTAGGATGTGGCGATACTGAACCTCAAGTGCATCACCATCCTTTTCGAGAAGACTTTGCCAGTCAAATCCTTCTGGAATTTTTGATGACTTATTGAATGGAGGTTTTGTCTGTTCGTCAGCCATTTTTAAGAAAAGAAGATATGTCAACTGTTCTACATAATCACCGTAGATTACACCATCATCACGGAGAACATTGCAATAATTCCAGACCCTTTGAACAATGCTGGAAGATGAGTTTTGAGTGGAGTGTTGAATGTTGAATTCTCAGTTTTGAATGTTGAGTTTTGAATGTTGAGTGTTGAATTCTCAGTTTTGAATGTTGAATGTTGAATGTTGAGTTCTTTTTTCATTTGTTGCTTTCTTGACTTGTTTTTACAATTGATGTAAGAATTTTAATTAACTCGTCTATTTCAAGCAAATAATCATTTAAATATATATTTACAAGTTTTGATTTGGATAGTAAAGTTAACCAGTATTTTGTTTCACGGGCTTCTTTTGAAGCTATGGACATCTTAGTTATGAAATCTTTCTTGCTTTGTGCTGCTGTGGCTTCTGTAACATTTGCACCGATACTCGTTCCACTTCTTAGTAATTGCTTTGAAAGAACATATTCATTTTGTTCTAAAAGTTTCTTATACAATTCAATAATCTTTAGTGCAAATTCAAAACTTTTCTTTTCTATAATACTTTCTCTCATCTCAATATCCTTAATTCACAATTCATAACTCAAAACTCAAAACTCACAATTCAAAACTCAAAACTCACAACTCAAAACTCAAAATTCACAATTCATAACTCTTCTTCAAACAACTTTTTACCTTTATCAGTAAGCACATATCTACCCGTTTTCTTTGAACCTTCAAATTTAATGATACCTTTCTTTTTTAACAAAGTAATATCTCTTTCGGCAGTTGCAGTTGAAATTTTATTTAATCTTTCTATAATTCTCCTCGTAAAAAATCCATATTTTTTAATATACAATATTTCTTGTAGCAACCTGTTTTTTATTCCCTCACTTATTCCCTCATTTATTCCGAACTCTTCATGCCTTTTCTCCTCAACAAAAGGCTTATGTTTTGGTCGTTTAAAGGTAACAGTGAAGAATGTGTCAAATTCAAATTTCACAGGAGGTAAGCCTGCCTCTTTGACCAATCTTCTAATTTTGGAAATACCAGTCCCCATCTTTTCAATGTACTTAATCCTATGAAGCAAGTTTGCAATATTTGGATTTCTTAAAACACTTCTCTTACCAAAATCTTCTGGTTTTAATCCCTTAGGTAAACCTCCAAAGTTCGTGATTTCAATTCTGTCATCAAACATCTCTACCATTACATTTGAGCCTTTTTCAAAATAATCACGGTGGGCAACAGCATTTATGATTGCTTCACGAATAGCATCATAAGGAATTTCAGGTAGTTCTCGCCTCTGAGGAGTGCCTGTCATTTCATACCTGACGGGGATATATTGTTTTAAAAAATTCATGGCACTATCAATGTTGAAGACTATATCTTCGTTAAAATCTTTTCTATCAAGTTGTGCAACAATTTTTCTGTAAAATTAATTTACCACGGCCAATTTATCTGTTGCTTCTGATTCCATTGAATGAAGAGGAGCTTACTTCTCTTCATTCGCGCCTCGCTCCCTTTCCCAATCCCGTAACGGCTCCATGTCCATGTGCCTCTTGCCAGTCATCTAGTTTCTGTAATAGAGTCGGCATCGGTAGCCAACGATCCGCCCGCTGAGAAGGGAGAGAAGCAAATAAATTTTGAATTCAACTTAGCAGGCTGTTGGAAAAGGGCTGTTTAGGAAAACCGACCCTCGAAAACATTGGGATTTTTGCATGTTTTTTTCTTCCGAAAATGACTTTTTCAACTGAAGTTCCATTAAATTTTGAGTGCGAAAATTGGGTTTGGGCCTCATTTTACAAGGGTTTTGCGCGCATGTTGAATTTTCTTGCGTGTGACTACGGTCACTTTCGCCTCAGGTACTTTGCTCGGCAAGGTCAACCCCAGGGCCTCCAACAGTTGCTTCTGGCGAACATTCGGTTCGGGCATCTGCCGTGCCACAACCTTGCCACTTTCGGAGTGAACCAACTCCATAATGGAGAGTTGTTCCAGTTCGCGTAAACCCTCTTCCACAGTGACTTCCAGCGGCCGCCATGCCCGCTCCAAATAGCGGCGCACTTTCAGAGCCATCATGGCAGTCAAGGCATGGGCCTGCGTGTTGTCTTCAGTGCAGACAAACCAGGGCCGAAATTCCATGTGCCCGGTCTTGAGCGTGCGAAAATCCCGTTCCACCCGGGCAAGGTCTTTGTACCTATCATGGACGGTTTGCGCGTCGGCCTGAGTCATTTTAAGGTCGGTCTCTATCACATAGCAACCATCCAGCTGCGCGGCGGCCTGGAGCGCTTGAGCGTAGAGGCTCAGGACCAGCTGTCGTTGGTTCACAGTCAACTTGAGCCAATCCTGAACATTCAGGCTTGCCAGCCGAGCGGTCAGCTGCTTTCGCTGAGTCTCCACTTTGGCCCGCGGGTGATCTTCAAGATACTTGTTGGCTTTGCGGACCGCCTCCTCCAGCGCCCGTTGCTTCTGCTCTCGGCTCTGCCGCATCTGTGCCTGCCGAATCGGATTGCAGCGCA
>Ga0315298_1002616_pt1 | contig 30233 bp, 29 predicted proteins | sample WHS_1_MG_FD_203077 | JGI IMG/M metagenome (GOLD analysis project Ga0315298, IMG submission 203077) | Extremophilic microbial mat communities from Washburn Hot Springs, YNP, Wyoming, USA - WHS_1_MG | ecosystem: Environmental > Aquatic > Thermal springs > Hot (42-90C) | place: USA: Wyoming... | reverse complement strand
TCAGAGCTATCTTATGGAAGTATATAATTACGAGATATCCCCAGAAACGATAAGCAACATTACAGACAGAGTAATAGATAAAGCAAGAGAATGGCAGAATAGGCCTTTAGAAGAGATATATACAATATATTTATAGATGGCTTAGTGAGCAAAGTAAAAGATGTGCTTATAATCTTTTCAGACAATCTTCCTGGGATAGAAGCAGCAGTAAGGTCTGTATTCTCGAGGTCAGAGATACAGATCTGTATAGTACATCAAGTAAGGAATAGCCTAAGATATGTTTCTTACAAAGATTTAAAAGAGATAACCAAGGATTTAAAGGAAATATATCAAGCATCTACAGAAGAGATGGCATTATTAGCCCTAGACAGATTTGAGGAGAGGTGGGGTAAAAATTATCCACATATAGTAAGTTCGTGGAGGAACAACTGGGAGAGTTTAGCGACGTTTTTCAAATATCCACCTGAGATAAGGAGGCTGATATACACTACAAATCCTATAGAGAGCTTAAATAGCCAGATAAGGAAATTCAATAAAAGCAGGACCATATTCCCAAGCGATGAGGCATTATTCAAGGGGGTATATCTAGCGATAGCAGAAGTTACCAAGAAGTGGACAGGTAAGATAAAGGATTGGCCCTTGATACTATCAGAGCTAGCTATTTATTTTGAGGATAGAATAGGAGGGTACCTATAATATGAGATACCCAGGAGGTTTACACAGAAAACTTGACAGACCCCAAGTTGAACTTTTATATAATCCCATTTATGCGAATTAAAGAATCTACTTATTCTGTTAACTAAAGCCTGATTAGAGGAATAGTTAAAAGGATTAATAAACATCTTCCTAATAGCTTTTCTATCCATCCCCCTTACAGAAGGAACTTTTATCTCTAAGACAGTTTTTACTATAACCCCAAGTATCTCTTTGCTCTTTTTATGCATTGGTAAATTTTGTATAATGTTTAATATCATAAAATTTCTCATCCTCCTTTCTAGTTAGAGTTTTTAATTATAATATACCAGCTCTAGCTAGAAAGGAGGTCTTCTTTTAAAAAGTGATTACAAGTCAGAGCCACAAGATACTTGACAAAAGAATTTTTCGATTTATAATTTCTTTATAAGGAAAAATAGGGGTTATTTTATGAGGGCAATAAATATCAGAAAGATGCATGAGACAAATATATCGCTAGTTCTTAATGCCATAAGAACAAATGATGGTATTTCTCGCTATGAAATTTCAAAACTTACTAAATTAAGCCCTTCCGCAGTATCTAATATAATAGACCTTCTTATTAAGGTAGGTTTTGTTGCAGAAGGTCCCGGAGAGACTAAAGGTGCAGGTAGAAGGCCTATAAGACTTTCTTTAAATGATGAGATACATTTCCCTATCGGGATAGAAATAGAAAGTGATAAGATAACAGGGGTTGTAATGAATTTAGTAGGGGATGTGATAAAACAAGTTACAGAAGTTATATCTCCCGAAATAGAGTATAAGGAAATTTTGACTAAAGTAGTGGACATCTACTTCAGGCTTTCTAAAGACTTTAAATATGATCAGATTATGGGATTAGGTGTTGCCATACCGGGTATTGTAGACAATAAGAATGGCGTTTCAATTTTTTCGGAGAATTTAGGTTGGTATAAAGTACCTGTAGTAGAATTCCTTAAAAGAGAAATACAAGCCCCTATATTTATAGACCAGAACATAAAGGCAGTTACTCTTGGAGAGCTTTGGTATGGTGCTGGTATAGGGAAGAAGAATATTATATGCATTAGGGTAGGTGGTGGAGTAAGTGCAGGTTTTGTGATAGATGGTAGTATCTATAGAGGGTCGAATGGAATAGTAGGAGAATTTGGGCATACAGTAATAGATTTAGATGGAAACAGGTGTAGATGTGGAGGACAGGGTTGCTTAGAGAGTTATGTCTCTACACAAATTCTTATTAATAAAGTCTTGGATGGATTGAAGAATAAGATTTATACTCAAGTTTCACTAAAAGGGAAAAGTAGAGAGGAAATGTTAGAGGAGATAATTTCTGCCGGCAAAAAAGGAGATAGATTTATATTAAATATATTTGAAGAGATGGGAAGGTATTTAGGTGTAGGTATATCTAATCTTATAAATCTTTTTAATCCGGAGATGGTTATAATAGCAGGAGGTCTGGCTAAAGCAGAAGAACTTTTACTTGAACCAGTTATGAGAATAGTTAAGCTTCGTACATTTCCTCCTATCCCAGATTTTGCTATGCCAGAAATCACTATTTCCAAATTGGGAGCTTTCACATGTGCTATAGGAGCAGGGACTCTGGTCATAGAGGATATATTTTTGCATCCAGAGAAAAAATTAGGAGAAGTAAAGGTATGATTGAAAAAATGGCAGAATGGGAGAGTATTGAAAAAGAGGGTGAGTACAATGAATTTAAAGTCTAAGGAGAATCTAATTGGATATGTATTTATATCTCCATGGCTGATAGGGTTTATTTTATTGAATATAGGTCCTATGATTATGTCTTTTATATTTTCTTTTACTTCTTATGATTGCTTTAGCTCTTTGAAATTCATAGGCTTTAATAACTACATCTCAATGGTGACAAATGATAGTCTTTTCAAGAATGCACTCCTAGTAACCTTTAAATATGTCTTATTTTATGTACCATTAAGAGTAGTAGTGGCTCTTACAATAGCTATGTTATTAAACCAGCAAATAAGAGGGATGTCCTTTTATAGAACGATCTACTATATACCTTCAATTTTAGGTGGTGGAGTTGCAGTTTCTGTTATGTGGAAGATGATATTATCAAAAGATGGAGCTATCAATGCACTATTAGGAATGCTAGGCTTAGAAGGGCCAAATTGGCTTGCTGATCCGAATACTGCTCTTTTTTCTATGGTAATAATGAGTTGTTGGGCATTTGGTTCTGCTATGGTTATCTTTCTTGCAGGATTAAAAGGGATTCCTAAAGAACTTTATGAGGCTTCCTCAGTAGATGGCGCTTCTCCAGTTAGACAATTTTTCTCTATTACCCTTCCTCTCTTGTCCCCTGTAATATTCTTTAATATAGTAATGACTTTAATAGATGGTTTTCAGGTATTTACTCAGGCTTTTATTATGACATCAGGTGGTCCTTTAAATTCTACCAGATTTTATGTACTTTACCTCTATCAAAATGGATTTCAATATTTTAGAATGGGATATGCTTCGGCAATGGCTTGGATTTTATTCATTATAATTATGGGATTTACATTGTTGATATTTAAGACATCTGCTTTTTGGGTCTATTATCAGAGTGTGGAGGAAGGTAAATGAATCTTCTATCAGTAGATAAAAAAAGGTCCCTTATGAGATATCATTATGTAAGGTTTACAGCTATACATATCATTCTTATTGCAGGGGCTTTATTAATGCTCTTCCCCTTTTTTTGGCTTGTTAGTAGCTCATTTAAACCGGTAAATCAGATCTTTAAAATTCCGATAAAGTGGATACCTAGGGATATCACGTTTGATAACTATATTAATGGATGGAAGGGGCTTCCTGGATATAGCTTTTCTAACTTCTTTTTAAATAGTTTTAAAGTTACCCTTACAGTAGTTATAGCGACGGTCTTTTCTAGTTCTTTTGTAGCATATGGATTCGCTCGAATTAATTTTAGATATCGCGATTTCCTATTCTTAGTATTGTTATCGACCCTAATGATACCAAGCCAAGTTACTCTAATTCCTCTTTATGTTATCTTTTCTAAGTTACATTTTTTAGATACCTATATACCATTAACTATAGGGTCTTTTCTAGGAGGAGGAGCATTCTTTATCTTCCTGATGAGACAATTTTATGATTCTATACCGAAAGAACTTGATGACTCAGCTAAAATAGACGGATGCAGTCACTTTAGAATATACTGGAGTATTATGTTGCCATTGTCAAAGCCAGGACTTTTTTCGGTTGCTATATTTTCTTTTATCTGGACATACAATGATTTTATGTCTCCATTGATTTATTTAAATAGTGTAAGTAAATATACAATTCCTGTAGCATTAAGGATGTTTGTTGATAATGCTGGAATGTCCAATTGGGGGGGGCTTATAGCTATGACATTAGTAGCTATGTTTCCTCCTTTATTAGTCTTTTTCTTTGCTCAGAGGTATTTCGTTGAAGGTATAGTTACTACTGGTCTTAAAGGATAGACTACGGAGGATTTATGAGGAGGAAAGACGGCAAGAAAAAAGGAGGTGATACATTAAAGCGGATTTTTAAACAAAATGTTAAAGAGAAGTATTTTGGAAAAGCAAAAAGTGGATGAGGAATAGTCCGGGGGATAAGATTTATGATATGAAAAAAAGAAAAGTTGGCAAAGGAGGTAAAGTGGTATGAAAAGGATAGGAACTGTTTTGATAATTTTTCTATGTATGTTTTTAGCTTTTGCCTCTATAGGCACTGCAAAGGAGAAAATTGTTCTTAGGTTTTCATGGTGGGGGGGTGAATCAAGACATAAGGCTACGGTTGCTGCTATTGAAAGGTATATGCAGTTACATCCAAACGTAGAAATTAAACCGGAGTATTCAGGTTGGGATGGGTACCATGATAAGTTAACTACTCAGTATGCAGGAGGCAGTGCCCCAGATATTTCCCAACTTGATTATACAATGGTCATGGAGTATGCTACAAGAGGACTGATTCTAGACCTTACTAGTTATAAGAGTAAATATTTTAAGGATATTGAAGAGTCTCTTTGGGGGTTATTTAGAGATCTTTCTGGCAGGATTTGGGCAGTTCCTACTGGAATTAACTGTGTGAGTTTATACTATAACAAGACTATGTTTACAAAGTTTGGGATATCCTACCCCAAACCTGGAATAACCTGGGATGATGTATTTAAGATAGCACAGAAGGCTACTAAAGATATAAATGGCGACGGTAAGATAGATATATATGGAATTGATACATTATTTACTCCTTCTTCAGATGCAATTCCTGTCATTCAATATCAATGGGGAAATACGATGTATAGGAACAACTATTCTGAGACCAACTTTGATAGTGGATCGATGAAGAAATATCTAGAGTTAGCCAAGAAATTCCAAGACTCTAAGGTCGCTCCCTCTCCTCAAGATATCGTAGTATATACTGGCTCTCAGGATGCATTCAACCAAGGGAAAGTAGCGATGATGCCCTCTATGTTATCTACTATAGAGTTAGAGCAATCACTTATGGAAGATGAACTTGTTAATATTCCATGGCCTAAGGCAGTAGAAACTGGTCTTACAGGCACATTTTTAAAGCCATCTCAAGCAATAGTGATAAACAAGAAGACAAAATATCCAGAGGAAGCAGTAAAGTTTGTTTCTTGGCTCTTTACTTCACCAGAAGCAGCCAAAATTACAATATTTCAAAGAGGTGTTTCTCCTTCGCGAACTCAGAGATTGGCCCTAATGCATTCAAATCTATTATCTCCTATACAGAAAAATATAATAAATTGGACTAATGAATGTGCTAAATATGCAGATGCTAAGCCGGAAATGTCTCCTCCTGGAGAACAGGAGATAATAGATAAAGTAATAGAACTGATGCAAGAAGTTCAATATGGACGTTCTTCTATCGATGATATTATTAAGAGAATGGAGAAAGAGACTACTGAGATATTGAATAGGTATAAGAAATAACTTCAAAAGGCTAAGGCTATGAATCTTGTATTATATTCATAGCCTTAGCTAAAATTATTACCATTCACTAAATAGGAGGTCTCTAATGATGAAATCTTTAAGAATAGACGGCCATGTACACATCAGTAACGCAATTATTAAGGATGGGACTTTAGATAATAATAGGATTCGAAAATATATTGAGAAATACAGAGATCTAGGGATAGAGAAGGTGGTGCTCATAGAGGGCCCAGATATTGTACTTAAACTAATGGATATATGTGGCGACTTTATTATTCCTGTATTTAGGATAGACTGCGATAACACAAGAATAAAGCAGATTGAGAGCTACTTTAAGCAAGGCTGTAAAGGAATAAAGTTTATTGCTCCTCAGCATCCGTATAGTGATGCAAGATATTTCCCTTTATACGAATGCATCGCTTCATACGGCGGTGTAGCTGTCTTTCATACAGGGTATCTAACACATGACAACTATCGCATTTATACAAATATCAATATCCTTGATATGAAGCCAGCACACCTTGATGCTATAGCTAGGCGATTTCCGGAGTTGAAGATTCTTATGGCTCACTATGGGAACCCCTGGTGGGAAGAGGCATGGAAGGTTTCTTATTCTCACCCTAATATTTATACTGATCTTTCAGGTGGGACTGCTTATCTACGTTCTCGGTTTTTGTGGAAGGAACTGTTTGCCCCTGACGGAAAGTTATTTTTACCAAGTTTTGAAAAGCTTTGTTTTGCTTCTGATCTCATTTATTTTGGAGATATTTTGGAGATTGAACCTTACTTCGAATTTTATGATTCGTTATTTGAAGTTGTTGGAGCCAGTAAAGAATTAATCGAGAAAGTTAATCATGGGAATATTGAAAAATTGTTTTCATTGTAAGCTTGGAGGCGAAAAAATGGGCAATGTTAAAATTACTATAATAGGTGGTGGAAGTTATACTTGGGGACCTACGTTAATAAGAGATATTGTTACCACAGAGGAATTAAAAGGGAGTAAAGTAGTCTTACATGATATTGATCATGAATCTCTTACACTTATTTATAATCTAGGGAAGAAGATAATAGAGGAGAATCATCTGGAATTTGAGATAGAAAAAACAACCGAACTCGAAGAAGCATTGAAAGGGGCAGATTTTGTAATCTTAACTATCAGTACTGGTGGGCTTGAAGCGATGAGATATGATCTAGAGATTCCAGAGAAATATGGAATCTACCAATCTGTAGGAGATACTGTTGGACCTGGAGGCCTATCAAGAGCCTTAAGAAATATCCCTGTTATAGTAGGTATAGCAAAAGAAATGGAAAGAATATGCCCAAATGCCTGGTTGTTGAACTATACTAATCCTATGACGACTCTCTGTAGAGCTGTAACTCGTACTACTAGTATAAAGACTATAGGCTTATGTCATGAACTTTTTGGAACTCTTGATATGTTAAAGCAGATATTTAAAGTGCAGGATGAATCTGAAATTGAGGTCAAGGCAGGTGGTATAAACCACCTTGTATGGATATTGGATGTCAAAGTAAGGGGTGAAGATGGGTTCCCAAAGCTTTATAAATTCGCTAAGGAGTATCTAGATTCTAAAGATATAATTTTAAACCAACTAGAAACTCAAGATCCTACAGTTGACAATAAGATAGTTAAGTTTGAATTACTTATGAAATTTGGAGCTTTACCGGCTGCCGGAGACCGCCACATAGCAGAATTTTTCCCTTATTTCCTTACAGCTGAGAATAATAAAGGGGAGAAATATGGAGTTAAACTTACTACTATAGAGCATCGTCTAGCTTGGAGATCTAAAGCAAAGTCAGATGTAGAAAAGATGGTTAATGGTAGAGTCCTATTAGATATGAAACCGTCGCGGGAAGCAGCTTCTAAAATAATATCAGCAATTGTAGACTCTAAATACCATATAGATATAATGAATTTGCCCAATATAGGACAAATTGCCAACCTTCCTAAGAACACTGTTGTGGAAACTTTTGGGGTAATAGGGTCCATTGGAGCCTATGGAATAGCTATCGGCCATCTTCCAGATGGTATTCTAAATATAATAAATAGACATGTGATAAACCAGGAAATGATCGTAGAGGCTGCCCTTACTGGAGATAGGAATCTTGCTCTTCAGGCTCTACTTAATGATCCTCTAGTTAGAAATCTAGAAGATGCTAGTAAAATGCTTGATGAAATGTTAAGGGCAAATAAAAAGCATTTACCTCAATTTTTCAAATAATACAATTGACAAGGAGGTCTAGTTTATGAGGATCAGTTGTTGCTGGCTTTATGCAATAAGTAAGTATGGATATCCTCCAAGTATGGAGAATATCTTTAAGGCACTGAAAGAGATGGCTGATATGGGATTTGAGTATGTAGAGCTAGAAGGGGTAAGGGAGGAGAATCTAAAAGAGGTATATCACAATAGGGAAAAGATCAAAGACCACTGCAGGAACCTTGGAGTAAAGATAATAAATTTCTGTCCAATCATTCCTGATATTGTGAGCCTAGATGAAGAGAAAAGGAAAAAGGCAAAAGACCTGTATATGTTAGGAATAGAGCTGGCTAAATACTTCGATTGTGAGACCATCCAGACAGACAGCTACACTCCACCTCTAGAATTTATAGGAGAGGCTCCATATAAAGAGAGTATAAGTTACGGAAAACATTTCAAAGTAAAGATAGACCCGACATTTAATTGGGATAGACTCTGGAATGTCCTTGTTGATAGCTTCCGATTTGCAAGTGAAGTAGCCAGATCAGCCGGGCTTAAGTTCTGTCTAGAACCAAGAGTAGGAGAAATTATAAGTAATACAGATGCACTCCTCAGACTTATGGACTATGTAAAGAGTGATAACTTTGGAGCGGTATTGGATACCGGGCATCAGAATGCACAGAAGGAAATCCTCCCATTATCTGTAGAGAAACTCGGGAATAAGATCTTCTATCTCCACGTCTCTGACAATGATGGTAAGGTCAATGAGCATCTTCCGCTGGGAAAAGGAAATATAGACTGGGAAGGGATATTCCTGGCTCTAAAAAAGCACAACTACCAGGGTTATGTGGCAATAGATATAGGGAATATTCCTGATATAGAAAAGGCTTACATAGATTCCAAAAAACTTCTAGAAGATCTGGCTAAGAGATTGGGTATATAGGAGGATAAGATGTTTAGAGGATTCCTAGATGGATATTACGATGTAGAAAACCAATTGCCAGAATATGTAAAAAAGAGGGCTTTCAAGTTCTTCAAAAAAGAGGAAGAAGAAAAGGGCAGTATAAAGAATATAGAAGAGTTCGAAAGAAGGAGAGAAAGGATAAGGAATTATTTTATAGATGCCATTGGTAGACTGGATATAGAAAAGACAGACCTAAAACCTGTATATACTGGAGTCATTGAGAAAGATTTCTATATAATAAAGAAGGTTATATATCAGAGTCTTCCTGACTTTTATGTAACAGCAAATCTTTATAAGCCCAAAAATATAGATGGAAAGCTTCCTGCTATCCTGTTTGCCTGTGGACATTGGGAGTGGGCAAAGTCCTGTCCTGAGTATCAGAAGGTATGTATAGAACTTGTAAATAATGGCTTCATAGTCCTTGCTGTAGACCCTGTTGGGCAGGGAGAAAGGATGCAGTATTATGATAAAGAGTTAAAGAGAACCATAACAGGATGGGGGACTATGGAACACTCTTACGCTGGACTGCAGTGCACATTAGCAGGGGCAAATATTGCAAGATATTTTATATGGGATCTGATAAGGGCGTTGGATTTTCTGGAATCACTACCAGAGGTCGATCCGACAAGGATAGGTCTAACTGGAAACTCAGGTGGAGGAACACAGTCCTCCTATATGATGCTGATGGAACCTAGAATAAAAGTAGCTGTCCCCTGTACCTATATCACCTCCAGAGAAGAGTATATGAAGACAGGGCAGGCTCACGACAGTGAACAGAACATATTTAAAGCCATAGTTATGGGCTTAAACTATGATGATTTTATCTCCTGCTTTGCTCCAAAGCCAGTGATGATAGGGGCAGTTGACTCTGACTTCTTCTGTATAGAGGGAACGATTAATTCTTACCAGAGGGCTAAAAAGATATACAACCTGTACGGCAAGGGAGAGGATATAAAGCTATATATAGCCAGAGGAACCCACAGTTATAACGATGAATTGAGAAGAGAGGCTGTAAAGTGGTTTGTAAGGCATCTGAAGGGGGAAGAGACAGTAAACTTGGCTGAAAGTATAAAGATAGAACCAGAAGAGACTTTAAAATGCACCATATCCGGACAAGTATTCGCTGAATTCGAATCTGCTAGGGATATCTGTAAACTAAACTACGAGTATTTTAAGAAAAATCAGAGAAGGTTATCAGATAGAGAAGAAATAAGGAAGAAACTTTTAGAAGTGTTAAATCTTCCTAGTGAGGATAAACCTCTGTATCCAAGAGTTATAGAAGAAGGAACCTTTAATAATACAAGATATAAAAAGATATTTATGTTTCCAGAAAAGGATATAGCTACAGCAGGTATTTATATAGATGGAAAGGATAAGAAAAGGTATACCTTGTTTCTTCTTGACGAGGGTACAGATGGTATACAGAAAGATTTTGACCTTATCAGAAGATTCCTAAATGAAGGAGACGTCTTTGCATTTGATCCAAGGGGTATAGGCTCTGTAAGATGCAGAGATATAAATCCTTACAAGTTCTATGAGTACTATGGGACAGAATACAAGTTGAACTTTGATTCAATGATGCTCGGGACATCTCTAACCGCCCTAAGAGTCTTTGATATACTGCGAGCCTTTGAATATGTAAAAGATATCAAACCAGATGCACATCTAGCGATAGGAGGAAAGGGGATAAGTGCCATATATGCACTCTTTGCAGGTGTAATAAACAGGGATATAGAAGAGATATACCTAGAGGATATACTTTACTCATACGAAGATATCATCTCTTCTAAGTATTATAATTATGACCCAAGACTGGAGGTATACGGAATCGCCAGACACTTTGATATAAGCGATCTTGTGGCTTCATTAAGTGAGAGAAAGATAATGATAGTAAATCCAAGGGATGCTAGAGGAGAGATAGCTAAGGTAGATGAGTTAGGCAGAGTAAAAGTCTACAGGTACTAAGAGGAGAAAAGGATATGAAAAGATACGCACTGGCTGGAGCAAGTAGTAGAGGATTCTATATGTATGCTGTGCCTATAACTGAAAAATTTAGAGATTATGCAAAACTAGTGGGCATATTTGATATAAACAGAAAGAGGGCAGAATATGTGAGTAACTACTGTGGAGGGGTTCCGGTATTTGAGGATTTCGACAGGATGATAGGGGAGACAGATCCGGACTGTGTAATAGTTACAACCATAGACAGATACCATCATGAATACGCCATAAGGGCTATGAATGCAGGATGTGATGTTATAGTAGAAAAACCAATTACCATAGATGAAGAAAAGTGCAAAGCTATGTTAGAAACAGAGAAGAAAACAGGAAAGAGGATAACAGTAACATTCAACTACAGATTCAGTCCCTATGTGACAAGGATAAAGGAACTCCTAAAAGAAGGTATCATTGGAGAAATCCTGAGTGTAGACTTTGAATGGATATTGGATACCAGTCATGGGGCAGATTATTTTAGGAGATGGCATAGGAGAAAAGAAAACTCAGGTGGATTATTAGTCCACAAGGCTACCCATCACTTCGATGTGGTAAACTGGTGGATAGAGGAAGACCCGGAGGTTGTATTTGCAAATGGCACAAGAAGGTTCTATGGACCAACCAGAGAAAATCGGGGAGAGAGATGTTTAACCTGCGCCTACAAAGATACTTGCGAATTCTTTGTCGATTACTCTAAAGACCATTTTATGAAGGTTTTCTACTTTGATACAGAAGATATAGATGGATACTATAGGGATAGATGTGTATTTTCTCCTGAGATAAATATCGAGGATACGATGAGTGTAAGTGTTAAATATTCTAAGGGAACTACATTGACCTATTCTCTTATAGCATATAGTCCATATGAAGGATGGAGAATAGCGATTAACGGAACCGACGGAAGGATTGAGGCAGAGGAGTTCCACAGTGGACATTACGGGAGAGAGCCAAACCAATACATAAAAGCATTTAATAGAAAGAACGAGATCATAACCTATGAGATTCAAAAGACTATAGGAGAACACTGGGGAGCAGATGAGAGACTTCAGAGGATGCTCTTTATAGAAAACCTTCCAGACCCCCTTTGCCATATGGCAGATTCAAGAGCAGGTGCTATGTCTATAATAATAGGGGTCTCTGCCAACAAATCTATAGCTACTGGCAACGCCATCAAGGTTAAAGACCTGTTGGGTGATGTGATATGACACCAAGAAAAAGATTTATAGAGACATTGACTTTTGGGAGACCTGATAAAGTTCCTCTAATGCCTGGTGGACCGAGAGAGTCAACCTTAAAAAGATGGAAAGAAGAAGGTTTACCAGAAGGAAAGAGCTACTATTCTCTTCTATTAGAGATACTTGGCATAGAAGAGGAACAGACAAAACCTAAGGTAGACCTTGGAGTTTCATTTAAAATGATACCACAGTTTGAGGAAAAGGTACTGGAACATAGAGATGGACATTATATAGTTCAAGACTGGATGGGGGCTATAACAGAAATATCTGACCAGTATGACTACACCTATATTAGAGAAGCCAAGGATTTTGTAACCAGAAAATGGTATAAGTTTCCTGAGGCTAGTATGTGTGCTAGTCACTACAAACTTGATAATTTAGTTGGGATAGTGAGGCAAGGGCGATAATAACCGGGATGTCCGCTAGCACTAAAAAGGCACATATTGTAAGAGCAGCAGAAGAATCTATCGCTTATCAGATAAGAGACATCATAGAACTAATGACAAGAGAATCTGGTATATCTTTAAAAGAGCTAAGAGTAGATGGAGGTCCTACCAGAGATGACTTTTTAATGCAGTTACAGGCAGATATCCTGAATGTTCCAGTGGTGAGAGTAAAGATAGAGGAATTATCAGCCCTTGGTTCTGCATTCATAGCAGGGCTTGCGGTAGGATTGTGGAATAACGTTGAAAGCCTCATCTCTCTAAGAGAAGTTGACACTGTATTTACACCGAAAATGAGCCAGGACAAACGAGAAAGACTGTATACAGGATGGATACAGGCGGTAAAACGAAGCCTAAATAGAGAAGGTAATTCCGGATATCCCCTGTAGTTAGCCCTTTGGACTAATTAGCCTGGTTCCTCCTCTAATATCATTATCCCAAAGGGAGATAGTTTTATATCACCCTGGATAGTTTCCTCCCTTATAAGCTCATAAATGGGCTTCTTAACCTCTATAATCACCTCTTTATCTGAGAAATTGCTTACAAATATGAGTTTCTTACCATCCTTTTCTCTTATATTGACCTCTACATCTTCTGGAAATACTATGTCCTTTAGAGAGTATTCAGAGAGAAGTTCCTCTATTAGGGAATTATAAAAGTCCTGGGAAAGTCCACATCCTATGTAATAAGCCTTACCTCTTCCATAGTTATTCACTGTCACTGCCGAGTATGGTGTATACCAACCACTATTGTATTTTGCTAAAGTCTCTGCCCCTTCAGTGGTAATTAGGTCGGCAAATGTATCCCCAGTATAGGTATTGCCTTTATTGTCTATCACTTCTACTCTTCTATCCCTTATATTGTCCCATACGTATATACCTATACCAAATAACTCCCTTAGTTTTCCAGGGAGGACCTCCTTTAGCATATTGCTATTCTTATCTTTTATCGCACATCTAAAGCCAGCTATAAATATCCCACCATTAGAAACATATTCCTTTATATGGGTTGCTAACTCTTCTGTCATTATATATAAGAGGGGAGCAATTACTACTTTATAATTACCAAGGTCATCGGTAGGTTTTACTATATCTACATTTATCCCCAATCTTTTTATAGCTCTATAGAATCTCAATATTTCACCAGGATAGTCATACATAGGTTTCTCTAGATAGGCAGAGTTTACCCATATATTTTCATAGTCATACATAATAGCTACTGGTGAGACGATTTTAGCCTCCCTGATCTTTGGTCCTAATCTTTTTACTTCTTTCCCTATCTCTACTAATTCTCTGTAACTTATAGATCTGTCCGTTCCATCATGCTGCAGTATCCCTGAATGAAATTGCTCTGTACCGAAGTTACATGCCCTCCACCTAAAATAAACAACAGTTTCTGCCCCATGGGCATAGCAATGGTAGGTCCAGAGGCGCATCTCACCTGGTGGGAATGTCCTTGTTACATCCTCTCTAGTTAGATAACTACACTGCTCCTCCATAACCCAGAAATTTTTCTTCTTTAGACCTCTCATTACATCGTGAGCTAGAGCAGAGTGGAATCTATTCTCGCTACCTCTTGGATAGTTATCCCAGGATACAAAGTCATACTCCTTGGCTAATTCGTAGTAGTCAAGTTCTGAGAAGAGACCCATAAAGTTATGAGTTACAAATTTATCCGGATTTAGCTCTTTGAGTAATCTTACCTGCATATTACTGTATCTCGTAGTCATATCAGAGAAGAATCTTCTAAAATCAAGGTCAAAGGCTGGATTGTGATAATAAACTATAGGTAAGGGGATCTGTTCCCATGATGTATAGTCATGACTCCAGAATGCATTCCCCCAAGAGCTATTGAGATTCTCCAGTGTTTTATAACGATTCTTTAGCCACAGCTGAAATTCCTTTCTACAGTTTTCACAATAGCACTTTGGACCACCAAATTCATTATCTACCTGCCAGCCTACCACCTGCGGATTATCTTTGTAGTGATTAGCCATCTCTCTTATGATTCTTTCAGAGTAATAATAGTAGATTTTATTCGTAATGCAGTAGTGCCTTCTAGCACCAAAGGTCATACGTTGACCGTTTCTCATAAGAGGTAGAATATCGGGATGTTTTTCGATAAGCCATGCTGGAGGAGAAGCAGTAGGAGTACAGAGGACCACCTTTATATTATGTTTATTAAGAATAGACATCACCTCATCAAGCCATAGAAAATCATATACACCATCATCTGGTTCTAACTTACTCCAAGCAAACTCAGCCAGCCTAACTACCTCTATCCCAGATTTTTCCATAAGCTCTGCGTCAATAGGCCATCTTTCCCTTTCCCAATGCTCAGGATAATAATCAACGCCAAGATACATTTTAGACCCTCCTTCTATTGGTTAGAATTCAATCTTTCCAGTATCCCATTTAGCATGTCCTCAGTGAATACCCCTTGACTAAAGGTGATTAGATTTCTTAGAGGCATATATCTAAACATAGCCATTACCATCTGGGGGTTTTCTCTCTCTAATCCAGCAAAAATAGGGCTACCCTGTTTTAACTGTTCTGTTAACTGCTTAAAGACCTCTATCCCCCTGGGATCTTCCAGGATGTCCCCTATGGTACTATTCCTGGTAAATCTCTTTTTGCTCCTGGTAGTAGATATAACATTAACAGTCTCTCTAAGGCATATATCCTTGGATGAACTACCAATTAGTATCTCAAAATCCCCAGTTTCTACATACCAGTCCTTTATATCTGTATTGTAGTATGCAAAAGCCCTCTTTCCCAGCGTAAATGTGATAGTCTTTTCTTCACCAGGTTGAAGTTCAACCTTTTCGAATCCTTTTAGTTCCTTCTCAGGTCTGATGACACTGCTTGCTACATCTCTTACATATAACTGAACTATCTCCTTACCAGGAAGATTACCAGTATTCTTTACCCTTACTGTAACATTAACTGTCTCATTATCGGTTATCTCTCTCTTATCTATTGAGACCTCTATATACTCAAATGTTGTATAACTTAAACCATAACCAAATGGGAAGAGGGGTTCAATACCTTTCTTATCGTAGTATCTATAACCAACAAAGATGCCTTCTCTGTACTCTACCCTATCGTCCTCACCAGGAAAGTTTAGATACGATGGATTATGACCTAGTTTCTTAGGGAATGTCTCTGCTAGTTTTCCACAAGGGTTTGCTAGGCCAAAGAGGAGTTCTGCTATTGCAGAGCCACCAGCCTGCCCAGCCAGATAACACTCAAACAACCCCTTAACCTTATCCAGCCAGGGCATCTCTACAGGAGCACCATTACAGAGGACAACAACAGTGTTACCCTGAACACTAGCTATCTCAAAGATCAGCTTATTGTGGCTTTCAGGCATATTCATATGAAGCCTATCATATCCTTCTGACTCATAGCTCTCTGGAAGACCTGCAAAGATAATCGCAACATCTGACCTCTTGGCTATCTCCTTTGCCTCGCTGATTAACTTCTCATCTACTCTATCATCTGTTAGGCTATATCCATCAGCATATAGGATCCTGGCTTTATCCTTTACTATCTTCTCTATCTCATCATAAGCAAGGTCCAACATAGTAGGATTTATATGGGAACTCCCACCACCTTGGAATCTTGGATTCTTGGCAAAAGCCCCTATAATAGCTATAGTCCCTTCTTTCTTCAATGGGAGTATATTATTATCATTCTTCAATAGGACGATACATTCTCTTGCAGTTTCTTTTGCCAATCTATGATGGGCAAGTTTGTCATAGCTAGCCCCATCCTTTTTATTGTCTATCGCCTTAAATATAATATTTAAGAGCCTCTCTACCGCTCTATCGAGAACCTCTTCTGATAATCTTCCGCTTCTTACTGCCTCGATAATCTTCTTATCGTTTATCCCATAGCTCGATGGCATTTCTAGCTCTAACCCTGCTTCTAAAGCTAGTATCCTATCATCAACTGCACCCCAATCGGATACGACAAATCCCTCGTGCTTCCATTCGTTCTTTAGAATCTCGGTGAGGAGATACTTATTCTGTGAACAGTACTCTCCATTGACCTTATTGTACGCACACATCACTGTCCAAGGCTGTGCAGATTTTACTGCTCCTTCAAAGCTTGCAAGGTATATCTCTCTCAGTGTTCTTTCATCTATAATTTCGTTTATACTCATCCTTCTGTGTTCTTGATTGTTTGCAGCAAAGTGTTTTATAGATGTCCCAACCCCTTGACTCTGAACGCCTTTTATATGGCTTGTTGCCATCTCTGTCGATAGATATGGGTCTTCTGAAAAGTACTCAAAGTTTCTTCCGCAGAGGGGTGACCTCTTTATGTTAACAGCTGGTCCAAGTATTATAGATACCCCTTCTGCTTGGCACTCCTTGCCTATTGCTTTGCCAATCTTTTCAATAAGCTCTCTATCCCAGGAACAGGCTAAACAGGAAGCTGTTGGAAAACATGTGGCAGGAACGCTACTGTGTAATCCTGGCTGACCTGCTTTTTCATCTTGTTTTCTAAGCCCATGAGGTCCATCTGTCATCATAATAGACGGAATCCCCAATCTTTCTATTGGTTTTGTATGCCAAAGGTCAAGACCTGAGCATAGGCTTGCCTTTTCCTCTAAGGTCATCTGAGCAATTATTCTTTTAATATCCCTCTCCATAGAAAACCTCCTTTCTTTTTAACTATTACGCTCCTTTGGAGCGTCTTCATATAGATCTGTTAATGAAGTCTCCACCACTATGCCAATACTTCCTTTTTATAGATTTTACTCCAATTTAAGTGGGTCTACAAAGAGGTCAACCCAGGGCAATTTATAGGTAAACCATACAAAAAGAAACATAGATATAAAAAATAGTATAAGTACAGTCATCTTAAAGCTCGAAGAAAGTCTAGTCTTTTCTATATCCTTCTCCATTATGCTAGCAATAATTCCAGATATATAAGTTACTATCAAAGCCCATGAAAGTTCTCCAGTCGCCGTAGCAAATTTACCCCAGATAGCAGGGGCGAGATACCACACTAGAAAGATAAACCAGGGGATAGAAATTGTAGCTAGCATCCTAGATGTCCAAAAGCTATTACCCTTTAGTTTCCTCTTAATAAACCCATACTCGATTAAAGAGGTAAAGAAATAAGCAAAGAATCCCATCTTTAAATGTTGAAATACCGATTCATTTATCCCACATATTGGCTTAAGTATCTCTAATTTAGAGATATCATAACCAAAATGAAGTAAGCCGAATAGGATTAAATAGATGAGAGCCTTCAAAAAGATATTCATCCTACTCCTCCCCAGTTAGGGCATTTGCCCTTTATATCAGTCCTCATAACAAAGCACCTCCTACCAATAATTTGAAGTTTTGATAAACTTCTTATCTAATATTATATCATCTAAATTTCTCTAGATATCGATCTTCCGATCCTCTTCAAAAATAATCTACCCGAAATTGTACTGTTTCCTCTATTTTTAAAGCTTATTTACCACGCAAAAAGCTGAAGAGTCTCAGGCGATTTGACAGGGATATATAGATTATGCTAAAATATTAGTAGTTAAAAATTATTATTAGGAGGTGTTACAATGGAGGAACAGGTAAAGACGATAAGTCTACCTAGATTAAATGAACCTGCACCAGAATTTGAGGCAGTCACCACTCATGGGAAGTTGAAACTATCGGATTTTAGAGGAAAATGGGTTATACTATTCTCTCATCCTGCTGATTTTACTCCTGTTTGTACAACAGAATTTGTTGCATTTAGTAAGGCTTACGAGGAATTTGTAAAGAGAAACACCCAACTGATAGGTCTTAGTATAGATAGTATATACTCACATCTGGCCTGGATTCAGAATATAGAGAAAAATTTTGGCGTAAAGGTTCCGTTTCCTATTATAGCAGACTTGGATATGAAGGTAGCTACACTTTATGGTATGGTTCATCCTCAGGCGAGTAGTACTCAGGCTGTACGTGCGGTATTTTTTATCGATGAGAAGGGTATCTTAAGGGCTATGGTTTACTATCCTCTCTCCAATGGGAGAAATATCCAGGAGATTATAAGATTGTTAGATGCCCTCCAGACAAGTGATAAGTATGGAGTTGCCACCCCTGCTAACTGGACACCTGGAGAAAAGGTAATCGTATCACCACCAGCTACACAGGAGTCTGTTGAAAAAAGACTTAAAGAAGGCTATGAGTGTGTAGACTGGTATCTCTGTTTTAAGAATCTCTAAATCAATATTTTCAATGGGCAGGCGTTCTCGCCTGCCCTACTATTAAATAATCTTCTTTTAGTGTTAATAGATTCTATTTGCGAAAATTTTTACATATGGTATAATCTCTATCGAGAGAGCCATCATAGAAGGAGGTGATGTGTGGAGAAAAGAAACAGAATATTAACAAGATTTTTGAAGGGTGATTCAACTGGGTTAACCGAAAAGGGTATGAGGATTTTGCGGTTTTACTAAAAATACCATAATAAAGGTTGGAGGTGGAAAAGTGAAGATTTTGAGGGCAATTTTAGTTTTCAGTTTGATCTTATCATTTTTGAGCCTTTCGATTCCAGTGATGGCTCAGGAATATCCTGTGCCAAGAGAACAGGCAGTAGTGATAGAGACAGATACAAATTACACGGTCTTTGATAAGGCAAATCCTTTTGCTCCAAGGGGTAGCCAATGGGGTTCTGGCTGGCATCAAGTGGCTAATGAATGGGATTGGTATATAAACTATGCTACAGGTGAAACAATCTATTGGAGGATTACTGGCTGGAAATACTCGAAAGACCATAAGTCTCTTTATTGGTACATAAGAAAGGGTGTAACCTGGAACGACGGTCATCCCTATACTGCTGAGGATGTAGCATTTACTATAAATACCCTTATCAAGAATAAGGACCTGATAGGTGCAGGAAATGTAGAGAATGTAGCCTCTGCCGAAGTAGTCGATCCTTATACTGCTCTTATAAAGTTTAAGCAGCCTGAATATAGGTTCCATCAGAACCTAAGGATGTGGGGAGGAATTACAATAGTCGCCAAGCATATCTGGGAAGGTAAAGACCTGAAAGATTTTAGTAACTGGCCACCAGTGGAAACTGGACCATACAAGTTCTATAAGTACTATAAGGAATTAAATATGTTTGTATGGGAAAGAGACGATAATTACTGGGCAAAGAAGGTATTTAATAAATTCCCAGGGCCAAAGTATGTAATATTTAGGATGGCGCCTCCTCCAGATATAGACCTTGCCGATTTTGTCAAGGGTGGAGTAGATGCTCCTCTTCCTCATATCTTTACCTGGGATATGATAAAGGCGGCACAGAGGCAAACAAAGAATGTAGTGCTAGCCCCTTATATGGATGCTGTCAGTCAGGGTATTTGCTCTTATAATTGTGCCAAATATCCTACAAGTAATAGAGATTTTAGATGGGCAATACAATATCTTCTTGATAGGGATAAATTAGCAAGGACTTACAATATGGCAGAAAAATCTTATCCTACAATGTGGCCTTGGCCAGCATGGAAGTCATTACACAAATGGGAATTCCCAGAGATCAAGGCAAAGTATGGTGAAGAGATGACGTATAATCCTAAGAAAGCAGAAGAAATTCTGGATAAACTTGGGTTTAAAAAAGGAGCAGATGGTAAGAGAAGAACTCCAAAAGGAGAACCTCTCAGCCTGGTCCTTCTTACTAGACCAGCTCCAGACGTAGGCTACTTCCATGCCAAACATCTCTCTGATGAGCTAGCCAAGATTGGTATCGAGGGGATCATAAAGTCTGTAGATCCAGGGATGTTTGGAGAGTTAGTTAACACTGGTAACTACGATATCTCCTTTGATGTCTTAGATGTTGCTGTGGCTTTTCCAAATGATATCTACTTCTTCTTCCTATCATTTAACTCTAAATGGGCTAAACCTATAGGAGAATACCAGACTGCTGGTGATAGGGGAAGGTCTAGACTTAAGTCTAAACTCCTAGATACCGTTACAGAGAAAATGGCTACCCTTGACCCTGAGAGTCCCACATATATGTCTTTGGCAAAGACAGGTCTTGATATCTGGTATAAGGAACTTCCCAGTGTTCCGCTTATTGAGAAGATGTTTGTCCAGACATTCTCTAATAAATACTGGGATGGTTGGCCTGCCGAAGGTGATATGTATCAGGTTCCTTATCAATGGTGGCCAAGTTTTATATTTGTCTTGTTTAATCTAAAGCCGAGTAAATAATCCAGCTTTTAAGGGGAGGCTCTCTTATATAAGAGAGCCTCCCCTCTTAAAAAGGAGAGGATATGAAGAATAAACTGTTGAGATATCTTATAAGAAGATTCTTTCTGTATTTAATTATATTCCTTATCTCTTTAACCGCCTTTTTCTTTTTCCTCAATCTTGTTCCTGGTGACCCCGTAACGAGATATGTCCAAGAGCTAGAGGCTAGATATGGATTGGCAACCCCTGTGTCTGAAGAGATAATAAAAGAATATAAAGAAGCATTTGGACTAGATAAAAATCTCTTTGCCCGTTATACGTCCTACCTTAAAAGGCTGGTATTAAATTTTGATTTTGGTCCCTCATTTGTAGCCTTTCCTACCCCTGCATTTCAACTCATCTTAGATGCCTTCCCTTGGTCCATAGGTCTATTAGGTGTTGCTGTGATAGTATCGTGGACACTTGGAATCTTATTGGGAACAATATTGGGGTGGAAGAGAGAAAGTAAGGGGGCATCATTTGCCTTAGTATTGGGGTTGATCCTCTCTCAGGTTCCTACATATCTCTTGGCTCTTATATTAGTTATGGTCTTCTCTTTTGTCTTAGGGATATTTCCTATGGGTGGAGCCTATTCTCCTCTAATAGAAAAGGGCTTTAATCTTCGATATATAATTGACCTGTTGTATCATGCATTCTTACCTGCTATGTCTTTGATATTAGTTTATACGTTTGGTACGATGATCTCTCAAAGGGCGTTAGTGATAAATATATTAGGTGAGGACTACATAAAACTAGCAGAGGCTAAAGGTTTAAAGAGTAATCGTTTGATAAGCAGGTATATACTGAGAAATACACTCTTACCTCAGACTACAGGCCTTGCACTAAGTTTAGGTTTTATTGTAAATGGATTCTTTCTTATCGAATGGATATTTAATTACCCCGGGATAGGAAGATTATTTATGACAGCAATAAGGCAGATGGATTATAATGTGCTTATGGGTATCACTGTAAATACAATGTTTTGGGTACTTACAGCCAATTTTATTATAGAACTACTCTATCCATTGATTGATCCGAGGATAAGAAGATGAATGGGAGGAATTATGAGGATCTTTAAGAGCTCGCCCAAATTTACTGTAGGTGTTATCATAATCTCTATATTGATAGTAATCGCCCTTCTAGAGCCTACCATCAATAACCATAGATTAGGAGGACACTCCTCTACGGAGATAGGACTATATGAGACATCATTACCTCCTTCTAAGGAACATCCATTTGGAACAGATGCATATGGAAGGGATGTATTTTCTTTAATCCTCACAGGTTTGAAATACTCTCTCCTTATTGGATTTATAGCAGGAGGTTTGGCAACGCTGATCGCTGTTGTCTTAGCAACTACCGCAGGCTATAAGGGGGGATGGCTAGATGCGTTTATTACTACTGTGTCTAATGCTATATTAATCATTCCTTCTTGGCCTATACTGGCTATAATCGTTCTTTTTGTAAGAAAGGTGGACCTGTTTTTCCTCTCTTTGATCCTGGCATTTTTTAGCTGGGCAGGTTCTTCTAGACAGATAAAACCACAGATAGCCAGTTTAAAAGAAAGGCCATACGTAGAGCTTGCCAGGGTGACTGCTTTTAGTGATATTGAGATAATGTTTAAGGAGATTCTACCAAACTTTTTACCCTATATCTTTGTTGGCTTTTCCTATGCGGTAACCGGCACTATGATGGCAGAGACAGCTCTAAGGCTTGTAGGTTTAGGTCCAGCCGATATACCTTCTCTAGGTCAGATCTTAAATTGGGCTCTATATGCTGGGGCATTAGCACAAGGTCATTATTTTCTTGTTTTAACCCCTATTGTTATCTTAATACTACTATTTGTGTCTATCAATCTGATAAATGTGGGGTTAGATGAAGTCTACAATCCTAGATTAAAGCAGATAACGGGGGTATAGAGGATGGATACCATACTTGAAATCCAGGATCTAAAGGTCTATTTTAGAACAATCTTTGGGGATGCTAAATCTCTGGATGGGGCGTCTCTAAGAGTATATGAAAGAGAAGTCTTGGGAATAGCAGGGGAGTCTGGATGTGGTAAGTCCACGTTAGTAGAGGGGACTCTAAAGTTAGTCAAACCTCCAGGATATATTCACAGTGGGAAGGTTCTGTATAACGGTAGAAATCTGTTAGAATTAGATGACGAAGAATTCAGAAAGATTAGATGGAAGGAGTTATCATATATACCACAGGGTTCTATGAATTCCCTAAATCCCGTTATTAAGATAGAAGAACAGATGATAGATGGCATCATTTCTCACATAGATATCTCATATCCGGATGCAAAAGAAATAGCTCTTGAAGCCCTTAGCGATGTAGGGCTACCATCTGATGTGGCTCAGATGTTTCCTCATGAACTTAGCGGTGGGATGAGACAGAGGGTTTGTATAGCTATGAGTATCTGTTTAAGGCCAAAGATTATATTTGCCGATGAGCCGGTGACTGCATTAGATGTAGTTATGCAGAAATTGAACCTGCAAACTATAGGAGAACTCAAGGAAAGATTTGGAGTAACAGTAGTTATGGTTGCCCATGATATGGCCTGGCATGCAGAAGTAGCAGATAGGATAGCTATAATGTATGCAGGTAAGATTGTAGAGATAGGTACTACATCGGATATATTTGGCAAACCCTTACATCCTTATACAAAAGGATTGCTCGATGCTGTTCCCTCTTTAGAGAGGAGATTCTCTAAGAGTATCCCTGGAATTGCACCAAGTCCTCTCAGTTGGCCTAGTGGATGTAGATTTCATCCTAGATGTTCTTATAAGATGGGGGTATGTGAAGAGATAGACCCACCTCTAATAGAGATAGAGAAGGACCATTTTGTCGCCTGTCATATTTATGGAGGAAGGTAGCTATGGAAAACCTCTTAGAATTGAAAAATGTGGTAAAGATATTCACAAGGGCAAATTTTGCCTTTAGTAGGGAGAAGGTCATATATGCTCTAAATGATGTCTCATTCTCTATGGATGCAGAACCAAAGGTTCTGGCATTGGTAGGAGAAAGTGGAAGTGGAAAGACCACTATATGCAAGTTAATCCTTGGGTTAGAAGAACCTACCTCAGGTGAGATACTATATAAAGGTGTTCCTTTGTATAGATGGCTTAAGGAGAATCTAAAAGAGTATAGAAGAGAGGTCCAGATAATATTTCAAGACCCATTCGAGACATTTAACCCGTTCTATAGGGTTGATAGAATCCTGTGGACAGTTATCCAGAAATTCAATCTGGCAAGAGATAATAATGAGGCAAAAAGTAAGATAGAGGAGGGTTTAGAAGCAGTTGGGTTAAGAGCCAGGGAGATCCTTGGAAGATATCCCCATCAGTTAAGTGGGGGTGAGAGACAAAGGTTTATGCTGGCTAGGGCATATATATTGAGGCCAAAACTTCTGGTTGCCGATGAGCCAGTATCTATGTTAGATGCCTCTTTAAGGGCAGTCTTTCTGGACCATCTAAAAGAATTTAAGAGGAATGGTATTAGTTGCCTCTATATAACCCACGACCTCAATACAGCGTATTATATTTCAGACTATATACTGATAATATATGCAGGTAAGATCTTGGAGAGAGGCCCAGTAGAAGGAGTGATAAGAAACCCCCTTCATCCATATACTAAGATGCTAATAAACTCTATCCCTATTCCCGACCCAAATAAAAAGTGGAGTGATAAGGTGAATATCGATATAGCCCAGCTACAGAAAGTGTCAGGAAGGGAAACGGTAGATGGGTGTGTCTTTTATAACAGATGTGATTACGCTATGGAAAGATGTAAGGATAATATACCTCCTATGAAGAGGGTAGGGGAACAGGAGGTTTCTTGTTTTCTCTATTGAGAAAGGAGTGAATATAAAATGAAAAAGTGGAAGATTGGTCTTGTTGGTTGTGGTACTATTGCCTATTACAATTATTTACCGGAGATAAAAGAAATGCCTAATGCTGAGGTTATAGCAGTGTGTGATATCATACCTGAAAGGGCAAAAAGATATGCAGAGGAGTTTAACGTCAGGGAATGGTATACAGATATTGATGAGATGTTAAAGAAGAGTGATTTTGAGATCCTGGTAGATACTGCAGTTATCCCAGCTCATTTTCAGATCAACCTGAAGGCTTTACAGGCAGGTAAACATCTATACTCTCAGAAGCCAATTACTACTACTGTAAAAGAATGCGAGATTCTTATTGATGAGGCAAGAAGAAGAAATCTGAAGATTAGCGCATCTCCTATCCATATGTTGAGGCCAGATATAATAGAGGCTAAAAGGTTGATAGAAAGTGGGATGATTGGGAAGATCTCTTTTGCTAGATGTTCTGTATCCCATGGGGGACCAGAGTATTTTCAATTCAGAGATGTAGACCCTACCTGGTTTTATAAGCCAGGAGGAGGTTCTCTATTAGACCTGGGAGTCCATGGACTTCATATATTGACAGGTTTATTAGGTCCAGCTAAAAGGGTTACTGCTGTTTCAGGTATCTCAGAAAAGAAGAGAGTAGCTCGCTCTGGAAGATTTGATGGAAAAGAAATAGTCCCTATGGTTGATGATAATACCTTACTTTTGTTAGATTTTGGAGAAGCTACGTTTGGAATTGTAGATTGTACCTACTGCGTAAAGGCGTCTAAGTCTCCCTCCTTGGAGATCTTTGGCTCGAAAGGTACTATTACCTTTCTACAGAGTAAAGAGACATCATTTATGATATTTATAGATGACATAGAAAGGAATGTTCGGGGTTGGATGGATCCCACTGTTAATCTTCCCAGGATAAAACAGTCCTGTGGGGTAAAGGACCTTATAGATGCTATTGAACAGGATAGAGAACCCGTGCTGAGGGTAGAACATGCACTACATGTTATAGAAATCACGGGAAAGACGGTCCTCTCTGCCAGGGAGGGTAAGACGTTTGAATTGGAGACAGTATTTTAGGAGGGATTATGAAGACATACAGGATTGGAATCATAGGTTTTGCTCATATGCATATAACTTCTTTGGTTGAATATTTCCTTGAACTACCAAATATAGAATGGGTTGCCTGTGCCGATACGATCCCTAAGGTTCCTTCTCTCTCCACAGAGCCAGGGACAAGAAAGGCAAATCTAAAATATGTTGTGGATAGGACAGGTATAAAAAGGGTATATGAGGATTACAGAAAGATGTTGGAGAAGGAAGAATTTGATATAGTTATATTCTGTCCTGAAAATGCAAGGCATTTAGAGGTGGCAGAAGCTATTGGAGAAAAAGGAGCCCATATGATAACAGAGAAGCCTATGGCGGAGAGTTTTTCCAGTGCATTAAAAATGGCTAAGATTGCACAGAAAAATAATGTAAAACTCATAGTTAATTGGCCTACAACCTGGTCCCCTTCAATAAGAAAGGCAAAGGAATTAATAGATGAAGGAGAAATAGGAGAGATTTGGGAGATCAAATGGCGTAATGGTGCTTCTATGGGTCCTCTAGCCTATGGGCAGAAGATAACAGATTGGGAGAAGGGTATGGAGTGGTGGCATCAAGAATCTCAGGGCGGAGGAGCACTTTTAGACTACTGTTGTTACGGTGCCTGTATCTCTAGATGGTTTTTGGAAACACCGGCTCAATCTGTCCTGGGAGTTAAAGCTAATTTTACAAGTCACTATGGTGATGCAGAGGATAATGCCATTATTATTGCCAGATTTCCTTCGACTATAGCTGTATTGGAAGCTACCTGGAGTACAGTGAATACTGGAATTCCAGACGGACCAATAATTTATGGAACAAAAGGGACGATTGTAATAGACCATACAAAATTATATGTGTTTAAAGAAAAGGGGTCAAAGGTTCCTACATTCTCATATGAAGACCTCTCTCTGCCAGAGTCTAGAAATACCCTGGCTAAAGAGGTTATTCATCATCTAGAAACAGGTAAAGCCCTTCATCCTACCCTGGATATTCCTCTAAATCTTGATGCTATGGCTATATTAGATGCAGGTATAAGGTCAGCAAGGAGTGGAAAGGTGGAATTAGTGGATAATATAAACTGGTGTATAGGTTAACAAACTTCTGTCAAGGTTCCATAGATTCTCTTTATCAGAATCTCACCAGAGGCTTTGTTCTATGCATTTATTTTTAGTGATGAGGCAGCATTTTCTGTCTCTATCTTTTCATAATCCTGGGGATTGTATTCTAGGGACTTTATGATTTCAGGAATTATTCTTGCACTCTCTTTAGAGCAAAAGAAAGTAACATATAGGGGCTTATAGTGTCCTAAAATATATATTACTGGATCTTTAGTACCCCCAACTGATACTATTACCATCTTGTAATTCTTCATATTATTCTCTCCTTATCCTCTGATTATCCCACAGGTTCCTAAAGGATGGTATCTCTCTCCTATCTTAACTACCCAACGTGTAGAGGGATATAACCTGGGGTCTGTATTTGCCCTTATTATCCTGAGTGTCTTGAGTGAGGCTTCAGGTATAAAATATCCGAGAGAGTTAAAATAGTAGGTCTTTCCGAACCCAACTGGTATGAATAGGGTCTTATTCTGAGTATTCTTCAATACTCTCTGTATATCAGTATAATGACTGATAAGGCTATCAAACACCTCCAGCCCTTCTCTTTTAACATTCTTTAATCTTCCCAGTATTTCTAACTCTTTATCTACAAGCTTGGTAGAGTAATTCTTCAAAGCCATCCAGATATTATCTTCTTTATTTTTATCATTCAGGAAATCTTTCCAGTATTCAGGGATACCATCCTTTTCAGGAATTTTTGCTATTATCTCGGTGGAAAACTCTTTCTTGTTTGGGATTGCTATGACGTATTGATACAGTCCCTGATGTCTTTCCATCCTCTGCGTACTTTGAGGAAGTCTCTCTATCTTGTAGAACATTAGTTCCGAGAATGGAATGCTATCTGTATCTCTTACAATTACATATCTCATTACGTCTGTATCCATTCTTTTGTTTTCTACTCTTAATATATCTTCTCCAGCATATATACCACTTTTATTCAATAATTCTTTCTGTTTGTTTTTATCGTTCTCCAGATAGTAGAATAACAGGGCATTTCTAATTACTCCTTTTAATGTACTCCCCGGTATATATGCCCTTTCACCGGATAGAATGGGGAGATAGATATTTCTTCGCCTTCTTTCGTCTATATCACTCCTTATCTTTATAGAATATCTTGTTACCTGATTTATGTCGATCTTTCTTATCCTTAGGAAGTCAGCTATGGTCTTATTGCCACTGACTATGAGCGAAGAAAATTCATTTATCACCGATCTTGGGTCTTGAAACTGGCTTTCAATTATATCTATCAGTTTTGCCTTGTCAATAATCTTTAACTCCTTATTTGTAGAGTCCACTATACATTCGGTAACATTAGATACCTCTTCTCCGCTCCTTACTAAAGTAGGGGTTATAGTACTTATTTTGATCTTCATATCCTATCCCCTTTCTTATGAAAATTTAAAACCGATAGATCTACCATAAGATATCACCCGCATATCTTTTCTAGGAGATACATTTACACTTTCTCCAAGATACGGAGATTTTACCAGTGCCCCCTCTTTTATCTTGAAGTGAGTCTTCTTTCTGAGTCCGGTGGCTTTTTGATAGTAGATAAAACCGTCTCTTTTGACAAGCTGATAATAAATCAGATTATCTACCTCTTCCCTTTTGGGTAAAGTTAGCGAGAGTGTGACCTCAAAGTCTCCCCTATCTGGTATATCCATCTCTTCTGTTTGATAGAAGTCAAATATGCCCTTACCGGTAGTTTTTTCTCCACCAATCCCTTCTTCTATAAATAGATTCAATACTGAAATAAATATACTCTTTAATTCGTCGTCTTTTGCTTTTAGGAAGTATAAAAATGGCACCAGTTCTTTATTCAGAGATGTTTTTATCGGGTAAAGCTCCAGGTTTTCCTGAAAGTAAAGGTTAGACTCCTGAGATTCTCTAGATAGAGAGACCTTTGGTTCCAGTAAAGTATCCATAAAATTAATCCCTTCTCCTATGTCTTCGAATTCGGACCCTGTAACTAGAGTCTTTGGATTCAAAAATGCAAACCTTTCTGGCGAAAGTGAACTTATTGCCCTATCTTCTCTATCAAAGCCTTTTACGAGTTCTTCGAATGCCTCCAGTGATATCCATTGTATCTTTTTGTACTTTTTATGCTCTGTAAATTCTTTCAGATTAAAAGGGATTTCTGGCATTGGAAGGAACAGAATATCCCTAGAGGTTCCCCTTAATCCGGGGAAGACTGAAGATAAAAGTACCTTCTTTTCAAAGATATCAAACTCTTCTTCTCCAAAGATTTTTATAAGCACATTACTTAGGGCAGAAAAAAGAGTATCTGAATGGATGATATTGGAAGTTCTATCCATCCTTCTTAACCCTATATGTAATAGAATAGGACCATCTTTAAAGAGCTTAATAACCTCTACCTTCATTTCTCGTTCACCTTTAGGTTATTAACTACCGCCTGAGATAGTTTTGTGACATCTATTCCGCTGAGGTCTCTGGCTTCTGTTTCTATAAGAGTCTTCCTGTTGTCATTTATATAGCTCTCTATGTTTTTCACATAAAACGCCAGATTGTCAAATCTTATATGTCCGTATCCTCTTGTTCCGCTGCCTCCGAGATATTCATCCTCAAGAAGCCTCAGACCTTCTATAAATGACTTTATAAGCGATTCTATATTGTCATTCTCATAAAAACTTATACTGCTTAAAAATCTAAATCTGGCTCCGGCAGGTACCCTCTCCATAATTCTTGGATTTGCCTTACCTCTAATCCTGTCTATAATATTCTCTGTCTTTTCTTCTGTATATGTAATGTCTTCAATATTACCCTTAAGGACTTCTTTTATGAAATGATCCTCATCCAGATATGAGTCCCTTATTATAAGGCGCGAGACAGTTTTATTGTCTGCAGAGTGAGCGCCAAACAGTAGACATATATTACATCTCCCACAGCCACAGGGGTCCCCTTGATTTCTCTCAGGTTGAAATCCATATTTTCTCTCCAGAAGACATCTGACCTTTCCCTTTAGAGAAGATCCAGGTATATAAGGAATTCCTTTAACTGTTTTGATTACAGGATCATCCAGACCTCCAATCTCTCCTGACTCTTTTGAACCACCTATATGGAGCCCTGTAAGGAGGACTATCTCACCCTCAATGAACAGTTTACCGATGAATTTTTCCATAGTCTTCCCTCCTTAGCTCTCTTCATAATATTTTTGATATGCTACAAGAGCCTCTGCAAATTTCTTTATATTATATATATGCTTATCGTCCTTCGCCTTTTCTATTACGTCCTTAAATATGATGTATATCTTTCCTAACTCATTCTTTGATCTTACAGAGGTCTCCCTTCCAACCATATAAGCGAGGTATGGAATCTGAAGGAGTAACTGGTTCAGGCTGTTTGACTTCTTGATAAGTTCATAGATCTTTCTCATCTTGGTTGATGTTATATCTCTATCCTG
>Ga0315298_1002614_pt1 | contig 30250 bp, 32 predicted proteins | sample WHS_1_MG_FD_203077 | JGI IMG/M metagenome (GOLD analysis project Ga0315298, IMG submission 203077) | Extremophilic microbial mat communities from Washburn Hot Springs, YNP, Wyoming, USA - WHS_1_MG | ecosystem: Environmental > Aquatic > Thermal springs > Hot (42-90C) | place: USA: Wyoming... | reverse complement strand
CATCCTGTGCTGATTCAAAAGCCCCGCCGTAGTCCTTTACGGCGTGGTAAACTTCTCCTTTCTTTAATAGCGGTTAACACACTTTATCTATAATCAATGCTTCCTCTAAACACAAATTACTATAACCATGTCGCGGTGTCGGATTTTTCTTCTTTTTATTTTTTTATTTCCTTTACCTACATAACCCACGCTGTGGTCTTTACCTGCTATGGTCATTGTCATCATCTTTCCGTCGAATGTCTTGCGCTTGCACCCACAGGAAAATCTTACCCGCCTTTACGCCAAGAAATGCAGGATGCATTTCGCCCCGAGCAAGACCGAGGGGAAGCCCTTCACACTTTCTTTCTGAACGACCAGAAAGAAAGTGTGCAAAGAAAGAGTCGCCGACACCGCTTTATCGGCCAGTTCTTCCTCTATACCGATAGTGTTAACCTCAATACTTTATTGCCACCTTCCTTCTCTGCTGTATGGCTTTTTCATCATCACTTCCTGTGCTGATTCAAAAGCCCCGCCGTAGTCCTTTACGGCGTGGTAAACTGCTCCTTTATGTAGTAGCGGTTAACACACTTTGTCTATAATCAATGCTTTCTCTAAGCACAAATTACTATAACCGGATTTGCCTGTTGATTTTATCAAAAATTAGCATTTTGGCAAAAACAGGCATATTCTAACTTCTTTAACAGCAATATGTTAGAAAACGCTATTTTGTAAGTTTTTAGGAAAAATTCATAAAATCAACAGGCAAATGTCGCGGTGTCGGATTTTTTTCTTCTTTTTATTTTTTATCTCCTCTATCCAACAACCCACGCTGTGGTCTTTACCTGCTATGGTCATTGTCATCATCTTTCCGTCGAATGTCTTGCGCTTGCACCCACAGGAAAATCTTACCCGCCTTTACGCCAAGAAATGCAGGATGCATTTCGCCCCGAGCAAGACCGAGGGGAAGCCCTTCACACTTTCTTTCTGAACGACCAGAAAGAAAGTGTGCAAAGAAAGAGTCGCCGACACCGCTTTATCGGCCAGTTCTTTTTCTATACCGATGGTGTTAACCTTAATACTTTGTTCATACCTCGCCTATTTACTATATGGCTTTTTCATCATCACATCCTGTGCTGATTCAAAAGCCCCGCCGTAGTCCTTTACGGCGTGGTAAACTGCTCCTTTATGTAATAGCGGTTAACACACTTTGTCTATAATCAATCCTTCCTCTAAACACAAATTACTATAACCATGTCGCGGTGTCGGATTTTTCTTCTTTTTATTTTTTTATTTCCTTTACCTACATAACCCACGCTGTGGTCTTTACCTGCTATGGTCATTGTCATCATCTTTCCGTCGAATGTCTTGCGCTTGCACCCACAGGAAAATCTTACCCGCCTTTACGCCAAGAAATGCAGGATGCATTTCGCCCCGAGCACATGAGGCAGGAGGCCGAATGTGCGAGGGTAGATTTTCCGTGCTCTTCCTCTGAGCAAGACCTGAAAGACGGAAAGATGATGACAATGACCTTCTACTCTCCACAGCGGGGTTTTTTGCATTGTAGCACTGGCGCAGCCAGTGCTACTTTTATCTCCTCTATCCAATAACCCACGCTGTGGTTCTTACTTATGCGTATGAACAACTTTTCCCTTGCATTTTTACATCCCGTCTATTATCATTTTTGCTATCAATTGTTGTTCCTTCCAGCTTATAATCTAAAATGCAGGGTAGCAAATGATAAGAAAATATTCAATAATAAACCATAGCATTGTTGAAACAGAGGAGAATCCAAAAATAATAATTCTTATCTCTCCAACTCAGGAAGAAAGAGACAAGATAATAAACGAATTTGGTGTTGATTCTCACAATTTAAATTCTGCTCTTGATCCCGAAGAACCATCAAGAATAGAATTTGAAGAAAATCACATAGAGATAATATTTAAAAGGCCAAAAAATTATTCGTCGACAGATTATTACCTTTTTAAGGTTCAGTCCATAGGGCTTTTTCTTTTTAAATATTTTTTAATTATAGTTTTAAGTGATGATATAAACATATTTGCCGGGAAATATTTCACAAGTGTAATTGGAGTAAAAGAGGTATTCTTAAAAATACTTTATAATTCCATATATCATTTTATGGAACATCGCAAAGTTATAAATATGATTGCCGATGAAATAGAGACAAAGATATCACAATCAATGGACAATAAATATTTGATCCATATGTTTACTCTAGAAAAGTCGCTTGTCTATTATGCAAGTGCTATAACATCAAATTCATTAATTATTTTAGGATCTATTGCTTAACTTATAACTAAGGATTTGATATCTTCCATGTCTAACAAGGAGCTGGATGAAATTTGCCAGGGCATATACAATACAGCAAAAGTAACTTTGGTGGCTTCTCAAAATTGACAATGACTTTTTACCAGCTTATAATAATACCCTAATCGGGGATGTAGCCAAGTGGCTAAGGCGGCGGTCTGCAAAACCGCTATTCGTCGGTTCAATTCCGACCATCCCCTCATATTTCTCATCGCTTATGTAAGAAGCGAGGGTAAGTTTTGCATGCCGAGGTGGTGGAACTGGTAGACACAAGGGACTTAAAATCCCTCGGGCTTAACGGCCTGTGCGGGTTCGAGTCCCGCCCCCGGCATATCTTTAAGAGGTATTTATGCGTCTTCCCTTTAGTATTATTCTTGTTATTATATTGATAATAATGGGAATATGTCTTGGGGTTTTTGCTTACTTAATGCTGGATAGTATAGGTGTTGCCTTATTAGCTGTGGGATTTTTCTGTGTGTTACCCATCTTCTTTTTCCCTTTTAAGGAAGAAAATAGGTATAAGGTTTTGGTTTATTCTTTTGTAGGTATAGGTTTTATTCTTATAGTTATAGCCCTACCTTTTACTTACAGAGATTGGGATTCTAAGATATTTGGAAGGGATTTAAGACCATCTTACCTTTCTCGTGATTTACATATTTTGAATAAATCCACATATGGTGGAATGCCGGAATTATCAAAGGCTATTCACAATGATATTAAAGCAAAAATGGAAGATAAAGAAGAAGCCTTAAAATATCATCTTTTTACAAGGACAAATGAAACAAATCTTCTAGTGCTGATTAAAATTCCAGAATTAAAAAAATACGATGGAGAAACAAGGGAATCTTTAATGGAATGGGTTGAAGATTTTATAGAGCAAAAAACCGAATTTAGTAATTTTGCTCTTTATATAGGTTTACAGGGAGAGTTTTTAATAGGAGCCATTTCAACCCCGGAAAAAAAGGAAGTAGAATATTCTTTTCAGATTAATATGGATTTATACCCTTTCTATTCAAGCCTGCCCATTTTTAAGAGAAAATAAATAAAAAAGGCGGCCAATGCGGGAGGATTTCGCAGGCCGCCATAAGCTTTAACTGATGAGTAGAATTTCCTCCATACCTGCATCAGGCAGGTATGGAGGCTGCCGGTCTGCTGGGGGATGGAGAGGGTTATAAGCAGATGCCGGCAGTAAGAGGTTACTACAAATGTAGTATAAATATTATACTACAAGTGTAGTAATAAATCAAGTTTTTTTCTTTTTGAATAAAAATTTTATTTTTGAATCATTACAAGGAGCATTTTAAATCGTTCGGAACACTTTATGGCATGGGGTATATCGGCGGGCATAATTATCATTTCTCCCTCAGATAGAGAATTTAATTTTCCATCAATGAATATATCTGCCCTTCCTTCAATAATTATGGCAACCGAATCAAAAGGAGCGGTATGTTCACTTAAGTTTTGTCCTGCGTCGAACGCGAAAAGGGTAATAACACCTCCATCGTTTTCGACTATGGTTTTACTGACAATGGAATTTGGGGAATATTCCACTGCTTTTTTTAAGGATATAGGGCTATATAAATTATTTTCTGACATGGTACCTCCTTATCACTTATAATAAAATAGTACACCTAGGGAGGTTCTAAAAGCACCTTCCCTTAGTAATTTTATCACATTTTGAGGTTTCCTGTCCACAACGATAGCATATTTCGTTTTTCAAAAACTTTCCTTCAAAAAAATCCTTTATGTTTTGCAATGTTGTTTCGGCTATGTTTGTCATTGCCTCACGGGTAAAAAAAGCCTGATGAGATGTTACTATCACATTATTAAATGTTAAGAGTCTTGCAAGAACATCATCAGTAAGAATGTCTTGAGACCTATCTTCAAAAAAGAATTCGCTTTCTTCCTCGTAAACATCTAGTCCTGCAAATCCAATCTTCTTACTTTTAAGCCCATTAATTAACGCTTTTGTATCGATTAACTTTCCACGGCTTGTATTTATAATCATTACGCCATCTTTCATTTTTGCAATGCTTTCACTATTAATTATTCGTTCAGTCTCAGGTGTGAGAGGGCAATGAAGAGAAATTATATCGGAGTTTTTATACAATGTGTCCAGATCAACATATTTAAAGCCGACTTTGGTTGCGAACTCATTATTAGGAAAAGGGTCGTAGGCAAGGATATTCATCCCAAAGCCTTTCAGTATCTGTATCAAGACCTTTCCTATTTGCCCTGTCCCAATAATTCCTGCAGTTTTACCGTACATATCGAAACCCATCAGTCCTGCTATAGTAAAGTTTTTATCAAGATTACGAAAATATGCACGGTGGATTTTGCGGTTTAAAGTAAGCATCAAAGCCACTGCATGCTCAGCTACCGCATATGGCGAGTAAGCAGGAACACGCAAAACATGAACCTTTCCAAAAGCAGCCTTTAAATCAATATTATTATATCCCGCACACCTTAGAGCTATTAAGTGAATTCCATAATCGTTAAGTGACTTAATTATTTTGGCATTTACTTCGTCGTTTACGAAAAGACAGACAGCGTTAAATCCATTTGCAAGTGATACTGTGTCTTCTGTAATATGACTTTTAAAGTATTTTAATTCATAGCCATATTTCTTATTTATGGAGTCGAAAAACTCTATGTCATATGGCTTGGAATCAAAAAATGCTATTCTTTTACTCATAATAATACCTCCGGAAAATTTTCTTTTAATCATCCAGAAGCCTTTTTTCTCCTTGAAGCTTTTGGATTTCTGTAATATCCTGTGTGACTTCAAGAGTTCCAAGATAATTTCCCTTTTCGTCCCTTACAGGAAAATAATTTATATAAATCATTCTTCCATTTAACTGTATCCAGAAAGGAGCGTTTTCTCTTTTTCCTGCTCTAAAGTCGTCAAGGATTTTCTGTACTAAATGCAGGCTTTTTGGTGGATGACATTTCTGCACCTGACGGTTTAAATCAAGTTTTGTCCTTGGAAAAATTCTTCCCTTTTTTGGGGTATTAAAAAATTTTACCCTGTCCTCTGCATCAACAAAGGACACATCCACAGGAAGACTATCCATAATAGCCTCAATGGTTTCGATAGATAATTCTTTCAAATTCATAATTTGTTTCCTCCTATATAATTTCAAACTCAAAATATCCAAGCTGGTCACATTCTTCTTTTATTTCTTTCCATTCTTCTTCGCTTATTACTTGAAGAGCTGTAACATAAAGTATATGCTCCTCCTTTTGTGTATGCAAAGCAAATTTTTCTGTAAGTCTTAAAGCTATAGTATCCAGTATTCTTAAGAATTCGTCAAAGGGAAAATCATTTTTTCTTTCAAGTATTTTTAGTAATTCTTTCTTCTGCTCCTTCATTTCGGTATGTTCTGCCCACATTATAGCAGGTGGCTGTTCAATACCATGCTTTTCAAGTACAGGGAAAAGAGTATTTTCCTGTCTTATGTTATGGTTTTCTGCTTCCATAAGCTTTAATGCAATTCTTCTAATTTTATCTATCTCATCAGAAGCATTTTCAAAATCTTTTCTAAGGCGTGCTTTTTTTATTTCTCCACGGAGCTTTTCAAGAATGTTCAAAATAGCTTTATGTTCAAGATGAAAATGGTGTATAGGATGCCATTCGGGCACATCAAGATCTGGATTTTCAATCGACTCTTTGAAAAGCATAAGATGAATTTCACAGGCGCTCATCAAGTCTTCAATTTTATAACCTTCCTTTACAAGCTCGTTCTCCGCCATTGCTATCACAAGTGGATTTGCATCTTTAAGTATATTCTTAAACCTTAGCTTTATTTTTTCAAGCTCATCATTGCTTTCATTCCCTTTAAGTTGCCTGATTAACTTTTTTAATTCTTCTTTTGTCTCTTCAAAAGATTTTTTCTGCTCTGTATTTGTTAAAATCATATTTTTTCCTCCGATCTGTAGAAATATATTTTAAATCTTTTCTCTCCTTCCTGCTCTGTGTAATGCTCAAATCCTAATGTATTTAAATAGCCTATGATTGGAATGGGCTCAAAAGGTCTTAAGATAATAAATCCATTGCCTTTTTCTGTATTTTGTGCAATCTGGAGAATATCCTGAAATGGCTCATCTTTTTCTATAAAATCAAAAATCGGAAAATTTGAGCCTTTGGAGAGCCATTCTTTTTTCTCTCTGGAAGTTTCTGAAGTATTAGAGTGAATGGTTTTGTTAAAAATTGCCTTTTTCTTTTCTTCAAGGAACTTATTTCCAAGTCCGATGGCGTCGTTTAACTGGTAAAGCATTTCGTTTATATAAATTTTTCCTACTTCTGCCGCTTTTCTAACAGTCGTAATTTTTGCCACAGTGTTAAAAACCAGAGGGTTATTCAGTTTTTGAAATTTTTTTGAAAGACTTAAAAGCCTTTCCTTTACTTCAGGATAATGGGTGACAATGTCATAAATTTTATCTTCTTCGGAAATAAGTTTTTTTTCTTCTTCCATAAAAATTTTCCTTAATCCTTTCTAAGAATTTTTTCAAGAACCACCCAGAAGTTATCAAACTCTTTCTTAAGATCGTTTTTAAAACCAGAAAGTCGCCATCGTGCTACCATAAATCTAAATGGGCCTATAATCAAAAAAAACAGGGCTTCTTTTGGGAAATCATTTCTTATTTGACCACACTGTTGCCCCTCTTCTATTATCCTTTCTATAAAGTTCCTATTCATTTGCATTATTTCATACACCTTTTTTGAAAGTCTTGAATCCTGCGGAAAAAGCTCTTCGGACAGAATAATAGTTATCATAGCGGGATTTTTTATAAAATCATAGCATCTATTTTGTAAGAGACTTCGTAACTTCTCCAGAGCTGATATCTCTTGCTTACATACCTTTTCCAACAAATCAGAAGCTCGCTTTTCAAAGTAATTTAGTATTCCAAGTAGAATATGAGCTTTACTTTCAAAATGTCTGTATAAAGCGGCTTCAGAAATACCTATTCTCCTTGAGATTCTTTTTGTTGTTAATGCTTCAAGTCCCTCCTTTGCGATTATGTTGATAGATTCTTCTATAATTTGTTGCTGTCTTTCAGAAAAGGGCATTAGACACCTCCATTTAGTTAGTTATTATTAACTAACATAATAAATATAATAACTTTCCTCTTTTATGTCAAGGTAAAGTGGCAAAAAAAAGGAGGAGCTAAAACCGCTCCTCCTTTTTTAGAGTTTAAATTTTTATCTGTGTGGTTTACAATGATTATGTAAATGGTGATGGGGACACCATCTTATCCACCTATGATGATGGCGATGCTTATGATGGTGAGGCTTACAATGTTTGTCAATAACCCATATTACATCTTCACCAACTATTTCTGAACCACTTAATGTTTTACCATATAACTTTAAAATCAATACTTCATTATCTTCTACTTCTCCCAGAGCTTTTACTATATCCTGGTTTTTAAATTTAAGAACAAGATCAGTATATCCATCTGCTCCTGCATTCGTTCCTGCCATTTTGTCAAGAGGTTTACCTACAAATGGATAATATGGGGTTGCAACATCTTGATATCCCAGAACCCTGTATGGTGAAACCCCTGCAAGCTGAATTGTAGTGACATCTATATTTGAAATGTTAAAATCTTTGGTTCCACAGATAGCAACGCAAACGAAACCTCTATCGTGAACATTGATTGGATTTGGAATTGATGCGGGTTTTATATCAACAGGAACCTCAATTTTACTTACAACCGTTATGGTCACCTTTTGGGTCGCATATATTGCTCCATCACCCACTATCCCAACTTCGAATGTATAGACCCCATCGGGAGTACCATCAGGTACGGTAATCTCAATATCAAATTCAAAGGTCTTTGCCTCATTAAGATTTACATTGGTGATCTCTTCCGGGTTTGAATATGTTAGCCAATCCTCAAAACCGGGGGTTACAACTTTTAGAGACAGAGAGCGTATTCTCTGAACATTCTCCAATATTTTCTGAGCAATAAATTCTCCAATATCCTGTCCTCCAGGAATAGTTCCATCAGAGTTTATCTGAAAAGCACTTCCGCTGGTATAAGAAGCATATTTTTGCCATAAAGATAAGTAACCTCCACTGTGCAAAGCAATTAGAGTAATATTGGAAGCTCCCATTGTTTGTAGAACATTTGCCAGATTGAGATCATCAGCAGTATCCTGTATCTCATCGCGGCCAGGATCTGGACCTGTAGAAGTTCCTGAACCATCTAGTTTATAGTCCAGATCATGGGGTATGGCATCGTTCCATGTTAAATAGAACTTTTTAGTTCCCTCTGTCCACCCTAAGGAAAGGTCAGCATAGCTTTCATACAAGACTCTTGTATAGTCCTCAGGTTCATCGGAACCAGATCCCAGTTTCATATTGCTCAAAGCAGTTGATACGAGGGACAGATCCCCTGTCAGTGCCTGATCTAATCGATAGGGATAATCGCCATAGTTAGAAGAGCCATATGTTGCCGAATATCCGCCTCCGCTATATTTTTTTGTGTAATCCATATGAGAAACGGCAGCAAAACGCATATCAGGAATGATGGATTTGATTTTGTTCATGATGTTAATGGAATTAACCTTAACATTTGCGAGTTCTCCTCCCATACTCCCCGTTAAATCAAGACAAAAAACTAATTCTCCTTTTGGTGGAGCTCCAGGAATAAATGCAACCTTATGCTCACATATACTTTCTCCGGGCTTTAAGGTTGCTGTAAGCGTTTCCGGCGTTAAAGTTGGTACAAGGTCAGATGCCTTTGATAAGGCTTTTGTCTTTGATGAGTAATCAATTAAAGGAACAGTGGCTTCTTTTACCTCTTCAATCGGTTGCGGTTCACCTGTGAAAATGTAAGAAGGTTCATTTTTCGAAGATACGGATCTTTCTGATGAAGGTTGACTTACAGAACATCCAATGAACAGAAGAGAAAGAAGCAAACCCGCAACAAGAAACCTCAAATTTTTCATATTTTACCCTCCTTTAAAGAAATTTTCCCCATTTCTATTTGAGATTTTTGGAATTGCTTATTTTCAATTAATTACTTGCAATTATGCTAAAGTTTGAATTCTCTTTTGTCAAAAAAGGTTACAGAATTTCTCTCTTATAAATTTCATATTCAAGAGGAAAGGGTTCAAGAGCCCTTGGCAATAGTCCATTCACATAGGCAAGAAAAAGTCCGTAATTGATAGCGGGAATATTTAGCTGTTTTAGTTCTTCTATGTATGATATTCCCCTGTTCTGGCTTATCATGCAGCCGCCGCAGCTTATTAAAAGGTCAAATTTCTTTAATTCTTTCTGTGGTGGTAAGGCATGTAGAAAATCAAACTCTGCCTGTGGCTTTATAAGCTGACGGAAAAGACGAGGTATTTTTACAGTACCAATGTCATCTGCCTGTCTATGGTGACTGCAGGCTTCAAGAATAAGGACACGACATTTTTCAGGGAGTTTTTTAAGTTTGCTAAAGCTTTTTATGAAATAGGTAAAATCCCATTTTTTTCTTGCAAAGAGGATGGAAAAAGATGTTAACGGCTGATCCTCCGGTATATACGAAGCTACTTTATTGAAGGCCTGACTATCAGTTATTACCAGTTTTGGTTTTATCTTTAGGTTACTATAAAAGTACTCAAGCTCTCTTTCTTTTACAATTAAAGCAGCGCAATCCCTGTCAAGAAGATCCCTGATTGTCTCTACTTGAGGCAATATAAGCCTTCCTTTTGGTGCTGCAAGGTCTATTGGTACAACAAGAAGAACAAGGTCATTTTCATTTACAAGCCCTTCAACAGGAGTCATTTCTGGTTTGATTGACTCAGAGAACTGAATTAAAAGCCTTTTTAATTCTTCTATTCCTTCTCTATTTAGATTATTTATCATAACATAAGGTTTTAGATTATTCTTTTCAAGCCATTCTTTTTTATCTTCTAAAAAGTTTTTGTCTGCAAAAGTAACGGCGGGTATTATTTTCTTATTTCTTTCAAATAAGTAGTTTATAGAGAAATTCTCACTTTCCGAAGGCAATAGATCTGCCCTTGTTACAAGGATGGATATGTCGGCAATCTTAAGATGTTCAAGGCTTTGTTTTACCCTAAGATTCCCTAGTTCTCCTGTGTCATCAAGCCCGGCAGTATCTGTTACAAGTACGGGACCGAGGTTTCCAAGCTCTATGCTTTTTGTAACAGGATCTGTTGTTGTTCCGGCGTGAGGAGATACTATTGCTACTTCACGCTCGAAAAGGTTATTTATTAAAGATGATTTTCCAGAATTTCGTAGTCCAAACAAAACTATCTTTATTTGCTCTGCGGCTGGAGTATTTATCATATAAAAACCTCACCTTAAATATTAACATAAATGATGGCTTTAGACAAAGGTTTTTGATAGCAATTCCTCATTTTTGAAAAAGAAAAGTATTCCATCTGATAAAAAATCTTTTTTCCCTTTGACATAAAAAGAAAGGTTTACTAAAATATCTTTTGCTTTAGAATAAATATCAGAGCCTCAGAAAAAGAAGGCTAATTATGGATAAAGAAAGTCCTGTAAATAATGAACAATATCGGGATGTTCCTGCCTGGGTTTCTTATGAGGAAAAACAAAAGATAGAGATTTCAAACGATCTTGGAATGTTTGATAAAAACGAGCTTGCTGTTTTCTTTGCAATATCGGAATATGCGGATAAGTATAAGACATCCTATCTTCCACTTCAGCATTTGTATAAATATCTCTATGAATATGGCCTGAAGATGAATATTAATTCTCTTAAGGTTGAAGATAATATTGTAAATCTATTAAGGAAGGTGTATTTTTATCTTCACAGAAAGAATTATTGTGCCTCTGAAATGAAGGATAACAAAATAACAGCAATTATACTAACAGACCCACAGAGCTTAAAGCCAGAGGAAATAGAGGCACTTGTTTTTAGATTAAAGAAAGAATATGAGCAGATAAAAGAGGATGCGGAAAAACCGTTTCCGATAGGAGATAGCATTCCTAAAAGCGGACTTTCCAGTAAGGTTGTAAATATTGTTTCCATCCGTGAACTTACAAACCAGAAGATTAATGCTTTTACAAATAAGGCTCCTCTTACGAAGATTTTATTTCCCTCGAACAATGACATAGTGTTTCCTACAGATGAGCTTTCTCAGCTTTATGAAATTGCGTTTAATAAATTAAAAAAATTACTCTTGAGGAATAGAGATATAGGCATGTTGGTTCTTTCGAAGATAAAGCAGCGTTATTCAAGCCTTTCGCATATCCGTCATATTGAAGATGTTATTAATTCAGATAATATTGATTCAAATTTCTGGATATCTTTCACAACCGAGTTAATAGAATCAGCTTTGCCGGCTGAAAAAGAAGAGGCAATATACCAGTGCGCAGAGATTGTTAAATACCTATCTATTCTTAAAGGAGAAGAGGGTCAGAAAAAAGGGAATCTTGAAAAGTCTACAGAAATTATACTGAAGGTGATGGAGACATACCCCATTCAGTTTTCAAAAAGCCAGATTCTCAAGCTTCGTGAAAAGCATCCCTATCTTAAGCTTCTCTCGGAAAGGGATTATATTGATCTTGTTAATAACATTGTTAAAACAAAAACTGTACCGGAATCCGTTGATGTTCCCCCTGCTCTGATTCCTATAAAGGTTGGGGAAGATTTTAGATATCTTCATCGGGAAAACTTTCCAACCTTATTTTTCGACAAGATTGATTCAATTGCCTATGAAATAAAAAAAGAATTAAATGAAAAAATGGATAAAGAGAAGGAAGCTTTTTTAAAGAATCCTATTATGAAAAATCCAGAGTTGTTTTATAATTATGTAGAGGAATATTTTAGTAAGCAGGATCCTTTCATTGTTCAAACAGTGGAAAACAAACCTCTTTTGTATTCACTTCTTGTTTACTTTGGCAGGAAAAATAAAGATATAGAGCAGCAAATAAACCGTTTTTTCTATCCACCTTCTGCAGAAAATGAGGTACCTCGTAGCAGGATGATAAGCGATGTTCTTTTGATAAGCTGGGAGAAGATAGTAAAGGAAGTAAAACTACGCACGCCTATTATTTTTAAGATTCCTTTAATCGGCCTTATTTTAAAACTACTTATGGGCTTTGGAAGATATATGGGGAAGGCAGTGGAAAGCCAGCTTGAAGAAAAGAAAAGAAGGGACAGTTTAATGGATAAGGAGATTAAAGAAATAAAAGAAAAAAAGAAGGAAGACAAATTTAAGAGAAATAAAAAAGAAGAGATGCCTAAAAAGGCTATTTCTGCTGAAGAGAAAGAAAAGCTTCATAAACAGCAGATACTTTCTTTTCAAAAGCAACTTATAGGTGATAGAGATCCTAAAGAAATGCTTGCTTATTATGAAAGTAGGTGGAATCGTGTTCTCAATGCAGAAGCTCGTAGTGCAAATGTTGAGTTTGTCAGGGCGAAGATTAAAAATCGCCTTGGATTTTTAAAAAGCATTACTCCAGAAGTTATTAAAGAAGAAACTGCCAATCTTATAAAGACAGAAACTGTATTTAAAAAGATTTCTGATCTTGATTCTCTTAAGCGTTACATTGCTCTTTATATGGCATATTATTATTTGAATAAAAAATAACTTTCTCAAAAAGATAATCACTAACATTTTCTACTTCCTTTATTTTTTTTGTTCCACTCTTTATAATAAGCAATAATTTTTACTAGCTGGAGGTCTCAATGGAAAAGAGTTTATTTTTATTACTGCTTGTTTATACTGGAATTTCTTTTTTAGCAAATACATTACTGGTTATACTATATTTTCGTATTTATCCCGATAAAATGGCACTGTTATTTCCTGTTTCAATAATAGCAGGTTGTATCGTGGGAATTCTGTCCTATCTGCCTATAAAATCAATACTTGGAAAAAGGAAGGAGTAAAAGATGAAGGCTTTAAGATATATTTCAATTGTTGCATTAATTTTTTTCTTTCTTGCTTTGATAGCGGGGAATATTTTTTATATTCCGATCAGGAATTTTATTGAAAGTAATTTTTTACCACTTGTTCTTTCTGAAAATGAAGTTAAACTTTTGAATCAAGAGAAGGTGCCCGACTATAGCATCACGGTATTTACCGATAAATCTGTTTATAGTAAGTTTGAAAAGATAAAGCTGTTTGGAAGGATTACTGGAAAGGATGGAAAATCTATCCCCGAAAAAGCTGTTTTTAAAGTAGAACTATTTCAGAACGGCGCAAAGATTAAAAATCTAGATGGATTAGAGCAGATAGTCTTAAAATTCAATAAAGACGAGAGTGCCTGGATAGGATATTTTTATCCGGAGAGCCCTTCTATAGAAGGTAATATTATTGTAAATGCTTATGGATATATAGATATACCTGTTGCGCCGGTTAAGGGAAGTGCTAGTTTTTATATTAAAGAAAATTCCCCTGTATTTACCCTCGATAAAGGTAGGGCTTTTATGGGTATTGATTCATCAGAAAGGATATCCAAGCGTAGTATTCTCTCTGCAGATGGAAGGGAAGTGGATTGGACCTATATACCAGAGTGGATAAATTATATATCTGCAGATGGGATCATTATGCTTGGAGGTATTACAAAAAGTTTTGATGAAAATGTAACTCTTGAACAGCCATGGGACAGGGATAAAATTAACGAGGCATTGGCACTTTCTGACCGCCTTAGGCAAAAGGGAAAGTCTTTTGGCCTTTATTTAAGAGGGCTAAGGGCAGAAGGAATTGATGCAAAAAAAATTGGTTATAAAATGTCTGTTATTTATAGAGAAGATAAATATGTAGAAGATGCTTCGATTATTTCACTAAAGGATGAGAATAGGGTAAAAAATATTGTGAAGCTTATTAATACCTTTGTGGAAAACAATAATGTTTCCTTTATTGGGTTTTCTGATATAGTTTTACCTCCATATTATGGCATGGAGTTGTTTGAGCAATATATTAAGGAATTTCAACTTGACATACCGCAGAATTGGACAAATATGGATTTTGATAGCAAGTATTCTTATTTTAAAGATAAAATGAAAGACTCAAGAAATTTTTCATGCTTTGTAAAATGGAAAAATTTCTTTATAGCAGATTACATTCGCGATCTCATTGAAAAATCTGGTCATAAAAGGCCATTTTTCTATGTTACTGACCTTGAAGGACTTATAAGTAATCCATATCTTCTCTCTTTGCTTTTTAATTCCGGCATTGACTTTGTAGTACTCAATTTTAATATTCCTTATATAAAGATTAGAGATGTGGCAAGTTTTCTTTCTAAGAACCAGGAAGTATCCAGGTACCTCAATCGTGTGATAGTTGCTTATTATTTTGATTATCAGAATGTTGATATTGAAGATTCTGAAGTAAGTGCCCTTGAAAATTTTGTGGAAGCGAATCTACAACTTGTAAAGGGAAGTTCTCAGAAGGCAATTGCCAATGGTATTCTTATAAATGATCTCTATAAAATCATGTTTGGTAAAAGAGGGCCATATTCTCCAAACGAATGGATGCTTGGTGTAGGGGAGACAATTTATAAATTCAAGAGTTTGTATAATACTTTCCCAATTCATCTATCTATAGATTTGAAGAAGGACTCCAGTAGAAAAGAAATGGATGTGCAGGTGAATGCTGTTAATGTCCTTTCAAAATCTATTAATAATGTTAAGGTTGAATATTTTCCTAATTTTGGAAAAATGTCGCAGAAGAATAATTCTGTAAAAACTCTGAATCCAGGAAAGGAAATTGGGGTAGGTGTGTCACTTCAGATGGATACAAACGCAAGTATCTTTATGAGGAAAAAGGATTTTATAGGATTACGCTTTAGCTGGGATGAAGAAACGGAAAATAAAGCCACAGTAAGAAATGGTTTTTTGATTTTTGAACCGGTTTCTATGGATGATAAACAGCGGACTAATATAGTACAGAAATAGGAATTTCTAATTTCATTCTTTTTTCTTCCGATATAAGAAACGGAGTTTATTATGGAGATTGGAAGCGAAAGAGTCTTTGCAGCCCGACAGAGTAAAGAAATTGCTGAAATTAATTCTTATAGATATATAAATTACAACTCGCTGGATAATAAAAAGCTAAAAGAAGTTTCTCGGGAATTTGAATCTCTATTTATAAATCAACTTTTCAAGGCAATGCGAAGCACAGTACAGAAGAGTGATTGGCTTAATGGTGGTTTAAAGCAGGAAATATTTGAGGATATGCTTTATAACGAATATTCTCGAATTATTTCCCATGCGGGCGGGATAGGTCTTGGGGATATGGTGTATAAGTATTTATTGACAACCAGATCTGGCGGTACTAAAACTCCATAGCTTTTCATCCCTTTCTTATTTTAACTGAGAGAGCATGGGCTTCAAGCCCTTCAAACTCTGCCATTGCCTGTATCTCGTTTCCATATTTACTTATATATTCCCTGCCAAGGGATAAAACACTTGAATGTTTTACAAAATCGTAAACCCCGAGTGGGGATGAAAAAAAAGCAGTACCATTGGTTGGAAGTACATGATTTGGACCGGCGTAGTAATCACCGGTGGCAACAGGTGTATAATTACCAATAAAAAGAGCTCCGGCATTTTTTACACTTTTTAAGATTTTTTCCATATCTATTTTTAGCATTATTTCTGCGTGTTCTGGTGCAAGACGGTTGAGTATATCAAACCCTTCATCATAGTTTTTAACTTTAACAAATAGAGCACTTTCATTCAGGGATTTTTCTATTATTTCCCGGCGAGGAAGCTTAGGTAATATTTTTTCGATTTCGGCCTCTGTCTTTTTTAGAATATCTTCGGAAGTGGATATAAGCGCCACCATGTTATCACCGGAATGTTCTGCCTGTGCACATAAATCTGTCGCAACCCATTCTGGATTTGCACTTTCGTCCGCGAAAATTACAACCTCGCTTGGACCCGCAATTGAATCTATTCCAACTATTCCCTGGACCAGCCTTTTTGCTGCCGCGACATAGATATTTCCAGGCCCTGTAATTTTTGAAACAGCTGGAATGCTTTCCGTTCCATATGCAAATGCAGCTATTGCCTGTGCTCCACCCACCTTGAATATTCCAGTAGCACCAAGTTCTATTGCAAGAGCAATAGACAATTCATTCTTTATTTTGCCCTCAGTATCCGGCGGAGAGGCAAGATAAATTTCTTTTACTCCTGCAACTATAGCTGGTATGATGTTCATCATAACAGTGGATGGATAAAATGCAGAACCTCCCGGCACATAAACCCCGATTCTTTCAAGAGGAGAAACAATCATTCCATAGAGGCTTTTGCCTTTTTTATAAAAGAAGCTTTTCTCTTTTTGCTTTTTATGAAACTCAAAGATGTTTTTAGAAGCATTTATAAAGTATGAAAAAACTTTGCTATTTTTTTCTTTTGTGTTTTTGCAAGCCCTTTCTATTTCTTCTTCAGTTGCCTTTATAGAGAAGGATTCTACCTTAACATTGTCAAACCTTCTTGAATATTCAATAATTGCATCATCCCCTCTTTTTCTTACATTTTCTATTATTTCGGAAACAGTTTTGATTATCTTCGGGCTTACTTCGCTGTAGTTTCGCTTATAGTTCTTGAGTTTTTCGGATGCCATATGGCGCATAAGGATGCTCCTTTTTTATTAATAAAGTCTATAATACCTGATATAATAAATCAAGAAGAAACAAGGCTTTCCATCATTCTTGACATTACAACCGAAAATGCACTTGCCACATTCATGGAATTTTTTATTCCAACTACAGGTATTTTTATAAATTCGTCACAAAGAGAGAGTATTTCTTCTGTTATTCCAAATTCTTCATTACCGAATAAAAAGGCTTTGTTTTGAAAATCTTTGTATTCAAAGAGGGATATTGCTTTTTCAATAGTTTCTACTGCGACAATACTAAAACCTCTATTTTTTACATGAGCTATAGCTTCTTTTGTTTCTGTGAAATATTTCCAGACAACTGTTTCTATTGTGCCTAGAGAGGTTCTTTCAATCTTTCTGGATGGAGGATGGGGAGTTATTCCGCATAAAATCACTTCGCTTACCCCAAAGCAATCTGCACTTCTAAAAATGCTACCTACATTGAAAGGAGAACGCAAGTTGTCCAGTATAGCTGATACCGAAAAGCGCTTTTCTGGACTTTCCCTATCAAAAACAACAGGCTGGATGTCAAAATTTTCTTCTTTCAGGTGTTTACCTATAAGATCCAGAAGGTCATGATAGGAAAAATTTAATCCTTTTATTTTTTCAGAGATGGAAGAGTTTAAGTTTAAAGTAGAAAAATTTTTTTCAAGAATCTGTTTTGCTTTTAATGCCATCGGGCTATTTTTTTCTTCTCCCAGGAAGAATTCAAAAAGCTCTTTCCAATCGAAGGCTTCTTCTAATTCTCCTTTTTTTAATAGCAATTCCTTTTTTCTAAGTCTTTCTGCTAGACGATAGATTTTTTGCTTTGTGCTTAATTTTCGTGTAAAAGGGTTCATATAGTATTCCTCTTGATAGGAAGCTGATTATAAAGAATAAGATGAATTTTTTCAATGTCATGAATTGATTTAGAACAAATCTACTTAAAAAAGGAATATCTTCTATACCAGCAATTTTCACTTTTGATTGAGATACAACAATTGTCACTTCCAGACTTTGTGGAAAGTCATCAAAAATCGTCATGAGCCTGTCGAAAGGCGATGTTCTGAGCTTGTCGAAGGATGTCGTTCCGCTTCTCTCTTCTCGCCACCCTCTACTTGTCATTTCGATTCTTTCTCCCTGTTACACCCCTGAGAAATCTTTTCTCCTGCCGCTTTTGGGGGAAAAGCAGGGGGAAACCCATTGTTACCTTTCTTTTGACCGGGCAAAAAAAAACAGTTTACTGCTTTTTGCAGGAAAAAGCAGGGGAAACCCATCTTACTTTCTTTCTTAGCAATGAGAAAGAAAAACCTTTTGTTCACTTTCTTTTGGCCGGCCAAAAGAAAGTGAACCGAAAGCATGCCCTGAGGCAAAGCCGAAGGGAAAAGCCGTCGGCGTTGCTTTATCGGCCGATTATTACACCACAACATTTGTGGTTAGAATGTTACTTTTTCTTTGTCTACAGCAACAAAGAAAAAGTAACCAAAAAAGCCTGCCCCGAGCAGGGTCGATGGGAAACCAATTGTTACCTTTCTTTTGTCCGGGCAAAAGAAAGGTAACCGAAAGAAAACCCGTCGGCGTTGCTTTATCGGCCAATTCTTTTTCTATACCGATAGTGTTAACCTTAATACTTAAAAAATAACTTCTCCTTATCGTAATATGGATTTTTCATCTGGACTTCCTGTCCAGATTCAAAATCCCCGCTGGAATCCGTTCCAGCGTTATAAACCTTTCTTTTATGTAATAGCGGTTAACACACTTTATCTATAACCAATACTCTCTATAAAAAACACAAATTACTATATCCGTGTCGCAACGCCGAGTGTTTTTCTAAGCCTTTGTTCCAAGACTGTCTATAAAAAAGTCGAGGACATTGTACAAATCCCCCTTATCAAAGGGGGTTAGGGGGTTGTCCTTTGTTACACCCCTCGTGGCGTCGTTTTTTTTTATTTTCTCTACCCAATTATCCCCGCTGTGGTTTTTACTTCTGGTCATTGTCATCATCTTTCCGTCGAATGTCTTGCAATTGCACCTACAGGAAAATCCTACCCAGCAAGTAATTGAGGGGATTTGTCACTCATCCCAGTTCTTTATCTGTCATTACGGCAAAACTATAGTATAATTAGGAGGGTTATGTGAAAAAGAAAATCGCAAAAACTTTAGTTTTTACTCTTGTTGCAATCCTCGTTGCAGGATGTTCTGTGTCTCCTGGTTCTGATTCTGGGGGTGGATCGTCGAATTCTTCTTTTCCCAAACTAAGAAAAGAAATTTATTACGAGGCTAATGGAACACCCACTCATTATGTAATTTATTACACCAATGCTACGCTTAACGGAAAGTCCTATAACGTAGAAATCACTTATAATCCGGCTGATGTAATTATAAGTTACTGGATAGACGGATTTCCACAAGCTGGAAATGGAGAATGGAGAGGATATAAAGGAGGGCTGATGCCGCCTTTTTTTTACTTCTCATCGTACCACTATCCCGCCTGTTCCTGTGGAATAAAAAGTATAAACTTTCCCTGATGGTACAATCGCAAAGGCTTCCCCATAAAATGTACGTACCCCAAGCCTTTTTGCTTCTGATTTATTTGTAACTGCACCCATAATCCTCTGTATCTGCGTTTTGTAATCATCCGGAGAAAGAAGCAATATATCGTTTTCATCAAGGCGAAAGGTATATGGAACATCCTCGCCTGAAATAAGCCGTATTCCTCTTTCATAAGAAATACTATCACTGTAAAGTCTATCTGGAAAAGCTACATTTTTAGTCTCTCCCTTTTCAATAAGTGAATAGTCAAAATTAATCACTCCAAATCCAGCATAAATCTTTCTGCCTGAAATAAGATGCTCCTCGCAACCCGAAGGAATATCCTTATCCTGAATTGGCGAATATGCATAATATTGAATCATTACCTTGATCATCTTAACCTCACCACTTAACACATATTCAGATCTTAATTCCATTATCTTTCTCTCTGCTTTAAGATTCTTTAAAGTAGCTTCCAGCATCTTAACTTCCCTATATAGAGAAATCCCTTTTGAAACTTCTCCCACAAGGTTATATACAAAGGAAAGAACTATCAGAAGAATTAGACTGATTATAACCGAAGCTATAGAAAAATAAAACTGAAAAAGCCCCTGAATGGTATTCCCAAAAAATCTTAATGGAGAAAACTGACCATCCCTATTTAATGAATTATTCCATATAATTATAAATATAGAAATACCAATTAGAATCCATCCCCAGACTGTTAGAAACAAAAACCGTGCCACCTGAAATAAAGGACCAGCAAGCTTCAAAAACCCATCCAGCAAACCTTGCAAAATTTTCAAACTTTCCATTTTTACTCCACCTCCAGACTTCCGTTTGGATGTACTATTGCCTCATATGTTCTTCCTTCTGTAGAAGTTTTAAAAATAGACTGATGTAAAGATACATCCATTATTACCAGTCCTGCCCCTCTTATCATAGGGAAGTTTTCTTCTCCAAAACTTTTCTTAAAGATCTCCTTTATTGTAAATATGTAATCCCTATCCATCCCGGAAGAATTATAATAATTAAGCGGAAAGCCCGATTTAACATATAGATTTGTAATATTAATGGCGTCGGCAGGCTTTATCTCATCAGTGTAAATAGAGTATGGAAAAGCAAATGCCTTTGAAGAATCTCCTTTTTTTAAAACCAGCACCTTTACTCCAATAAAAAACTCCTCCCCCTGCATATTGAAATCTTGTTCTGCCACAGTTTTCCCTTCCTGATTTAAAATATACAGTACAAAGGATATTGTATTCTCCTTTTTTGAAGTAACTCTTATTTTTGCAAAAGTGTATTTAGATTTGACATAAGAAATAGCCTTTTCTAAGTTTATCTTTCTTATCAAAAAAGATTGGTTTAAAAGATAAATAAATACCGCAGCAGAAGCAAGAAAAAAAAGAACTAACAAAAATTTTTCAATGGAACCGCTTTTTTTCATGTATACCTCTACACCGATAATCTCATTGGTAATGAACGGTCGCGACCGTTCATTACCTCTTATACCATATCCGTTCATTGCACCTTATACTATATCCACCAGGCTCCTGATCATCAAAGTCGATTTAATCTTGTCGATGTCTATGTCCTCTGGGACATTCTTCTTTTCCAAAAAAATCTTTTTTGTTATGCCTGGTGAAACATCAAAATAATTATCATTGAATACGGCATTAACCTCCTTTATCTTTAATTCTACATATTTTGCAAATGCAAGAGCTTCTATGTAAATAACAAAATTTTCTCCTTCCTCTTTTAATTTCCACTTAAGGCTGGGATTTAAAAAAACAAAGTGCTTTGGTCTCACAAAAAGCGCTGTAACATAAGATTCCTCTTCATCTTCAAAGAAGCATTCAAAGTAACACAACTGCATTCTGTAAAAATCATAAAGATAATTTGAAAAATCCAGAGCCCCGATCATTACAGACTTAAAGGTTGGACAAAAAGCATAAAAATTTCCTTCCTGCAGGATTTCACCATCGTTTTTCCTGAACCTCCAGATTATCTTTCTGTTCGCAATATCCTTTGAGGTTTCATTTATAACATAAAGCAAAACCTTCCTATCCTCAACATCAACAGAAATAACTATTGGCGCAAAAAAGCGCTTTGCAAAGTAGTGAAGCGCCTTCCATCTTCCATAATAATCTATGGATGACCACGAGGCAACCGGCCAGCAATCGTTAAGTTGCCAGTATATTGCTCCCATGCATCGCCCTCTATTCCGCCTCCAGTGTTCTACTCCCGTACGTATTGCCTCTGCCTGTAAAAGCTGTGAAGCATACGATAAAGAATCAAGATTCCCGGGATAAAGAAAATACTCGGAAAGGTAGTATAAAATCCTTCCATTTGCCGAAGCGTTCTTCTGATGCTTTTCCATCACATAGGAGAAAATATTTCTATCCTCCGGCAGTGTAAAGCTATTTATTGTTTCAATGCTTGGAAAGGATTGAAATCCAAACTCAGAAACAAATCTAAAGTAAAATTTTTTATACTCTGTAAAGGGCTTTAATCCATGCCACACATCCCAGTAATGAACATCTCCCCTATTTTCATCATTCGGTTTATCAAAATTTCCTCCCGAAGAAGGAGAGGCTGGCCAGTAAAATAAATCTGGAGCATTTTTTCTACATATTTCTGGAAGTATTTTTTCAAATAATTCAATGTAATCATTTTTAAGCTTTTCTGTCTTAGGAAAGTTCCATTCAACCCAGGCAAGCTCCATTTCATTATTCCCACACAAAAGTGCAAGAGATGGGTGATGCCTTATCCTTCTCAGATTATCCTCTACTTCACTTATAACATTTTCCTTAAATTCAGGATTCAACTCATAAACCCCGCATGCAAACATAAAATCCTGCCAGACCAGAAGCCCATATCGATCACAAAGTTCATAGAAATAATCATCGGGATAAAACCCTCCACCCCAAACACGAATGCAATTAAAATTTGCCTTTGCGCAATTGCTTATAAGCCTTTCTGTTCTTTCTCTGCTTCTTCTACAGATAAGACTGTCCTCTGGAATATAGTCGGCACCCATAGCAAAAATGGCAATCCCGTTTACAACAAAAGCAAAACTCTCTCCCCATTCATCTTTTTCTCTCTTAATCTCTAAGGTACGAAAACCAATTGTATATTCTCTTGAATCAAGAAGTACATTACTGGAATCTTTAAGCTCCAGTTTTAATTTATAAAGATTCTGTTCGCCGTAACCATTGGGCCACCAGAGCAAAACATTTTTTAAATCAATCTGGAAAGAAAACCTGTTTTTATCAGAAGAAAATAATTTTTCTATTCTTCGACCATCCGGAGTTTCAAGAAGAGCAAGACAAAAATATTTTTCTTCTTTAAAAATATCTATTAACGCAGAAACATTAAGAATACCATCTTTATCTTTCACAGTTTGTCTTACAAGAACATCAGAAAATCTTGCCCTGGAGAAAGCCTTAACATAAACATCCCTCCATATTCCAGAATCTGGAAGTTTTGGCCCCCAATCCCAGCCAAACATAAAGTGGGCTTTGCGAATATGCGGGTAGCCAGAGACGGCTTCTGGGACACCCCAGAGGGGGACTGACTTCTGTCTTTCCTCAATATATCTTACAGGAGAAAAAAATCGAACTTCTATTTTGTTTAAGCCCTCTTGCAAAAAATCTTTACATCTAAATTCATGCTTTCGGTGCATGTTATTTGTTCTGGCCAAGAGTTTTCCATTTAGCTTTATTTCTGCAATCGTATCCAGCCCATCAAAGCAAAGAAAAATTGCGTCCTCTTCAAAAAAAGACTTCTCGATATTAAATTCCTTTTCAAAACAAAAATCCTCATAAAAAATAGGTTGTAGCCTCTCTTCGTTATCACGATAAAAAGGATCTTCAATCATGCCAGCTTCAAGAAGAGTTTGCAATACTGTTCCTGGAATCCTGCATGGGAAGATTTCATCTGTTTGAATACGATGTAATTTCCACCTGCCATTTAGTAAAAGGATTTGCATAATAATCTCGCTTAATAAATTTGCTTAATAATTATAAAAATTAAATTTTAAATTTCCAAGTTTCGACATCTTAATTTATTGATTCCTCTTTTTCTGTCATTCCGATTGTTTGTGTCCTGTTTTTCTTATGATTATGATGGGGTCTTTTAAGCATAAACATTCTAATGGAAAATGGGGAATTGCTGGGGAATTAATGTTTCCTTTGACAAAACCATTTGGTTTTTATAAAATATCTAAAAGGCGGGAGGAAAAGATGCATCTTATAAATCGCGATTGGATTCCAATAGTAATGATTATATTTATACTTCTATCATTTATGCTTATTATCTCCATAATAATAAAGAGTCGTTTAATAGGGAAAGCGTTCGACACCAGTCAGAAAAATCTTCTTTTCTCCAATCTGTCAACATCTGGAAGAACAATAAAAATTGCATCCTTGCTAATAGGACTTTTTTTTATATGCTTCTCACTGCTAGATCCACGCTGGGGTTCAAAAAGCCTGAAGGCTTCCATTGAGGGAATCGACATAGTGCTTGCCATGGATGTTTCAAGAAGTATGCTTACACCCGATGTCTATCCATCAAGGCTTGAAAATGCAAAAAAGCTTTCTCTACAGCTCATGAGCCTTCTCATCGGAAACAGAATAGGAATAACTGCCTTCGCTGGATTTGCATTCAATGTTATTCCATTAACAACAGACTATGATGCTGCCTCTGTTTTTTTAAACGATCTCTCACCTGATATGATTGATGTGCAGGGGACAAATCTTGAAGACGCTATTAAGAAAGCTCTGGAACTTTTTGAAAAAGAGGCTTTGACCCATAAGGCAATAGTGATCTTTACAGATGGAGAAGATTATGAATTTAATCCGCTAAATCAGGTTAAAGATACAAAGGACAAGGGCATCACCATTTTTACAGTGGGCATAGGCACGCCAGCCGGGGGCCAGATTCCTCTGTATGATGATAGAGGAAATATAACAGATTATCTAAAGAAGGATGGCCAGATTGTTACATCCCACTTAAATGAAACTATGTTAAGAAAAATAGCCATGGAAACAGGTGGGACATATTTTAATGGGAACCAGAATGCAATGATAGAGCTTTCCCATAAGCTTGATGAAATAAAGAAAAGCCCTTTTGGTACGCAAACCTTCGATTGGCTTGAGCCTCAATTTCAATATTTTTTACTCATTGGAATTCTTTTTCTATTGATTGCCCTGCTAATGCCTGAAAGGAGAATAGCTTCTTTAAAAAATCTTTTCCATTTCATAATTCTTACTTTCCTGATCTTTTCCAATAAATTACATGCATCTGATGCCTCAAGAGGAACAAAGGAATACAGAAAAGGGAATTATGAAGAGGCTTTAAAACTTTTTCAAAAATCAATAGTAAAAAACCCAAAGGAAGAAAGGCTTCGCTTTAACGAAGGCAATAGCCTCTACCAGCTTCAGAAATTGGATGAGGCTTTAAAATCGTTCTCAATCCTTACAAACTCCAGGAATAAAGAAATAGAAAACAAAGCTCTCTACAATCTTGGGAATACCTTTCTGGAAAAGCAGGATTATAATTCTGCCATAAATGCGTATAAAAAGATATTGCAAAATGAAGACATCCGAAACCCGATATATCAAAAAGCCCTTCAAAATCTTCTCTATGCAAAACAACTACTGCGGCAGCAACAAAGTTCTATGAATAATCAACAGAAAAAAGATGATAAAAACAAAAATGAAAGCAGAGAGAATAAAGATGAAAAAAATAATAATAAAAACCAGGCCCAAGATCAGGAGCAAATACAACAAAAACCATTAAGTCCTTCCGAAACGGAAAATCTTCTTAATGTAATTGCTGAGGAAGAGAAAAAGCATCTCGGTGAGAAACAGAAGGTAAAAGGAAGAATCTTTTATCCAAAAAATGAGTGGTAAAGTAATGAACTGGATTTTCTCTGCTTTCTTAAAAATATTTTTGCCGGAATAGCTACATGGAGGTTTTACTTTGAAGCCTTTAGAAAATATTCGCTTAAAAGCGCAGAGTATAAAAAGAGAGATTACCGCCCTTTACTATGCATATCAGAACCCGGCCCTAAAAATTCTACCAAAAGCTATAGTAATATTTACCCTCGGCTATGCTTTAAGCCCCATCGATTTAATTCCAGACTTTATACCAATCCTTGGTTATCTGGATGATTTGTTAATAATTCCAGCGTTAATCACACTGTCGATAAAACTTATTCCGAAAGAGATTATGGAAGAAGCAAGAATAAAAGCGGCAAATGAACCAATAAAACTAAGAAAGAATTATTTTTTTGCCATAGTATTTGTTTCAATATGGGTTGTTGTTTTAATATGGGCAATAAAAGCTTTATTGTAAAACTCTGATTTCCTTGATTTTACTCATTTTAAATGTTAAATTAAATTTTCATTAACAAATTCAGGAGTAATCTTTATGTCATCCAGAAAATACAGTTTAATAGCTCTTCTCTTAGTATTCATCTCTATACTTACCGGGATAGCTTCAATAACGGGAGTTTTCTTCAGGGGTGATATGAAATCTGCGGAAGTTACGAGCGTGCGCGGTGAAAAGTATGAAATGATTATCGATGGAATTTATAAATACAATTCAAAAAGGATGGTCGCCGAGGGAGTGGGCTGGGATATTTTTACACTCTTTATAGTATTACCCTGTTTATTGATTGTTATACCTTCATTAGCAAAAGGTTCTCAAAAAGCTCGATTATTTACAATTGGCTTACTTGCCTATTTATTCTACCAGTATTTTATGTATTCCTTGGCATGGGCTTTTGGCCCTTTATTCTTACTTTTTATATTGATATATGCTTTATGCCTCTGGGGAATTATATGGATTACAGGAACAGTAGATATAAAAGAATTGGAAAAGAATCTAAAGAAGAAATTCCCAATAAAAAGTATTATTGCTTTAAGTATATTTCTGGGGCTATTATTATCAATAATGTGGTTACAGAGAATTATTGCAGGGCTTAAAGGAGACTTAAATTCTGCAATGCTTTTAGGACAAACAACAATGGTTGTTCAGGCAATGGATCTAGGCCTTCTTGTTCCCCTTTCAATATATAACGCCTATCTATTATGGAAGAAAAAAACATTGGGATATTTTATAAGTTCAATCATTGTGATTAAAGCTGTTGCAATGGCTGGGGCAATATGTGCAATGGTTATAATGGCCTGGATTACAGAAAAACAACAGCAGATTGCTCCACTTGCAATTTTTAGCATTGTTGGAATTATTGCAACTTATTTAGGCTTTAAAATATATAAGAATGTCTAAACGGAATTAGAGTAATTTCCTCATTAATTATTCTTCTTTCTCCGAAGCTTTTTTCTCACGACTCAAAATCTTCACCATCTCCGGAAGACGTTTTTCTGCAGCATAAATGCGCTTTTGTTCCATAAACGGTTTTGCAGGAGTACCAAGCAAAACACTGCCTTTTTCCACAACCTGGTGACTTTCAATTCCAGATCTTGCCATCAGTATCACATTATCCTGTATCTCCACATGGTCGGCTATACCAACCTGCCCGGCAAGAATGCAGTTCTTACCAATTCGAGAACTTCCAGCAATTCCAGTTTGAGATACAACTATAGAATTCTCTCCTATTTTTACATTGTGAGCTATCTGTACAAGGTTATCAATCTTGGTACCAGAACCAATTACTGTCTCCCCAATCGTTGCTCTATCTATGGTAACACAGGCACCAATTTCTACATCATCTCCTATTACAATCCTGCCAATCTGTGGAATCTTAACATTCTTTCCATCCTTCTGCACATAACCAAACCCGTCTCCGCCTATTACAGAATTAGGATGTATTATAACATTATTCCCTATCTCCGTCCCATCACTTATAGCAACACCGGCCTTTATAATACAATTCCTGCCAATCTTTACATTCTTACCAATAAAAACATGCGAATAAATTATTGTTCCATCACCTATCTCTGAATCCCCCATAATAACTGTATAAGGCATTATGGTAATATCCTTACCAGGCTTTGTATTTTCCCCTATATATACATCAGGGTAAATTTTATGTTCATACTTTTCATAAGGATTAAAAATGGTAAGGATCTTAGCAAATGCAATTTTAACATCCTTTGAAACTATAAAGGGTTTGCTTTTACACTCAAGCTCCACTGGAATTAAGATTGCGGACACTGGCGATGCCTCAAGTTTCTCAAGATTTTTTTTATTTTCAGCATAGGCAATTGTCCCTGCAGCCTGATTATCCAGATCAGAGACACCACTAATTTCTACATCCTCTCCCTTAAATTCCCCGTTTACCATTTTAGCTATTTCCGACAATTTCATAAAACCCTCTTAAAAATTTTATTACATGGCATTATAACACTAAATCATTTGTTTTTAAAATTTTGAGTTGCTTTTTGTGTAATAATATAGATACTCAATGACCACTTATTTATCACCATTGATTCCAGTGGATTTTATCCTCAACTTTTACAATACTTCTTTTCATCTTCGAGACATCATGTTCCGGGTAACCCAAAGCAAGGTAACAGGCAATTTCATAATTTTTTGGACAGTGAACCACCTTTTTAATATGCTCAATCTCCTGTTTAAATGGAATTCTGGTAACACCATTTATACCTCCTTTATTGTCTGTTATGCCTTCTCTTCTATATCTGCTATTTGCTTTAATACCTCACTACACTTTTTCCCATTATAATTTGCAGCATTTATACAAAGCTCAATTATCAATTCCCCCTAATTCTCTTTCTGCCACTTCCAGTAAAGAACAGGAAGGATGTTTACTCGAAAAATCCGGACCACCACATCCCGGACATCTTGATTCTCCTTTTGTATAATATCTTGGACATAAACCACAATCGAGACCACAAACACTTATAGCTGGATATTTTCTTATTTAATTCATTTTTTCCCCTTAAAAAATTTTATGTAAATATTTCTCACTCCATTATTGGTCTCTTTATTTGCAATTTCTTTGAGTTGTGACAAAATTTTTTCTTTTAGCTCCGGAATAGCTTTAGCTATCTCTGTAAGGGCAAATGCAGCACTCCAGCGCACGACTGTTCCTTTATCTTTTGTATTTTCAAGAAGTTTTGAAATAGCTTCTTTAACTTTTTCTTGCAATCTTTGGGCAACATTTCCTATGATTCTCGAGGCTTCCCATTTTACTCTAGGCTCCTTGTCATTAAGATGCTCAATTACAAAATCAAGACAGCTTTTTGCAAACTCCGGATTTGCCTTAGTAGTGTATTCTAAAGCCTCCATACAATGCCCTTTTTCCGCAGCAGAACCAGTTTCAAAACATTGAATTAGATCCTCAATTGCTTTTCCATCGCTTTTTAACTTCTCTGCCAGAAGCTCAACTGTTTCTTTTGGTTTTTTGTGCGCCTCAAGTATTTCTTTTACGGTTGTCATTTTGCCTCCCAATTTTTATCTAATAAAAATTGTTATCGTTGTGCTAAGGAGAATTAAGGTTTTCTGTGCAACCCAGAAATCAATTATATTGTATCGACTCTCGTTAAAAAATCAATAATAGTTATTTTCTTCTTACTTTGTATCTTATAATTGTCAAATACTTTTCTGGATTATTGAATATTAATCCGGGACCTTTTATATATTCCTCTTCATGGAGACCTGAAATTTCATACCCATTTGAATGGATGAATCTTATCAATTTTTCAATTGTTTCTTTCTCTTTGTCATAAGGACCAATATGTAAAATTTCAGCATTCAGTCCATAATCCCAGTTAGTAATCATAATATCATTGTCACTGCCTTCTGGTATCTCATTAACATTGTCTGAAATGGGCAGGGCGAAATGACCGATGAATTCCTTGGGTTTACTTAAATCTCCAATCCATCTTGCTCTGGGAATTGAAAATTTCACTTTGTTTTCTTTAATTCTGTAAAAAGTCCTGAATAATTTAGGAAAAGCTAATTTTGATGTTTCATCGGCATTTCCTTTCAATACAATGCAGATAACCTTCTGGTCTGGAAGTTCAACAAATCTTGGTTCTTTTCTTTCTTCAATAAATTTCCTGCCAGGTCCACATGAAAAAATTAGAAACACTATCAGGTAAAATAGCTGAAAATTAAATCTTCTCATATTTATCCTCCTGATGAGTTATTGCTTTAATATCTTATTTTCTAAATTTTCCTTTGCCACTGGTGCATTTTTAAAAAATTCTTCAAGCATGCCACAGGGATAGCCTTCACATTTTGCACAATTTTCAATCCCCCTTGAGCTTGCACATTTTCTTATCTCACACATATTCTCACAGTAGTAAAATTTTACCTTGTCTTCGACTGTACAACCATAGCAATTTACCATTTCAGGTAAAATATCTGCATGAAACATCTCCGACCATTCTTTTGCAACCCTCTTTCTCTCATTATCATCATTCTTAATTGTGGCAATGTAAGCAGGGCATTTGCCACAATCCAATCCACAAAATGCAATTAAACCTTCCATAAATTTCTCCTCCTTTAAGATTTTGTTTTTATAAATTATAAGCTACAATTTATGACAGCATTATGTCAGGTTTAAATTTTAATAATGTCAAAAATTTTATCGCTGTGGAGGGTAGAGGGTCATTGTCATCATCTTTCCTTTCCTCAGGTCTTGCTCAAGGGAAGGGCACGGAAAATCTACCCTCGCACATTCGGCCTCCTGCCTCATGTGCTCGGGGCGAAATGCATCCTGCATTTCTTGGCGTAATGGCGGGTAGGATTTTCCTGTGGGTGCAAGGAGATAGAGAAGTAGCACTGGCTGTGCCAGTGCTACGATACAAAAAACCCCGCTGTGGAGGGTAGAGGGTATGAACA